>Ga0114983_1000964_pt1 | contig 11645 bp, 9 predicted proteins | sample Shrwel_input2_RT_FD_87182 | JGI IMG/M metagenome (GOLD analysis project Ga0114983, IMG submission 87182) | Subsurface microbial communities from deep shales in Ohio, USA - Utica-3 well 1 S input2 RT | ecosystem: Environmental > Aquatic > Deep subsurface > Shale gas/oil reservoir > Produced...
TCAGCTGAAGAACAAGCTCGGCTCCGCCATCGTGCTGCTTGGTCTCGTGGCCGGCGACAAGGTCAGCCTGATCGCCGGCGTTACTGCTGATCTCACTGGCAAGGTCAAGGCCGGCGAACTGCTGGGCTTCGCGGCGGCGCTGGTGGGCGGCAAGGGCGGCGGTCGTCCAGACATGGCGCAGGGCGGCGGCACACAGCCCGACAATCTGCCGGCAGCACTGAAAGCTGCGCGCGAGTGGATCGATACGAAGCTCGCCTGAAGCGGACATCAATCACGGGTTGCCAGCTGAGAGAGAACTGGGCGACCTGAATCGGTCCGGTTCATAGCGCCGGGCAACAACAACTGGAAATCGCGTCAATGGCTTTGCTTGTTCAGAAGTACGGCGGCACCTCGATGGGCTCGGTCGAGCGCATCGAGCACGTCGCGTCGAAGGTTGCAGCTGCGCGTGCGCGTGGCGATCAGGTCGTGGTCGTCGTCTCGGCGATGTCGGGTGAAACCGATCGCCTGATCAAGCTGGCGAAAGCGATCGACCCGCGGCCGGCTTCGCGCGAACTCGATCAGATGATTGCCACTGGCGAACAGGTGACGATCGCGATGCTGGCGATTGCGCTCGAAAAGATGGGCGTGCGCGCCCGTTCATACACCGGCGCCCAGGTCGCGATCCGCACCGACCGCGCCTACAACAAGGCGCGCATCCGGCACATCGAGACCGAGCGCCTGCTTGCCGACTGCAATGCCGGCATCGTGCCGGTGGTCGCCGGCTTCCAGGGTCTCGACGACGACGGCAACATCACGACACTCGGTCGTGGTGGTTCGGATACCACCGGTGTTGCGCTCGCTGCAGCGCTCAAGGCCGACGAGTGCCAGATCTATACCGATGTTGATGGCGTCTACACAACTGACCCGCGGGTCGAGCCGAAGGCGCGCCGCCTGAACCGGATCACCTTCGAGGAAATGCTGGAACTGGCCAGCCTCGGTTCCAAGGTGTTGCAGATCCGCTCGGTCGAATTTGCGGGCAAGTACAAGGTGCCGCTGCGCGTGCTGTCGACCTTCGTCGAGGGGCCGGGCACATTGATCACGCTGGATGAAAACAAGACGGAGAGTGGTGTGGAAGAACCCTTGATTGCCGGCATCGCGTTCAGCCGGGATGAAGCGCAGCTGACCGTGGCCGGCGTGCCGGATCGCCCGGGTATTGCCGCAGCGATTCTCGGGCCGATCGGCGATGCCAACATCGAAGTCGACATGATCGTGCAGAACGTCGGTGCCGACGGCACCACCGACTTCACGTTCACCGTGTCGCGCGGCGAGCTGGAGCGGGCAGCGGAAGTGTCGACGAAGGTCGCCGAGTCGCTCGGCGCCAAAGGCATCCGCACGGCGACCGACATCTGCAAGGTGTCGCTGGTCGGCGTCGGCATGCGTTCGCACGCCGGTATCGCCGCAAAGATGTTCAAGTCGCTGGCAGCGGAAAGCATCAATATCCGCATGATTTCGACGTCCGAGATCAAGATTTCCGTGGTCGTCGAAGACAAGTATCTTGAACTCGCGGTCCGTTCCCTGCACAAGGCCTTCGACCTCGAACAGGCACCCTGAGGCTGGCAATTTCCTGTTATCGCGAGGTTTTTCGAGAAATTCTGCAGCTTGCCCCGATTGTTGTGATGAGAGCTTTTCTCATTTCATCAGCAATCCGGCGCGAAGCCCTTCGTCCGCACTGCCTGCAGAAAGTTTTCGAGATCTGACTGCGGTATCCTGCAGGCGCAGCGTCGACCCGATCGAGACTGAACTCGAGGATTTCAAAACGCTGCCGAGCGATAGAGACCAGCGATGCTCATTTTGACTAGACGAGTCGGCGAAACCCTGATCATTGGCGAAGACGTGGCCGTCACCGTACTGGGTATCAAGGGCAATCAGGTTCGGATCGGCGTGAAAGCACCAAAGGACGTGTCGGTGCATCGCGAGGAAATCTTCGAGCGCATTCGCGTCGAGCGTGGCGATGAACCGGACCTGACATCGGATCCAAACTAGCTGCAGAAAATGCTTTACGGTCCGGGGCTTCGGACCTATAATGTCGCTCTGTTGCAACGCTCTCAGAGCTGTGGAGAGATGGCCGAGTGGCCGAAGGCGCTCCCCTGCTAAGGGAGTATAGGGTCTTAAAAACCTTATCGAGGGTTCGAATCCCTCTCTCTCCGCCATCAGGCTGGACACGGTAACGATCAAGAGCGCTCGTAGCTCAGTTGGATAGAGCACCTGGCTACGAACCAGGGGGTCGGAGGTTCGAATCCTTCCGAGCGCACCATCAGGCAGAAACGAAAAACCCGGTGATCACTCACCGGGTTTTTTTGTTTGCAGCTGTCATTCGGAAAAGTTGATAGTCGTAGCGCATGACAACCCAGCGGATCGTCATGCGCTAAGGCATTTGTCCGGCGATCAGGCGAGCTTCTTGTGCCGCGTCTTGCGATTGACGCCCGGCTCGGAACCGGTGCGACGACGGAAGTCGTCCTCGTACTCGCGGTAGTTGCCTTCCAGGAACACGATTTCGCCGGAATCTTCGAATGCGAGGATGTGCGTGGCGACGCGGTCGAGAAACCAGCGGTCATGGGAAATGACCAGCGCGCAGCCGGCGAAATTGAGCACGGCCTCTTCCAGCGCGCGCAGCGTTTCGACGTCGAGATCGTTGGTCGGTTCGTCGAGCATCAGGACATTGCCGCCGGTCAGCAGCATCTTCGCCAGATGGACGCGGTTGCGTTCGCCGCCTGACAGTTCCTTCAGCCGCTTGCCCTGCGCTTCACCCTTGAAGTTGAAGCGGCCGATGTAGGCACGTGAAGGCATTTCGAACGAGCCGGCGCGGATGATGTCCTGGCCCTGGCTGATCTCCTCGAACACGGTCTTGTCGCCATCGAGCGCGTCGCGGCTCTGGTCGACGTACGCGAACTTCACCGTCTCGCCGATGCGGATCGAACCGGCAGCCGGCTTTTCGGTGCCGAGCAGCAGCTTGAACAACGTGGTCTTGCCACGGCCGTTGGCGCCGATGATGCCGACGATCGCGCCCTTCGGAACCGTGAAGTTCAGCCCTTCGTACAGCGTGCGGTCGCCGAACTTCATCGCGACATCGTTGACTTCGATGACCATGTCGCCAAGGCGCGGGCCGGGCGGGATGTACAGCTCCTGCGTTTCAGCACGGGTCTGGTATTCCTGCGACGCCAGTTCCTCGTAAGCCTTGATGCGCGCCTTCGACTTCGACTGCCGGCCCTTCGGGTTCTTGCGCACCCATTCGAGTTCTTCCGACAGCGCCTTCTGGCGCGCGTCTTCAGACTTCTCTTCCTGCTTTAGGCGGTTGGTCTTCTGTTCCAGCCAGCTTGAATAGTTCCCCTGCCAAGGAATGCCGTGGCCGCGGTCGAGTTCGAGGATCCAGCCGGCGACGTTGTCGAGGAAGTAGCGGTCATGGGTGACGGCGATGATCGTACCCGGGAAATCCTTGAGGAACTTTTCCAGCCAGGCAACCGATTCGGCATCAAGATGGTTGGTCGGTTCGTCGAGCAGGATCATGTCCGGCTTGCTCAACAGCAGACGGCACAGCGCCACGCGACGGCGTTCGCCGCCAGACAGCTTGGTGACATCGGCTTCCCACGGCGGCAGGTTCAGCGCTTCGGCCGCCTTGTCCATGATCACGTTGAGGTTGTGACCATCGAGCGCTTCGAGCTTGGCTTCCAGTTCCTGCTGCTTCGCGGACAGCTTGTCGAAGTCGGCATTTTCCTCGGCGTAGGCTGCATAGACGGCATCAAGCGCGGCCTGCGTGTCGGTGATTTCCGACAGCGCTTCCTCGACATTGCCGCGCACGTCCTTGGCCGGATCGAGCTGTGGTTCCTGTGGCAGGTAGCCGACCTTGAGGCCCGGCATCGGTCGTGCTTCGCCGGTGAACTCCTTGTCGACGCCGGCCATGATCTTCAGCAGCGTCGACTTGCCCGAGCCGTTGTAGCCGAGCACGCCGATCTTGGCGCCAGGAAAGAAACTCAGGCTGATGTTGCGCAGGATTTCCTTCTTCGGAGGAACGGTCTTGCCGACCCGGTTCATCGTGTAGACGTATTGGCTCATGGCAGCGCGCAGGCTCAGGCGGGGTAGCAGGGGATTGCAGGGCGCGGATTATCGGCGAGTCGCAGTCGCGCTGTCATTCGTGCCGGCAGGTAGCGCCGGATCGGCCCCTATAATCGAGTCAATTCCTTTCGAGTCACTGCCATGAGCGAGCCTCTCGCGATCACCGTGGACGATGTCCGCGACGCCGCGCGGGTCATCGACGGGCAGGTCCTGCGCACGCCCTGCGCGCCGTCGAAGGTGTTGTCGAAGCTCACCGGCGCCGACGTCTGGCTGAAGTTCGAGAACTTCCAGTTCACCGCGTCGTTCAAGGAGCGCGGCGCACTGAACAAGCTGGCTCGACTGACTGAAGCCGAACGTGTCGCCGGCATTGCCGCGATGTCGGCCGGCAATCACGCGCAGGCCGTGGCCTATCACGCGACCCGGCTCGGCATTCGCAGCGTCATCGTGATGCCGGTCAATACGCCATTCACCAAGGTTCGCAATACGCGCGAGCTCGGTGGTGAGGTCATCCTGCACGGCGCGACGCTGAGCGATGCCTTCGACTACATGCAACGCGAACTCGTCGAGGCGCGCGGCATGACCCTGGTGCATCCCTACGACGATCCTCACGTCATGGCCGGGCAGGGGACGATCGCACTGGAAATGCTCGCCGACGTGCCGGAGCTCGATACGCTGGTAATCCCGATCGGCGGCGGCGGCTTGTTTTCCGGCAACGCGGTAGCCGCGAGGGCGCTGCGGCCGGGCATCCGCATGGTGGGTGTCGAGTCCGCCGGATACTGCTCGGCATATGCGGCCATTCAGGGCGATCCGTCACTGGTACGTGGTGGCCCCACGATTGCCGAAGGTATTGCCGTCAAGGGCATCGGCCGGCGCACGTTGCCGGTGATCGCTGCACTGGCCGACGACCTCGTGCGCGTCGACGAACCGGCCATCGAGCGTGCTGTCGGCCTGCTGGCCAATGTCGAGAAAGTGGTTGCCGAAGGCGCTGGCGCCACCGGTCTGGCGGCATTGCTGGCCGATCCTGCCAAGTACGCGGGCCGCAAGGTCGGCCTGGTGGTCTGCGGTGGCAACATCGATCCGCGGCTGCTGGCCTCGGTGCTGCTGCGCCAGCTGGTCCATGAATCCCGACTGGTGAACCTGTCGATCGAGATCGAGGACAGCCCCGGGTTTCTGGCGCGCGTCGCGGGCTGTGTCGGCAGCGCAGGCGGCAACATCGTGCAGGTGCACCACGAACGCCTGTCAGCCGGCCGCCACGCCAAGAGCGCGACCTTGGAAATGCTGATCGAAGCCCAGGATGAAGGGCACAGCCAGCAGATCCTGGCGGCGCTGGCCGAAGCCGGATTCGTCGCGCGGCGCGAGCAGGGCGGCTACGGCGAGTTCGAGTAAGCTGCGCGGCCGCGCAAACAGGCGCCTGACGCCACTGGAGAGTCGCCATGACGATTTCGATGTATCAAGCTTCGATTCCGGTGTTCCTCAGGGCCCTCGATAACCTGTCGGCGATTCTCGACATCGGCGCTGCCCACGCCGAAGCGAAGAAGATCGATCCGCTGGTGTTGACCGGTCTTCGCCTGTACCCGGACATGTTCCCTTTGTCGCGACAGGTTCAAATCGCCTGCGATATGGTCAAGGGTGGCGCCGCGCGCCTCGCGGGTATCGATCCGCCGCCTCGGGCGGATAGCGAAAAGACCTTTGTCGAACTCAAGGAGCGCATCGAGTGGACGGCGGCGTTTCTGCGCCGTTTCGATGCCGACCAGATCGATGGTTCGGAGGATCGCCCGATCGTCATCAAGACGCCGTTCGGCGAGCTGAACTTCACTGGCCAGCAGTACCTGCTCGGTTTCGTGCTGCCCAATCTCTACTTCCATTCGACGACGGCATACAACCTGCTGCGTCAGTCGGGCGTGGAAGTTGGCAAGCGCGATTTCCTAGGCAGGGCCTGATTTCGGCGCGACCCGATACCCTTGACGTCCTTCGTGAGGTCCCGCTGAAGACCGAATCATCATCGGCCGCCGATGTGCGCGGTCCGCTGCGTCAGATTCTGGGTAATGCCGGCGTCCTACTGGGCGGCAAGGCGCTCAACGGCGTGCTCAGCCTCGGTGCCACCGCGATCGCCGCGCGCGCGCTCGGCGTTGACCAGTTCGGCGTGCTGGTGCTGGTTCACGCCTATATCCAGACGATTGGCGAGATCGCCAAGTTCCAGTCATGGCAGGCCTTGCTGCAATACGGGACCGCGCCGCTCGATGCCGGTCGGATCAGCGAATTCCAGCGGGTGCTGCGGTTCAGTCTGTTGCTCGATGTCCTGAGCGGCGTCGGCGGTGTTGTCATTGCGCTGATCGGCGTGCTGCTGGTCGGCAGCGCGCTCGGCTGGACGGCAGAGACGGCGCCGACCGTTGCGGTCTATTCGCTGGTGATCGTCTTCATGGTCAGCGCGACACCGACGGGCGCGTTGCGCTTGCTCGATCGCTTTGATCTGCTGGCCTGGCAAAGCGCCATCGACTCCTGGGTGCGGGTGATCGGCGCCGCCGTGGCGTGGAAGCTGGGGGCAGGCTTGGCCACGTTTCTGGCGATCTGGTTTGTCGGCCAGGTGGTTGCTTTCGTTTTCCTGTTTGGTGCTGCCTGGCGCACGCTGCGCGCCCGCGGCGCGTTGGACGGTTTTCGCCTGCGGGCGTCCGGGTCGTTGACCGACGGCTTTCCCGGACTCTGGTCATTTGTCTGGTCGACCAATCTGAATTCGACGCTGGCGCTGGCCTTCACGCATGTCAGCACGCTGATGGTCGGCGCGCTGCTGGGGGCTCGCGATGCAGCGCTGTTCAGGGTTGCCAAGCAACTCGGCGACGCGGTGGCCAAGCCAGCCAAGCTGATCGTGCCTGCGCTGTACCCGGAGCTGGCGCGACTCGCGGCGGCTCAGGACATCGTCCGGCTGCGCCGTCTGGTCTGGCAACTGGCGCTCGCTGCAGGTGGCGCCGCCTCGGTGCTGTTGCTGATTGCCGCATCGATCCGCGAGCCGGCACTGAGGCTGATCGTCGGCGAGGAATTCGTGCCCGCCAAGGACGTGCTGTTATGGCTGCTGGGCGCTTCCGTCGTCAGCCTGTGGGCGTTGCCACTCGAGCCGCTGCTGATGTCGACCGGCAGTGCTGGCGCGGCGTTCCGGATGCGCCTGCTGGTAACGATCTTGTACTTGCCGATTCTGTATCTGGCCACGGTCAACGGTGGTCTGACGGCGACCGGCGCGGCGTCAGTGATCGGTGCCTTGCTGCTGTTTCTGGGGCAACTCTGGCTGGTGCTCCGGTGGTACAGACGGCCTCGCCAATAGGTACAGATTTCGTCAGGGTCGGCATGGACTATGCGTTACCATTGAAACATCCGCCTTTCTTCTTAAGCCCTATCTCGATCGATGCTCCTGCCCACCCCCACGACGAGCGAGCTCGCCAGTTATCGGCCCGCCGATTTCGCCACGCTGCCAGAGGCGCTCGATTACGCGGCGCAGGGTGCCACCGGAATCAATATCTATTCCGGCAAGGGCGTTCTGACTGAAGCGCTGACCTATCGGCAGTTGCGCGAGCAAAGCCTGGTGCTGGCACGAAAGCTGATCAGCTGCGGACTCAAGAAGGGTGATCGGGTTGCGCTGATCGCGGAAAGTGATGGCGACTTCGCGCGCGCCTTCTTCGCCTGCGAATACGCCGGACTGGTGCCGACGGCGCTGCCGCTGCCGGCGGCGTTCGGTGGGCGTGCCGCCTACGTTGCACACATTCGTCGGATGATCGAGATCGCCGATGCTTCGGCGGCATTCACGCCGGCTTCGCTGGCTGAGTGGCTGGTCGAAGCGGTCGACGGCTTGCCGCTGAAAGTGTCCGGAACGCTGGCGGTGCTCGATGATGTGGCCGAGGCCGCGGGCGAATTGCCGGCCGTGTCGGCGGATGATCTTTGCTACCTGCAGTTCTCGTCCGGCAGCACTCGCTTCCCGCTCGGTGTTGCGGTGACGCAGCGCGCCTTGATCGCCAACACGCGCGGCATTGCCTGCCACGGTTTGAACATCGGCCCGACTGATCGCTGCAGCTCCTGGCTGCCGCTTTATCACGACATGGGGCTGATCGGGTTTCTGCTGACGCCGCTGGTCTGCCAGATTTCGGTCGACATGTTCCCGACGCGGGACTTCGCGCGCCGCCCATTGCTGTGGCTGGAACTGATCTCGCGTAATGGCGGCACGCTGTCGTACAGCCCGTCGTTTGGCTACGAGCTGGCCGCGCGCCGTGCCGAGACCGCTTCCGCCGAGGGGCTGGATCTGTCGAAGTGGCGCGGTGCCGGGATCGGCGGCGACATGGTGCGTCCCGAGCCGCTGGCCAAGTTCGCTGCCCAGTTCGCGGCCAACGGTTTTCGCGACACCGCCTTCGTTCCGAGCTATGGCATGGCTGAGACCGCTCTTGCGCTGAGCTTCGCGCCGGCCGGGCAGGGCATCCGCTTCGACACGCTGGACAGCGAAGCGCTGGAAAGTCGCAGCCTCGCCGTCTACGCCGCCGCTGACAGCGAGCGTCGCCGCGATTTCGTGCTGTGCGGTCCAGCGCTCCCGGACCACGACATCGAAGTCCGCGATGCCGGTGGCAAGGCGCTGGGCGAGGCGCAGGTCGGCCGGATCTATGCACGCGGCCCGAGCATGATGCAGTCGTACTACGGACAGCCTGAGGCAACCGAGGCGGTGCTTGGCAGCGATGGCTGGCTCGATACCGGCGATCTCGGCTACTTCCGAAACGGCCAGATCGTGATCACCGGTCGAGCCAAGGATCTGATCATCATCAATGGCCGCAACATCTGGCCACAGGATCTTGAGTGGACCGTCGAGCGCGAAGTGACGGCACTGCGTAGCGGCGACGTCGCAGCGGTGTCGGTCGATGACGGCGGCGTCGAGCGCATCGTCGTGCTTGTCGAGTTCCGCACTGCGGACGATGCGACGCGTGATGCATTGAAGAAGGAAGTGGCGGGCCTGCTCCGTCTGCGTCATGGCGTTGATACCGACGTCGTGACCATTCCGCCTCGGGCTTTGCCGCGTACCTCGTCCGGCAAGCTCAGCCGGTCAAAAGCCAAGGCGCTGTATCTGCAGGGCAGCTTCGCCGCTGCCGCATCGGCGCCGTCCAGTTGACCAGGGCTGCACGACCGCTGACGGTTGCCGTCACCGGGGCTACGGGTTTTCTAGGGCAGAACGTCATCGCTGCGTTGTCGGCGCGAGATTGTCAGGTGCGCGTTTTGGCTCGGCGCGAGCCGCTGGCTCTGGCATCGACTTTCGGCGCCCGACTCGATGTCGTGCTCGGATCACTCGACGATCGCGCGTCACTTGGCAGGCTCGTGCAAGGTGCCGATGTCGTGCTGCACATGGCCGGCGCGATCAAGGCGGGAGACGATGAGGCCTATCTGCGGGTCAACCGCGACGGCACGCGCGCGCTTGCCGAGCAGGTTGCCGAACATGCGCCGGGCGCGCACTTCATTCTGGTTTCGAGTCTTGCGGCTCGGCATCCAGAGCTTTCGGGGTATGCCGCGAGCAAGCGGGCTGGCGAGCAGGCCGTGATCGACGTGCTTGGTCTGCAGCGCGTCAGTGTCATCCGACCCCCCGCGATCTATGGGCCAGGGGATCGGGAAACGATGATCTTCTTCGAACTGGCGGCGCGGGCGATGGTGCCGTTGCCCGGCAAGCCAAGCGCGAGGATCGCGTTGATTCACGTCGAGGATGCGGCGCGCCTGCTCGTGGCTCGTGTTTTCGGTGCCCCGACGGCGCGCGTACAGGCGATCGCGGACGCGCGGCCAGAAGGCTATGCGTGGCACGAGATCCTTGGCGCAGCATCATCCGCAGTCGGCAACGGGTCGCCACGCTATTTTTCGCTGCCCAGTGGTCTGGTCAGGGCAGTCGGTGGCGGAGTCGGTGCAATTGCAAAGATAGTCGGCAAGGCCGGCATGATCAGTGCGGGAAAGATTCGTGAATTGCTGCACGAGGATTGGGGCGTTCACGCCGACGAACTGCTTCGAGAAACTGAAGCAGAACCCAAGCACAATCTGCCGGATGGCTTTGCGGCGACCGCTGTCTGGTACCGGAACGCTGGCTGGCTATAGGTTGCAAGTGTCTGAAAGCGTTAATGCTGTGTGGGCACGGCGTGTGAAAGCGCTATGACAAAACCATTTCCCTTGCTTTACAATCTGTCGATTCGGCCCATGCTTGATGATTGCCAGTGCGGCTCATCGATCAGCAACCGAGGCGAAATCAGGAGACGAGTTGCAGATGACCGAGACTTCGCGCGATTCGCAAGCCGAAATCATTGATGGACTGCGGCAATTGCTGAAGAAGCAGGTGCCGCTGGACGCTTCTACCAATATTGTTCGTGACCTTCAGCTCGATTCGCTGGCGGTGATGGACTTCATCATGTCTCTGGAAGATCGTTTCGAGATCGTCATCCCGCTGGATCGCGTTGCGGAAGTCGAAACGCTTGGCGACCTGGCGCTTGTCGTTGATGAACTGCGCGGAAGGAATTGAGCTAGTGAGCATACTTTCGAAGTTTGCCCCTTTGCGGCAGACGTACGATTCGCTGAGATCTGTCGGGCACAACCCGTTCGAGATGGTGTTCGAGGACATGCTGTCCTCGACCGAGGGTCTGTACAAAGGTCGCAAAACGATCCTGCTGGGGACCAACAACTATCTTGGTCTGACCTTCGACGAAGCCTGCATCGAGGAGGCCGTCACTGCCGTTCGGGCGCACGGCACCGGGACTACCGGGTCGCGTATCGCCAACGGCAGCTACGGCACGCACCGCGAACTCGAGCGCAGCCTCGCTCAGTACTTCGATCGCAAGCACTGCATGGTGTTTTCGACCGGTTACCAGGCGAACCTCGGCATGCTGTCGACGCTGGCAGGCAAGGGTGACTACCTGCTGCTCGACACCGACAGCCACGCCAGCATCTATGACGGTGCGCGGCTCGGACATGCCGAAGTCGTCCGCTTCCGGCACAACGATCCCGATGATCTTTACAAGCGCTTGAAGCGCTTGTCGGATCTGCCCGGCGAAAAGCTGGTGGTGGTCGAAGGCATCTATTCGATGCTGGGCGACACGGCACCTCTTCGCGAATTCGCGGATGTGAAGCGCCAGATGGGCGCTTGGCTGATGGTGGACGAGGCGCACTCGCTCGGTGTGCTCGGCGCCAATGGCCGGGGTCTGGCCGAAGAAGCGGGTGTCGAGGCTGACTGCGACTTCGTCGTCGGCACGTTCTCGAAGAGCCTTGGCAGCGTCGGTGGCTTCTGCGTCTCGAACCTCGACGATTTCGACGTTCTGCGGGTTGCCTGCCGGCCGTACATGTTCACTGCTTCGCTGCCGCCGGCGGTCATGGCGTCGACGATCATGGCGCTGCGCCGCATGCAGGAAGAGCCGCAGCGACGCCAGCGTCTGCACGAGAATGCCCAGCGCCTGTATCACGGCCTGCGCAAGCTCGGCTTCGCGGTCGGCCCGCAGTGCAGCCCGATCGTGTCGGTCGCGGTCGACAATGCGCCGCTGGCCGTCGAGTTCTGGAACCGCCTGCTGGAA
>Ga0114983_1000969_pt1 | contig 11608 bp, 9 predicted proteins | sample Shrwel_input2_RT_FD_87182 | JGI IMG/M metagenome (GOLD analysis project Ga0114983, IMG submission 87182) | Subsurface microbial communities from deep shales in Ohio, USA - Utica-3 well 1 S input2 RT | ecosystem: Environmental > Aquatic > Deep subsurface > Shale gas/oil reservoir > Produced...
GCATGGCTGCTGACATGTTCGTAGAGATATTTACTCCAGATGATATGCAGCGGCACATCCTCTGCATCCAACGCTTTAAGATGGGCCGACACCTCAGCTTGCTTCTCCTTCATCAGCCGCTGTTGGGCGGCCCCGGCAAGCCGTGGGCTGTAATACTCGTCACCAGAGAAATATTCGTAGCAATAAGCAAATACTTGAGGTTGCATCCCCAGTAAATCCGCTACTTCCAGTCCCTTGGCAATCGCATCAGTGTTAGCCTCTTCATGTTGTTCAATGATAAAAAGCTTACCCATTTGTTTTCTCCAAACTTTCTGGTAATTGTCTACTTTTTAGACTCTAATCTGGTGCAGAATAAACCATACTGATCCCGATCAACAATTGCACCTATGGGGGATACTCTATGTCGATGGATAGTCTGTTGATCGCCTTGTTCCTGATCTTGCTGTTCTCCAGGGTGCTGGGAGAGTGCTGCAACCGTATTGGCTGGCCTGCGGTAGTGGGGGAAATAGGGGCAGGCTTGTTGCTTGGCCCTTCCGTACTGGGGTGGCTGGAACCAACCCAAGTGCTGGCCAATATCGCCGAGCTCGGGGTAATACTGTTGCTATTTTCCATCGGCGCCGAAACCTCGATACAGCGCCTCTACAGCGCCGGACGCCAGGTGGCGGCGGTAGCCATTATCGGCATAATCGCCCCACTGCTGCTCACCGGCCTGGCAGCCTTCTATTGGTTGGAACTGTCGCTGTTTGCCGCCCTCTTCTACGGTTGTACCTTGACGGCCACCAGCATAGGTATCTCCCTCAGGGTACTAAGCGACAGTGGCCAGCAACAATCCAGTGCCGGTCATCTGATCCTGGGAGCGGCGGTATTTGACGATATTGCCGGGGTGATACTGCTCAGTTTGCTATTCAACTTTGCCAGCGAAGGCCAACTGGCACCGCTGGCAATCATTAAACTCTGCGGCTTACTGCTGCTGTTTCTGCTGCTGGCGCCCCCCCTTGGCAGGATGTTAATTTACCCGTTACGAGTGCTCAGCTATCAATCCCAAACCCCCGGCTACGAGGCCGTGGTCATGCTGACACTGATCTGCCTGTTTGCCTGGCTGGCACACCTTTTTGGCGCCCCGGCGCTGCTCGGCGGTTTTGTCGCCGGTTTGGCGCTATCAAGGCAGTTTATCTGGCCCTGGCAGAAGTATCTGCAAAACCCCTTTCCCTTTACCCACAAGCTGGAAAAATCGATGCAGCCACTGACCGATGTATTCGCGCCTGTGTTCTTTGTCTATGTGGGGATCAGCCTCGACTTAAGCCAGTTGAACCTCAGCCCCTACAGCCTGTTACTCTTGCTGGCGATGATACTGCTGGCATTTATCGGCAAGCTGGCCGCCGGTTTGGTGGTCAACGGCACTTGGCGGCAAAAGCTGATAGTCGGCAGTGCCATGGTGCCCAGAGGTGAAGTCGGTTTGGTCTTTGCAGAAGTGGGGCGACAGTTGGATATCATTCCGGCCAAGGTATTTACCGAATTGGTGTTGGTAATAGCCATCACCACCCTGCTCGGCCCCTTGCTGCTCAGACGCCTGTTGCCCAAGGAGGGCGAAGCATAAAAAGCCGCGCCATATGAGGCGCGGCATTTTCAGCTACCAGATAACTTCAGCTTACCGGCTCAGTTACCTTTCAACTCTGCCTCGAGGAAGTCGGTCAGCGAGCGATACAAATGGGTGCGCACCTTATCGCCCCGCATCGAGTGCTTGGAGCCGGGGTAATCTATCATGCGGAACAACTTGCCTTCATCCTGCAGCGCCTTGTAAACCCGGGTGCTATTCTCAAACAATACATTGTCATCGGCCATGCCGTGATACATCAGCAAGCCTGAACCATACTCGCTCACATAGGGGAAGACACTGCTGGCCTCGTAGCCCCGGGCGTTGTCGTCAGGATGGCCGAGGTAGCGTTCGGTGTAGTGGGTGTCGTACAGGGCCCAGTCGGTTACAGGGGCGCCACTGATGGCCGCCTTGAAGTAGTCAGGCGCCTTGAACAGGCTCATCAGCGCCATATAGCCGCCATAGCTGTGACCATAGATGGCGATGCTGTCGGCCTTGACCCAGGGCAGAGTCCGCAGGAAATCGACACCTGTCTTCTGATCTTCCACTTCGGCCTCACCAAGATGGCGGTAGATCACCTGCTCGAAAGCCGTGCCTCTATGCGCCGAGCCCCGGTTATCCAGCTGGAACACGGCAAAGCCCTGCTGCAACAGATATTGGGTGTAGTAATCCTGCTCACTCCAGCTATTGACCACCAACTGGGCATGAGGCCCACCGTAAACCCGCACCACCACGGGGTATTTGGCCTTACTATCGAAATTCACCGGCTTGAACAGGCGGTATTGCAGCGCCTTGCCATCTTTGGCCTTGAGGGTGCCAAACTCGGGCAACTGCCACAGCCCGGCATAGTCATACAGAGGGTGTCCGGCCTTGACGGCGTTCTCTTCCACCCAAGCCAGATGCTCACCGCTTTGGTTGTGCAGACTCACCTGGGGAGGCTGCGACAGACTGTTGAAGTAGTCGAGGTAAACAGATTCCTTGTCGGCAAACACGGCGTTATGCATGCCGCCACGCCGGCTGATGCGCTCTATCTCACCGCCATTGAGGCTGACCCGATACAGATGGCGCTCGACCACACTGTCTTTACGACCACTGAAATAAACCCAGCCCTGCTTTTCATCTAGGTGTTCTATCTCGTCGACCACCCATTTCCCCTGAGTCAGTTGCCGCTTGACCTTGCCCTTGTCATCAAACAGATAGATATGGTTGAAACCATCACGCTCGGATGCCCAGATAAAGCCGGGCTGCTGCTTAAGAAAATAGAGATCGTGGTTGAGGTTAACCCAGGCATCGCTGCGCTCGGATACCAGAGTCACGGCGCCTTTGCCCTCGCGGCTGTCTACCTGGCGCAGATCCAACTGCTGCTGACTGCGATTCTGCCACTGGAACGACAAGTGCTTGCTGTCCGGCAGCCATTTCACCCGCGGCAGATAGATATCTTTCTCACTGCCGAGATCCATCCATTGGGTCTTCCCGGACGCCAGCGACACTACCCCCAGGGCAATCTCGACATTGGGCTTGCCGGCATAGGGATAACGCTGCTCGGTCAGCTTAATGCCATCGGCATAGATCTCATTGCGGGTCACCAGCTCCACGCCCGACTCATCGATGCGGGTATAGGCGATAGCCGATTCATCCGGCGCCCACCAGTAACCTGTCATACGGTCCATCTCTTCCTGAGCCACAAACTCGGCCATGGCGTTCTTGATGGCCCCGCCGCCATCCTGGGTCAGCGCCGTGAGCTTATGGTCTTTCAGCTGGAGTACATAGAGGTTTTGTTCGGCCACAAAGGAGACAAAATTGCCCTTGGGCGACAGCTTGGCATCTGTGGCAAAGGCGTCCCCAGTGGGCAGCAGAGTCACCTTGGCATCGGCCAGGCTGAAGTAGTAGAGCTTGCCGGCCGCCGGGATCAGCAGTGCCTGGCTGTCGTCGGCCCAGAAGTATTCCATGATCCCCTGGCCATACACTCGCTGCCGCTCGCGGCGGGCCTTCTCTTCATCGGAAAGTTCACCGGCTTCAAGCCTGGAGGCATCCAGCAGCAGACTGACCTGGCCGGTGGCGACATCCATTTGCCAAAGATCATAGAAATATTGATTGTCTTTACGGCCGGCAAGATAAGTGACCCGCTTGCCGTCGGGAGAGAGTTTCAGCCCTCGGGGGCTGGCACCGGCCAGTGCCGGTGAAGAATAGAGGCGCTCAACCGTTAAAGGGGTTTTGCCACCTTCCAGAGCGAAGGAGTGGCCGCTGGCCAGTGTCAGAGGTATCGCCATAAGCGCCGAAGCCATCCAAGTTTTTTTCATTATTATTTCCGGAATTATAAGAGACAAGAGCCACGGCATCCGGCCACAGCCCAAAAAACAGCCCTCATTCTGCCCCAATTGACAAGGGATCGGCAAACCCGTGCAATTGGCCGCTGAAATATCGCCGGTTCTCGGTTATGATCCTGTCCCAGAAAAAGCTCAGACCTCTTTTAAGGAAACAAGATGCAGACTCTGGCCCAAACCCTCAAACAACAGGCTGTCAACCCAGCCCTATCCCAATTACTTCTCACTCTGGCCCAAAGCTCAGTCGCCATCAGCCAAGCGGTAAGACACGGCGCACTGGCCGGTGTGCTGGGCGCCACCACCCAGGAAAACGTTCAGGGTGAAACCCAAAAGAAACTGGATGTGATCACCAACGAGATGCTCAAAGATGCCCTCAAGGCCGAAAACACAGTGCGCGCCCTGGCATCGGAAGAGGAAGATCATATTGTTGAAGTCGGTGACAGCGGTGAGTTTCTGGTATGTTTCGACCCACTGGACGGCTCTTCCAACATAGACATCAACTCACTGGTGGGCACCATTTTTTCTGTACTGCCGGCACCCGAAGGGGAGATCAGCGAGCAGAGTTTCCTGCAAAAAGGCAGCGAGCAACTGGCGGCAGCCTATGTGCTCTATGGCCCATCGACCATGCTGGCCCTGACCACAGGCCAAGGGGTACAACTCTTTACCCTGAATCCGGAAACCGGCGAGTATCTGTTGACCAATGAAGCGGTAAGCATTCCCAAAGACACCGCCGAGTTCGCCATCAATATGTCCAACCAGAGATTCTGGGAAGCACCGATGCAGACCTATATTGCCGATCTGCTGCTCGGCAAAATCGGCCCGAGAGAGAAGTCGTTCAACATGCGCTGGATTGCCGCCATGGTAGGCGATGTGCACAGAGTATTGAGCCGCGGCGGCATCTTTACCTACCCAACTGACAACAAGAACCCGGATAAGCCCTACAAGCTGAGACTGATGTACGAAGCCAACCCTATGGCATTGCTGGTTGAACAGGCCGGCGGCAAGGCCAGCACAGGTTATCAGCGCATTCTCGACATTCAGCCAGAGCAAATTCACCAGCGGGTAGCTGTCATTCTGGGCTCGGCCAATGAAGTCGATGCCTGCCTCGAGTACCATCAGCAGGATTACAGCGGCGAGCCTGAACTCTAAACGCCGCTTGGGGCTGCCGTGGTCGGCAGCCTTGAATTGACGGTACAATCCAAGGCCTGAGACAGATAGCCTTAGATGAACTGTTGGCAATTAGTCTTAAGACCGCGGCCTTTCATTGGCAAGCCGTCAAATCGCGCTATAATACGCGCCACACTGAACTTCAGGCTGGACCTGAAATAGATTTATACACAGTCTAAGGATACTTCCATGAGCTTAAATGCAGTGCCTGCGGGCAAATCCCTGCCAGATGACATCTACGTGATCATCGAAATCCCACAAAACCACGACCCTATCAAGTATGAAGTGGACAAGGACACAGGTGCCTTGTTTGTGGATCGCATGATGACTGCGCCTATGTTCTATCCTTGCAACTACGGCTATGTGAACCAAACTCTGAGCTTGGATGGTGATCCGGTAGACGTGCTGGTTCCTACCCAGTACCCACTGCAGCCAGGCAGCGTTATCCGTTGTCGTCCAGTTGGCGTACTGAAAATGACCGACGAGTCAGGTGAAGATGCCAAGATTGTTGCCGTACCACACGAGAAGATCTCCAAGGAATACGGTCATATCCAGGATGTGAACGATCTGCCTGAGCTGCTGAAAGCCCAGATCAAACAGTTCTTCGAACACTACAAGGATCTGGAATCCGGCAAGTGGGTTAAAGTTGATGGCTGGGAAGATGCCGAAGCCGCCCGCGCCGAAATCCTGTCAAGCGCCGAGCGTTACAAAGGCTAAGTTGCCCTGTAACCCGAGGATAAGCATAAAAGCCAGCCAACCGCTGGCTTTTTTATTGGCATTTCACAACTTCAAGTGCATGAGTTTAAGTGCATAGGTTTAAGTTGGTTACCAGGAAGAGTCCCCCGCATATCAAGGCTCGCAGCTCCCTAGCCTTCACCCCTATTCCAATCCAGTTTTGGCCCACTTTATTACCCTCACTGGAAACTGTTTCTCAAAACCAAACTTCCAGACTTCAGACAATGGGTTTCAAACAGGGTAAAGGGGCAAATACCACATATGGTAAAGCATGCAAACCTAAAGTCACGCAAATGAGAAGTCACAGGCAAAAAAACAATCATAATTACCCAAAAAACAACCTCTGCCATAAAATCGCCAAGCTTTTGACAAAGTTAGTTAATTTGACGCTGTTAGTTAACCTTTCCAGGAGACACTATGAATAAGTTACTGCCGTCTGTACCTCTGCTAAGCGCGTTGGCTTTGATGGCATTTCATTGTTTGGGGAATGAAAAACATTTCCACGAGATATCCTTCCACCAAGATGCAACTCAACTGCAAGTACAGTGTTCGGTGCAGCAACCACAACCTAGATTGATAGTGAAGGTGCCTCAACCTTTTGCCTACAGCCAAGATCCCAGTGTGCTGGTGTTAAGAACCGCCGATGGCGAAACCCTGCAACTGGACAGCATGAGCTCATTAACGACACTCACCACCCAAGCCTGCCCAGATAAAGATCTCTGGGCCGAACTGACCTCACTCCACAGTGATCCAGTATCACTTGAGGTGATCTCGTTTCGCTCAGGAGGCTCTTTCTCATCAGCTATCCAGATGAGTGATTTTCAAAACCGGCTGGCACAGCTCAAATCCTGCTGTCAGCCATAAAAAATCCGGCAACTAGCCGCCCCGATTAATTAGCCACTTTTTCAAATAATCAGCCGTATTTTATTCAAGATTTCCCTAAAAAAACAAAATTACGGTTTATCCCGCAAACTATAGTTACAACGAGGGCTTCTGGAGGATTTCTTAAAAATCTCTCTGAAGCCCTTGATTCCATTGTTGTTCGCTTAACTGACCGACATTAGATAAATAGCCGGATTTTCTATAAGGCGTTAACCGCCTCTGTCTGATGTCCTTTCTCAGTTTGATCCACTATGGTCAGTACTGCAGCATCGCCCACCACATTGCAGGAGGTCAGCACCATATCTATGATTCTGTCCAGCGCCGCCACTATAGCAAAAGCTTCCACGGGTAAGCCCAGTTGATGGATTAGCACACCTATCATCACCATACCGCCGCCGGGAACACCGCCGGCGCCCACCGACAGCAAAAAGATACTGAATATCAGAGTTGGCAGCTGTTCGCTGGAGATTGGCTGACCAAAGGCGTTGGCAACAAAGAAGATGGCGATAGTGATATAAATCGACACGCCGCCCATATTCATAGTGGCCCCCAGAGGCACACCGAACCCGGCGACCGCCTTATTGACCCCGAGCTTTTCGGTCAAGGTTCGCATAGTCACCGGGATAGTCGCATTGGAGCTGGCAGTCGACAGAGAAAACAGGATCTGCTCTTGGGTCTTGGCACGAAAACTCTTGGCGCTGACCGGGGTAAACACAGCCACAGCCAGAGGATAAACAATGAAAATCCACAGCAGCAACATAGTCAAAATGATGGCCATATAACCCAGCACACTGAGAAAGACTTTGGCTTCCAGAGTGGCCCCCAGTTTGAACATCAGCGCAAACACCCCAAATGGCGCCAGCTGCATCACAGTCATGATGAGCTTCATCATGATCCCATTGGCGACTTGAAAGCCTCTAACCGCTGCGCTGCCGGCTTCATCCAGCGACTTGATAACTCCGCCAAGCAGCAGCGCCATAAAGATCACCTGCAACATGTTGCCCGACATAAAGGCATCGACAGGGTTACTGGGCACTATGCCGACAATCAGGCTGATCAAATTGGGCAATTCGGTCGCGGTAATGGCCACATCCTGGCCACCACTCATATCCACTCCGACACCGGGCTGCAGCAATAACGACACACATACCGCCGCCAGGATGGCGACCAGAGTATTGATGATATAGAAGCTGAAGGTCTTGCCGCCCAAGCGGCCAAAGCTCTTGAGATCCTGCAATTCGCAGACACCGCAGACTATGCTGACAAACACCAGCGGCATCACCAGCATCATGATCATATTAACAAACATGGTGCCTGCCGCAGTGGCTACCTCGACCAGAGTGCCGGAAAAGAAGCCGATATGTCCCAGCCCATATTGCACCAAAGAGCCCAACAACAGGCCGCTGAACAGACCCATAAAGATCCGTCCGGAAAGAGATTTGAGTATCGCCATTGTACGTTCCAATTTGGCATCGTTCCTGATGCACAACTATCTTCCCTGTTCGCTCTTGGAAGGGATAGTGAAACATGCTACTCAAAAATTCAATGGCAAAATGCTTAAAAAGTGCCTTTGCAACATGCTTTAAAATTCACAAACCCAACCCAAAGCAATGTTTTATAAGGATTTTAATTTTTACCAAAAAAATTCACCATGGAATACCGAGTTTACAACCGCACAATACATCAACAAGTTGGCAGCATATACAAAATACTTTGCAGTGAATAAACCTAAAAACAATGAAATATCAGAATTAATCACCAGAAACTACAACCAAGGCAGTGAGCTTATTAGATGACTAGCCCTTTTACTGCAGATCCTGCTTGTTAATTTCGTCATCAAAGTGACTTTTCCGGCTTACTCAACCCCCAAGCGACAAAAGCCGCCACTGAAAAAATCATTGAAATAAACCATAGAGAAAGTGGTTGCAGAAGCACCAAAGCAAGCAGGAGAAAACCCGCAGAGCGCGATTGGATAAGATAGTCTCACAGACAAAAAGGGCAAAAAAAAAGCCGGTGGGGCGCACCGGCAAATCAAGCAACATATTACCTGAGAGGCTCAGGAAAAACGCCTGACGATGCAGGCGGTCACCACAAGAAAAGGCCATCGGGTGATGGATAGACTCAAAAACGGCAGTAACCCTTGTGGTTAGGTCATCTACTTGAATCCAAATCGGTTAAATTAAACAAAAATCAACGCAAACAAAGGCGCGCCAAGCACCATGGCGATACCGGTAAAGATCATCGTCAGGCTGGCAATCACGCCTTCCTGCTGGCCAAACTCGCTGGCTTTGGCGGCGCCGGCACCATGGGCAGAAGCGCCGAGAGCCACTCCTTTCCCAAGAGAGGTCTTGATCCGCGCCAATTTAAACAGCGGCTCACACACCAACATACCTATCACGCCGGTGAGCAACACCAGCATGGCGGTCAATTCCGGCACGCCACCGAAGGCACCAGTGGCCTCCATGGCAAAGGGCGTCGACACTGAGCGCACCAGTACGCTGTGGCTCAGCTCGCTCGGCAAAGGCACCAATTTGACCAACAACCAGGATGACACCAAGCCCAACATGAGTCCGGCCATAACCCCAAGGCTAATGGTGATCGGATAACGGCGGATCAACTTGCGCTCGCGGTAAATAGGTACTGCGAAAGCTATTGTCGCCGGGGCCAGCAATGCCATCAGCCAATGGGTGTACTCAAAATAGGTCGGCAGCGGAATAGCCAACAGCAGCACCACGGCCAGCACGGCCAAAGGCGCCAAAAATATCGGTGCCAACCACCAGCTACGATGCCTGCGATATAAAGCCTTGGCGCCGTAATAACAGATAAGAGTGATCAGCAGACTCAAAAGAGCAAGCAAGGTATGAGACATAGGGTTACCCTTGCACTCCATGCTTGGCCAGTTGGCGTTTCAAATTGAGGCGCCGCTCAAAGCGAAACACCCTATCCACCACAAAACCGGTTCCAAGCAATACCGAAGCGCTGCCGAGCACCAGGGTCAACATAATATTGAAACCATACTCCTCCAGCAGGGTTTCATACTTGAGTACTGAAATCACCGGTGGAATAAAAAACAGCAAGAGATCGCCAATCAACCAGGCAGCTCCCAGTTGCAACGCCTTTTCCGGTATAAGCTTGAGCCCGAGCGCCAACAACACTACCAGCATCCCAAGCACACTGCCGGGAATGGGAGAATGCAATGCGGCGGCCAGAGCATGAGTGCCCCAAGCAAGCAAACAGATAGCCGCAATTTGCAGCAAGGTTGCACTTATGTGTTTGCCTTGAAGCCAAATGACTTTCGCCACTCTTTGAGGAGAAACCGGGCGTTTGCTGAGGGAGTGCATATCTTTACCGAATAACTTAACTGGGGTTTATTCTAGGCTTGCAATATCAATAAAAAAAATGAATATTAAGCATAGTTTGCATTCCATAAGGTTATTCAATTGGATCTGAAAGTTGTTCGCTACTTTATCGAAATAGTGGATGCCGGTGGATTTGCCAGGGCGGCGGAAAAGATCCACCTGACCCAACCCGCGTTGTCCAAGGCCATTCGCCAGTTGGAGCAGGAACTGGATCTTGTACTCTTGGAAAGAGGCAAACGAGGCAGCCAACTACGACCTACCGCTGCCGGAGAGGTCGTCTACCGTCACGGCCAGGAACTATTAAATGTACGTCGCAACATGCTCAGAGAGTTGGCGGCGCAGCGCAGTCTCAACTCGGGTGAACTGCATCTGGGGCTGGCTCCCCTCGGCAGTGCCGAACTCTTTGCTCCTGTCATCGCCCGTTTTCGCAGCCGCTATCCCAAGGTGCAGATGCATCTCTTGGTTCGCGGCGGCGTCGAGCAAACCGCGGCCCTCAAGAAAGGGGAAATCGAACTAGCGACCGGGATCATCTCCTTTGAGGATGAGTTTGATGGCATCAGGATCCGCCGCGATCCCATGGTGGTGGTATTGCCAAGACAACACCCTCTGGCTGGTAATCAAGAACTGACCCTCAAGGCATTGGCAGAAATCCCGCAGATCCTGTTTGAACCCGAATATGCCCTGCATGAGCTGGTGATAAATGCCTGCCAGAGAGCCGGTTTCAGCCCCAAAGATGTGACTAGGGTCAGCCATCCCGACTTTGGTATCGCCCTGGTGGCAGCAGGCACAGGTGCCATGATACTACCCAGCTTTATTGCCGAGCGCCACGCGGTGGCCGGGGTGATAAGTATTCCTCTGGCCGCCTCCGATCTGATCTGGGAGCTGTCACTGTTCTGGCGCCGGGGGCAACCACTCTCTTTTGCCGCCCAGGCCATGGTCGAGCTGGTCAGACAACAGCTGGCGCTGAACTGAGATCCCGACGCTTCAAGTGCTGCAGCCGAATTAATTTTCGCCAACCGAGTCACAGCGTACCGTTACAGCAGTACAAACTCATTGACACCCTCTTTTCACGCCGCTAAGGTGAATCACACTTTTCCGGGCCCGCTTGGCCTGGGTTCATTGACACAACCCGAGATTCGCAATGCGGCCAATACACAAGCTTTATCTCTATCCCAAGCCACAGTGGCTTGGGCGGGGATAATGACCTGAACTTCCCTCTCCTGTGAGCCATTGTGGCTTTGTTGTCAGGTTTCGTTACCGGTTATCCGGCTCTCTTGGGGCCCCCTCAAACCAAAACCCTGGGGACCCAGTACGAAAATGCTTGTTGAGAATGTAATAAAATGAAGAATAACAAAACCTTCGGTAGCATGCTGATCATTGCAGGCACCACGATAGGCGCCGGGATGCTGGCGCTACCGCTGGCTTCTGCCGGTCTGGGTTTCGGGGTCGCCTCGATACTGATGCTACTGCTCTGGGGATTGATGAGTTACACGGCGCTGTTAATGCTGGAAGTGCATCAACATGCCCCGGCTCATGCCACTCTGCAC
>Ga0114983_1000970_pt1 | contig 11605 bp, 11 predicted proteins | sample Shrwel_input2_RT_FD_87182 | JGI IMG/M metagenome (GOLD analysis project Ga0114983, IMG submission 87182) | Subsurface microbial communities from deep shales in Ohio, USA - Utica-3 well 1 S input2 RT | ecosystem: Environmental > Aquatic > Deep subsurface > Shale gas/oil reservoir > Produced...
ACCTCCAGGGGCGCGGTGATCAGGATGCGGCCTGAGGGAGCAATGCCATGATGCATGGTCCGTTTCACCGTGGTGGCCGCAGCAAGCCAATGGGCGAGATTAACGTGGTGCCCTTCATCGACGTGATGCTGGTGCTGCTGGTGATCTTCATGATCACCGCGCCGATGATGACGCAGGGCGTACAGGTCGAACTGCCCAAGACCGCATCCAAGCCGATTGCCGATATCCAGGATCAGGAGCCGGTGATCGTCTCCGTTGACCGCGAGGGCAGCTATTTCATCTCAGTCGGCGACGACAAATCGGCCACCAGCCTCGAGGCCATCTCCGACAAGGTGATTGCCATTCTTGATCGGCGCCCCAATACGCCGGTACTGGTTCGCGGGGATCGCAATGTGCCCTATGGTCAGGTGATTACCCTGATGAGCACACTGCAAGTGGCCGGCGTCAGCGATGTCGGCCTGATTTCCGAACCGCCGCCTGCCGACAATTAAGGAGCACGCATGGCCAGACATGACTCCCGCGTGGGCTACGGCCTGCCGGTGGCCCTGGCGCTTGCCCTGCACGTCGGGGTCGTCGTGATCAATGTGCTGGAATTTCCGACCTCTGAAGAGGAGCCGAGCTCGGCGTCAGTGGTCAAGGCGACGCTGGTCAGCACCGAAACCGCAACCGACCAGGCGCAGCATGCCGAGGCCGCCAGAGCCCGTGCCGCTAAGCGTCAGGCAGAGGAAGAGGCCGCCGCTGCTGAGCGCCAACGCCAGCAGGAAGCCGAACAGGCAGCGGCCGAGCAGCAAGCGGCCGAACAGGAAGCGGCACGCAAGGCCGCCGAACAAGCACGCAGTGAGGCCGAGGCCGATGCCCAGCGTCGTGCCGAAGAAGCCGCCGCCGCCGAAGCCCGCCGACAGCAAGAGGAGCAGGCGCGCCAGGAGGCTGAGGCACAGCGTCAGGCACAGGCCGAAGCCGAGCAACAGCGTCAAGAGGAAGCCCGCCGCCAGGCGGAGGCCGACGCAGAAGCCAAGCGCCAGGAAGAAGCCCGCCAGCAGGCCGAAGCTGAAGCCGAAGCAAAGCGTCAGCAAGAGGCGCGGAAGCAGGCTGAAGCCGAGGCCGAACGCAAACGCCAGGAAGAGGCTCGCCAGCAGGCCGAAGCCGAAGCTGAGCGCAAGCGTCGGGAAGAAGCCGCCAAGCGTGCGGCCGAAGCCGCCAGCAATAGCCTGGATAGCGCCATTGCCGGCGAGGAAGAAGACATCGCCAATGCTCGTCAGGCGGAGCAGGCCAGTAATAGCTTCCAGAACCTGGTGCGAAGCGCCGTCGAGCAAGCCTGGATTGTTCCGCCTAATCTGAGTTCAGGTGTCCAAGCGCTGGTGCGCCTGACGCTGCTGCCTACCGGCGAGCTGGTCAATACGCAGCTCGTCCAGAGCAGTGGCGATGCGGCCTTCGATCGCTCGGTCCTTCAGGCGGTAGAGCGCGCTGCGCCCTTCCGCGAGATGCAAGATCTGCCCCCTGCGGCCCAGCGCCGCTTTCGAGACTTTAACCTGAGATTCAAACCGGGAGATGTGCGCTGATGAAACGTTATTCGAGCCTGTGGTGCGGCATGCTGCTGATGATGATTGCCAGCCTTGCCCATGCTGATCTGACCATCGAAATTACCCAGGGCAGTGATCGGGCCACGCCGATTGCCGTGGTGCCTTTCGCCGAGCAGGGCGCTCAGCTGCCCACGGATATTGCCAGCGTGATCGCCAACGATCTTGAGCGCAGTGGTCAGTTCAAGCCCCTGTCCCGAGACAATCTTATCGCCACGCCGAGTGCCAGCAGCGAGGTCAACTATCGCGACTGGCGGGCGGTGGATGCCGATTACCTGGTGGTGGGCAAGGTCGGCACCGATGGCAGCATTCAGTACGAACTGATGGACGTTTATGGCCAGGAGCGCATGCTCGGCAAGGTCATCAATCTCGCCGGCCCCGATCAGTCGCGAGCAGCGGCGCACCGTATAAGCGACGAGATATTCGAGGCCATCACCGGGATTCGTGGTGCCTTCTCGACCCAGATCGCCTATGTCACCGCACAAGGGGTGGGCGAGAATATCCAGTATGGCCTGCAAGTGGCCGACGCTGACGGCTACAACAGCCAGCAGATCCTGTCCTCTGACGAGCCGATTCTGTCACCGGACTGGTCGCCGGATGGTCAGAAGCTCGCCTATGTGTCGTTTGAAACTGGACGTCCGGCCATCTATATCCAGAACCTGGCATCCAGTCAGCGGGTACGAGCCAGCTCTTTCGAGGGCATCAACGGGGCACCGGCCTGGTCCCCGGACGGCCGCAAGTTGGCCATGTCGCTCTCCAAGGATGGCCAGCCGGAAATCTATGTGATGGACATCGGCGCCGGCAGCTTTCAGCGCCTGACACGCAGCGACGCCATTGATACCGAGCCTAGTTGGGCGCCAGACGGCCAAAGCCTGGTGTTCACATCGGACCGAAGCGGCGGCCCGCAGCTATATCGCTATGATATGGCCAGCGGCGAAGCCAAGCGCCTGACCTTCACCGGCAACTATAATTCTCGTGGGCGCTTTGCACCTGATGGCGAGACCCTGTTCATGATCCATCGCGGCAGCCAGGGCTTCCAGGTGGCTAAACAGGACATGGAGACTGGCCGCTTGATCACCTTGACCGACTCGCGTGCCGATGAATCACCCAGTGTTGCCCCCAACGGCACCATGGTAATCTTCGCCACCCAGCAGGGCGGAAAAGGGGTGCTCTCGGCGGTCTCGGCGGATGGCAAGGCGTCTTTCCGGCTTCCCGCAGCTCAGGGTGATGTTCGCGAACCCGCCTGGTCACCGTTTCTGAATTAAACGATCATTTCGTTTATACCCTGCCAGTCACTGGCATCTTTCAAGGAGTCGAATATGCACGTTACCCCCTATGCCAAGCATCTCGCCGCAGCCCTTTCGCTGGTCGTCATGGCCGGTTGCTCCAGCACCGGCGGCACCCAGGACGGGTCCATGGCGGGCAGCGAAGGCGCCACCAGCGGCGGCGCTTCCAGCCAGGGCATGAACTCTGGGCAGGTCGGGTCCAGCAGCATGGGCATGCGGGATGGCCAGCAGGACGGCATTCCTCAGGTCCGCACGATCTATTTCGATTATGACCGTGACACCATTCGCAGTGAGTTCGAGTCGGTCATGGCCGCTCATGCCGAGTATCTGCGTTCTCACCCCAACGCCTCTGTGGTGTTGCAGGGGCATACTGACGAGCGCGGCACCCGCGAGTACAACCTGGCCCTCGGCGAGCGTCGTGCCAACGCTGTCCAGCGCTTCCTGATGGTACAGGGCGTGTCTCCGTCACAGCTCGAGGTGGTCAGCTATGGTGAAGAACGCCCGGCCGTGCGGGGCAGCAGCGAAGACAGCTATGCCCAGAACCGCCGTGTGGTCTTCGACTACTGAGTCGCTACGGATCGCCTGCAGCCGATGGAGTGATACATGAAAGATGGTCTGTCGAGATTCACGTTGACGACCCTTGGCGCCGGGCTCTGCCTGGCGCTGCCGCCGCTGGTGAGCGCCGCGCCGGTGGTCGAGGATCTCTCGCAAGGCTCCGGTAGCTTCTATCAGCGCGCCGAAGTGCGCGAGGAGTCCGGAGGCAGCCTGGTGTTGTTTAACCAGGTGCAGGAGAACCAGGATGAAATCAAGCGGCTGCGTGGCCAGATCGAAGAGCTGCGCTATCAGCTAGATCAGCAGCGTCAGATGGCGCAGCAGCGCTATCTGGAGCTCGAGAAGCGCATTCAGTCCGGCGAGCGAGCCGCGGCCGCTGAACAGGCAGCGGCAACCGGTGAAGAAGAGGGCGCCAAGACGGCGACGAGTGAGTCTTCGGCCGGCAGCGAGCCAACCACCAGCAATGAAGCGCGAGCCGCCTATCAGGCCGCCTTTGCCAAGGTGCAGGCGCGGGACTTTCCTGCCGCCATCACTGCCTTCGAAGGTTTCGTCGCCGATTACCCCAACACCGGGCTGACCGCCAACGGTCACTACTGGCTGGGTGAGCTGTACTCGGCTCAGACGGAACTCGACAAGGCATCGGCGGCCTTCGAGCGAGTGATTCAGAACTTCCCGCAGAGCAGCAAGATGCCGGATGCCCTCTACAAGCAGGGGCTGTTGAGAGCGCGTCAAGGCAAGCCTGAGGAAAGCCGTGCCTTGCTAGAGCGGGTACGTAAGGAATTTCCTGACAGCAGTGCGGCGGGGCTGGCCAACGATTTCCTCAACCGGTCTGCGGGCTGACGCGATTGGCCCCTCAAGGAGCATCGATGAGCTGCAAGATCGATTATCAGGCGCGTCCTGATCTGCTGGCGGGGCGGGTGATCCTGGTCACCGGGGCCGGCGACGGCATCGGCCATGCCGCCGCGCTGAGCTATGCTCGCCATGGCGCTACGGTGATTTTGCTCGGTCGGACGATCGCCAAGCTGGAGGCCACCTATGATGCCATCGAGGCGGCGGGTGGCCCTCAGCCGGCTATTTTTCCGCTGAATTTCGAAGGCGCCACGCTCAAGGACTACCACGACATGGCCGAGACGCTCGACAAGGAGTTCGGCCGCCTCGACGGTATCCTTCACAACGCGAGTCTGCTGGGGCGGTTGACGCCCTTCGAGCAGTACAACCCCGCGCTGTGGGAGCAGGTCATGCAGGTCAATATCAACGGTCCGATCTGGATGACACAGGCGCTCTTGCCGCTGCTAAAAACCTCTGACGATGCCTCGGTGGTCTTCACCTCCTCGAGCGTGGGACGCAAGGGGCGGGCGTTCTGGGGCGCCTATGCGGTTTCCAAGGCGGCGACCGAGAATTTCAGCGAATTGTTGGCCGATGAGCTGGAGAATGTCTCCAACATTCGCGTCAACACCCTGAATCCGGGTGCCACACGCACGCAGATGCGCAAGACGGCCTATCCCGCCGAGGACCCTAAGCGGCTGCGTACTCCTGACGAGATCATGCCGACCTATCTGTGGCTGATCGGCCCTGATAGTCAGGGGCATAGCGGCGAGCGCTTCGACGCTCAACCGCCGAAGGCCTGATATCAGGACACTGATCAGTGACCATCGCGTTGAAATACGCGCTCAGCGGTAAGGCTTAGAGGGGCTCTTCTCGGGTTCCTCTGAGGTTCTTCAAGGCAACATCTCAAGGCACAACCCCAAGGCACAATCCCAAGGCAAAACGACGATGGGCCTGGCTCCACGAGCCAGGCCCATCGTCGTTTGGGGTCGTGTCACCTGTTTCCGGCCTCGATCAGTATCCGAGGGCTCTGGCCAGTGCCGCGGGCGTGTCGAAGACATGATCCGCCGACCAGGCATGGATGTCTTCAACTTCGTCCAGATAGCCATAGCCCACAGCGACGGCGGTCATACCGGCGGCGCGGGCGGCCTCGATATCTCGGCGATGATCACCGATATACCAGCATTCCTCGGCCGTGACGCCCAGCCGGCGCGCGGCTTCCCACAGCGGCGCTGGATCGGGCTTCTTGACCGGAAGATCATCGGCGCAGAGGAAAGCTCCCGGGGTAAGAGCCAGGGCCTCGATCAGGGGAGCGGCATAGGCGCGGGGCTTGTTGGTGACAATGCCCCAGGCCCGTGGCGATACGGCCCAGGCCGTGATCAGCGGTGCGAGCCCCTCGAATAGTCGGCTCTCGGCGGCCACATCCTGTCCGTAAGCGTCGAGCAGAAAGCTTCGGGCTGCATCATGCTGGGCGTGGTCGCGCTCGAGTCCCAGTGCCAGAGTGACCAGCGCGCTGCCGCCATTGGACACCTGAGCCCGGATCGTTTCGTAGGGCAGGGCAGGCAGGTCATGGTAGGCGCGCAGGGCATTGGTGGCCCGCGCCAGGTCGGGAGCGGTGTCCACCAGGGTGCCATCCAGATCAAAGAGCAGGGCACGAGGGGGCGTCGCTAGGCTCATGTCGTCTCTCGCCGGGTCTGGATCATGTAGTTCACCGAGACATCGTAGGCATCCAGGCGATAGCGACGGGTCAGCGGGTTGTAGGTCAGTCCGGTCTGCTCGCCGAGGTGCAGACCTGCGGCACGCGCCCAGCCAGCGAGCTCGGCAGGACGAATGAACTTCTTGTAGTCATGGGTGCCTCGGGGCAGGAGCCGCAGCACGTACTCGGCGCCGAGGATCGCAAAGGCGTAGGCCTTGGGGTTGCGGTTGATGGTCGAAAAGAACACCTGTCCCCCCGGCTTGACCAGGGTGGCACAGGCGCGAACCACGGCCGCAGGGTCCGGGACGTGCTCGAGCATCTCAAGGCAGGTGACAATGTCATAGGCCTCAGGCTGTTCGGCGGCCATTTCTTCGGCGCTGGCCTGGCGATAGTCGACCTCCACGCCGCTCTCCTCGCGATGCAGCCGGGCCACCGCCAGCGGCGCTTCACCCATGTCGATGCCGGTTACCCGAGCGCCACGGTGCGCCATGGCTTCGGCTAGGATCCCGCCGCCACAGCCGACGTCGATGACGCGCTTGCCCGCCAGGCCCGACCGGGCGTCGATGAAATCAAGGCGCAACGGATTGATCTCATGCAGCGGCTTGAACTCGCTTTCCTTGTCCCACCAGCGGCTGGCCAGGGCCTCGAACTTGGCCACTTCGGCGGCATCGACATTATCTCGATAGTCGGTGCCGGGGCGGGCGCTTTGGTCTTTCTGTGAGGTTTCCTCTGGGGTTTGATCTGGGGTTCGACCTAAACCTTGCTGTGGGGCGTGATGTGACGCCTGGGATTCACTGCTCATCTGATGCTTCTCCCGCAAAATGATCGCTGGCCACGCTGTGCAATAGCGTGGGCTAGAGTCGGTGTCATGGCTGTGGCTCCCTCGACGGTGCCGGGTTTAGCCGCAGCAAAAAAAGGTTAGTCAACGCTAGGCAAAGGCTCATTCAGGTCCTGGCTTAAACAGGACGCATGGTCCGCTCATACTGACGGGCCTCATGGAGCAGTGCCTTTCGGTCGAGTCCCACGAGTTCCCCAGCATCCAGGCGAGCGCTGCCTGCGACCCAGACATGGCTGACCTGACGGCTTTGTACGGCATAGACCGCCGCCGAAGCCGGGTGGTGTACGGGGACGCTGTTCAGGGCTTCAAGATCTACGGCGATCAGGTCGGCATCGAAGCCTTCGAGGAGCTGCCCCCGGCGTTTTTCCATACCAAGAGCCCTGGCGCTGTCGCGGGTGGCCATGGCCAGCGCCGCCATCGCCGGCAGGGCAGCGGCGTCACCGCTGACGCCCTTGGCCAGCAGGGCTGCCGTCTTCATCTCATCGAACATGTCCAGGTCATTGTTGCTGGCGGCGCCGTCGGTGCCGAGCCCGACGGTGATGCCGACCTTCTGGAGCCTGGCCACCGGGCAAAAGCCGCTAGCGAGCTTGAGGTTAGACTGGGGGCAGTGGATGACGGCGGTGTCGGTCTCACGCAGCAGCGCCAGGTCTTCATCGTCGACCTGGGTCATGTGCACGGCCTGAAAATGCGGGCCGAGCAGGCCTGAATCGAACAGCCGGCGCAGCGGGCGTTTGCCGTCTTTGGCGAGTCCCTGTTCGACTTCATCGCGCGTCTCATGCACGTGCATCTGGATCGGCAGGCCGAGCTGCTTGCGAGCCTCGCACAGTCTGCCAAGGCTAGCATCGCCGACCGTGTAGGGCGCATGGGGGCCGAAGGCCAGTGAAATCAGGGAGTGGTCGCTCAGGCTGGCCTTCAGCGCCTCGGTCTGGCGCACGCCGCTCTCAAAGTCTTTTGACCAGGGCGTAGGAAAGTCAATCAGCGGCGTGCAGAGCTGCGCGCGCATGCCGGCTTCTTCGACCACCGGTACAACGGCCTCCGGCGCCAGGTACATGTCGGCGAAGGTCGTGGTGCCTGAGGTGAGCATCTCGGCGCAGGCCAGCCGCGTGCCCGCCGCCACGAACTCGGGATTTACATGAGCGGCCTCTGCCGGCCAGATGTGCTCGTTGAGCCAGGTCATCAGCGGCAGGTCGTCGGCGAAGCCGCGCATCAGGCTCATGCCGGCGTGATTGTGGGCGTTGATCAGCCCCGGCAGCAGGGCATGATGCGTGAGGCGCAGGGTTCGCGCCGGACGGACGCACTGCGCGACCTCGCCGATCGGCCAAGGGCCGAGCAGGCGACCGGCATCGATGGCAATGGCATGGTCCTCGAGGGTCGGCAGGCCATCACTCATCGGCAGAATCCAGCGCGCCTCGATCACGAGCTCTACGTCACGCGGTGCGTTAGATGGCATCGCATCACTCCTTCGGTATGATGAGCCCATTCTACCCGCTCCTGCTGATGCTTGCCTGCCCCGGAGAGACCATGACTGCCCACCTGACGCCGATTCGCTGGTGCAATGATGACAGCCTCGAACTGCTCGATCAGCGCTGGCTGCCAAGCCGTCGCGAGACGCTGCGAATCGACAGTGCCGAGGCGGCCGCCGAAGCGATCACCGCCATGGTGGTGCGCGGTGCGCCGGCGATCGGCATTACCGCGGCCTATGGCGTCGTGCTGGCTGCGCGGCAGGCGTCGGGACCCGACTGGCCGGCGACGCTGGACGCCGCAATGGCAAGGCTTGCGGCATCGCGTCCCACGGCGATCAACCTGTTCTGGGCGCTGGAGCGCATGCGGGCGGTGGTCACGGCACACCGCCATGCTGTCGCGCCGCCGGTCGAGACGCTGCTTGAGACGGCCCGGGATATCCAACGCCAGGATCTTGCCGACTGCCTGGCGATGGGGGAATACGGTGCCGACCTGCTCGCCCGCGAGGCGCCGAAGGCGGTCATGACCCACTGCAATACCGGGGCACTGGCCACCGGCGGCCATGGCACGGCGCTCGGCGTGATCCGCAGCGGCTGGGCCCGGGGGCTGATTACCCACGTGCATGCCAATGAGACGCGCCCCTGGCTGCAGGGCGCTCGCCTGACAGCCTGGGAGCTTGCCGAGGAACGCATCCCCGTGACCCTGGCCGTGGATTCGGCAGCCTCGCTGCTGATGGCTCGCGGGGACATTGGCTGGCTGATCGTCGGCGCCGATCGGGTAACGGCCAACGGCGATGTGGCCAACAAGATCGGCACCTTGGCGCTGGCGGTACAGGCGCGCCATTTCGGCGTCAAGGTGATGGTGGTCGCACCGACCAGCACCTTCGATTCGAGCCTGGAAAGCGGCGCAGACATTCCCATCGAGACCCGCGACGCCCGCGAGCTGACCCACCAGGGCGAGCGTGCCGTGGCACCCGACGGTATCGATATTTACAATCCGGTGTTTGATGTCACCCCGGCCGGGCTGATCGATGCCATCGTCAGCGAAAAGGGCGTCATCGAATCGCCTAATCGGGCCAGCCTGGCGGCCTGGTTGGGAGAGACCTCCCGAGGTGGCTCCGCCTGACAGTTGGCTATGCCATAATGCAGGGATTCGTTCATCGAACAGATGGTTATAGCAAAAGCTAATATTTAAAGTTGATATCAAAAAGGACTGCCATGATTCGCAAGGCTGTGTTGCCCGTCGCTGGTCTAGGTACTCGCTGCTTGCCGGCCTCCAAGGCCATTCCCAAGGAAATGATCACCATCGTCGACAAACCGGTGATTCAGTACGTGGTCGAAGAGGCTGTGGCCGCCGGCATCAAGGAAATTGTGCTGGTGACCCACTCGAGCAAGGGCGCCATCGAGAACCATTTCGACAAGCATTTCGAGCTGGAGACGACCCTTGAGGCCAAGGGCAAGCTCGAGTTGCTCGATGAGCTGCGTCACATCATCCCCGATGACGTCAAGATCATCAGCGTGCGCCAGCCCGAGCCGCTGGGTCTAGGCCACGCGGTGCTCTGCGCTCGTCCGGTGATCGGCGATGACGAGCCCTTTGCCGTCTTGCTGCCCGATGTGCTGGTCGACAGCCAGGGCCTTGATCAGAACGATCTGGCCGGCATGATCCAGGCTTTCGAGCATAGCGGCCAGTCACAGATCATGGTCGAGAACGTGCCCAAGGAGCTGACCTACAAGTACGGCATCGTGGCCCTCGAAGGCGATACCCCGGAGGCTGGTCATTCCGCGCCGATGGCAAGCGTGGTCGAGAAGCCCGCCGTTGAAGACGCGCCCTCGAGCCTTGCCGTGATCGGTCGCTATCTGCTGCCGGGCTCCATCTTCGCGCTGCTGGCCGAGACCAAGCCTGGCGCCGGTGGCGAAATCCAACTGACGGATGCCATCGATACCCTGATTGCACGTGAGGGCGTTCAGGCGTTCCGCATGCAGGGAGCGACCTACGACTGCGGTCATCAGCTTGGCTATCTCGAGGCCATCCTGGCCTTTGCCAAGCGTCATCCCAAGTTCGGCGCCGGTTTCCAGGAACTGATGCAACGCTACGTCGCCGAGGAATAAGCCATGCGCGTTGTCGTACAGGGAAGTGAACTTGCCGCCGCGACGGCTGCGGCGGCATTGGCAAGCGTGGGTCATCGCGTCACCTGGCAACCTCACGCCGACCAGCCTTGGGTCGAGCTGGAACAGGCCGATTGGCTGACTCGTGAGTCGGAGCTGATCGCCCAGTTGGAGGCGGCCTGTCGCGACGGGGCCCTCACGATCGGCGACACCAAGGACGAGTCTCCAGCTGAGCTCACCGAGATCGATATACTTTGGCTGGCCCTGGCCCCGGATCAGCGCGATGCGGCGCAGGCAGCCGTCGAGCAGCTCGCCGCCCGCCAGTCGGCGCCGCTTGTCGTGATCAACAACTCGACTTTCCCGGTCGGCGAGACCGAACGGCTCGAAGCGCTGATGGGCCATGCCGGCCAGGTCGCCGTGGCGCTGCCGGACATGCTCGAGGAAGGACGTGCCTGGCAGGTCTTTACCCGCCCGGTGCGCTGGCTGCTGGGCAGCGAGGATACGCGCGCCACGGATCAGGTGCGTGAACTGCTGCGGGCCTTCAACCGCCGCAGCGAAGTCTTCCAGTGCATGCCGCGACGTGCCGCCGAGCTGACCAAACTAGCCATCAACGGCATGCTGGCCACCCGCATCAGCTACATGAACGATATTGCCGGTCTGGCCGACACCCTGGGGGTCGATGTCGAGCATGTCCGTCAGGGTATGGGCGCGGATACCCGCATCGGCTATGAGTATCTCTATCCGGGCTGCGGCTTCGGTGGCCCAAACTTCTCACGGGACCTGATGCGTCTGGCAGACGTGCAGTCGGCCAGCGGCCGGGGCTCCGCGCTGCTAAGCCAGGTGCTCGATATCAACGAGCACAAGAAGGAGACCCTCTTCCGCAAACTGTGGGCCTACTTCCAGGGCCAACTTGAGGGTCGCACCGTGGCCATCTGGGGGGCAGCCTTCAAGCCAGGCACGGCACGCATCGACCATGCACCGGTGTTGCCCTTGCTCGAGGCGCTGTGGGCCCAGGGCGTCAAGGTACGCTTACACGACCCGGCCGCTCTTCATGCTCTGCGAGACCGTGTCGGCGAGCATCCGCTGCTCACGCTGTGTGAAGGTGACCCTTATGCGGCCTGCCAGGGGGCCGACGCGCTGATGCTGGTTACCGAGTGGAAATGCTACTGGAACCCGGACTGGCGCCTGCTCGGCAGCCTCTTGGGCGAACGTTTGATCCTCGACGGACGCAATATCTTCGATCCTGACTTCGTGGCAGGTCGCGG
>Ga0114983_1000972_pt1 | contig 11583 bp, 10 predicted proteins | sample Shrwel_input2_RT_FD_87182 | JGI IMG/M metagenome (GOLD analysis project Ga0114983, IMG submission 87182) | Subsurface microbial communities from deep shales in Ohio, USA - Utica-3 well 1 S input2 RT | ecosystem: Environmental > Aquatic > Deep subsurface > Shale gas/oil reservoir > Produced...
ACGCCGTAGTGGCTGCGGTAATCGCGCTCGATCTCGCTGGCGGCAATGAACTCGGCGTAGAAGTTCGACGACGCGAAGCCGAACGACTTGGCGTCATAACGCTCGATCAGGTCGCTCAACGAGGTTCCGCCGACCGCCTTCAGACCCTTGGCGATTCCGCCACGGCCGTGGTTGTAGGCGGTCAGCGCCAGCGGCCAGTTGCCGAGCGCGTTGTAGTCGTCGCGCAGGTGGCGGGCAGCGGCGTCGGTGGACGTCCAAGGATCGCGACGGTCGTCGACGACATTGTTCAGGCGCATGTAAAGGCGCGCCGATGACGGGATGAACTGCCAGAGACCAGCCGCTGCCGCCTTCGAATAGGCCTCGACGTTGAAGCTCGATTCGACCAGCGGCAGCCGGGTGAGCCGCGTCGGCAGGCCATAGCTGGCGAAGATCCGCTCCATTTCCGGCAGGTAACGGCCGGATACCGACAGTGCGGTGCCAGTGCGTTCGCGCAGCCCGCGCTGGAAACGCAGATCGTCAGCCGCCTTCTCGAAGCGCTTGGGATCAGGATCGTTGCCGTAGGCCGCGTAGATCTTCGCTTCGTCGGGTGGCAGCAGGTCCGGATTGATCGGCTCGCCGCTGTCGAGCTTCGCCTGAAGCGCGCGCAGCGTGGCGTCGACTTCGGCACGCGCTTCTGTTTCGTCGCGCTTCTTCTTCGCCGCCAGCGCGTTCGGCGCCAGCACGGCGGCATCGGCGCGGAAATCCAGCACCCGGAACACCTTCGACAAGTCATCCTTCGGGTGCAGCACGCTGTTGTGCTCGGACCACTCGGCGAACACCTTTTTCCAGAAGCGGACCCGCGGCTTGATGATGTCCGGCGTCGGGAATGCCTGATCGTCCTGCCGCACCTCGGCCATCGGCGCGACGATGGCCGCCGCCGCAGCACCGGGTACATCCCCGTGCAACTCATCGGCCGACGGCGCTCCCGAGAAGGCGGCCAGCAGGATGAGGATCAGGGGCTTTTTGGTCATGCGTACAGTGCTCGGATCGTGCAGCGGGGTGCCGCTTTCGGCGGATGCTAGCGCAGCGTTCGCACAGGCGACAATGAACGCGGATGCGAGCGCGCAAGTATTGTTCCATCGCTATCGCATTCCCCCGTTCCCACTGACTTGCGGACCCTCCCGATGACTGCCGAAACCCTGTGCCTGCTGGCTGCGGGCCTGTTCTTCATGACTGCTCTGCTGACTGGCTGGTGGAAGTACCGCTGCATCGCCACCAGCGACACGGCGACCGCGCCGGTCTATGTCGACATCGCCCATCGCACGGCGCTGATGTATTCGTTCTCCGCCTTGCTGCTGCGCGAATTCGTGCCGTATTCGCCGCTCGATGCGGCCGGTACCCGTTGGGCGGTCGGTGTGCCGCTGCTGTTCTTTGCGCTGGCGATTGCCAGCTACGTGCTGCACGGCATGCTGCGCGATACCGACAACCAGTTGCGCAGCCCGCATCGGCTCGGCAATCGCACGCTGCCGGGTCTCGCCATCCATGGCTTCATGTGGGCGCTGGCGGCAGGGGAGATCGGCGGCTTCGCGATCCTGCTCTGGGGGTTTCTGAAGTCGATCGGATGAGCGTCAGCCCCCGGATCGGCCAGCAACATCACTCGTTAAGCTAAAGGCAGCCGATGTCATTCACTCGAACCCAACCGCGAAACCCCATGGCCCAGCCTTACCCGCCGATCGAGCCCTACCGCGTCCAGCGCCTGAAGGTGTCCGGCCTGCACGAGATCTACGTCGAGGAAAGCGGCAATCCGCAGGGCAAGGCGGTGGTGTTCGTGCATGGCGGCCCCGGCGGCGGCTGCGAGCCCTGGCACCGGCAGTTCTTCGATCCGAAGCGCTATCGCATCGTGCTGTTCGATCAGCGCGGCTGCGGCCGCTCGACGCCGTATGCGGAACTGCGCGAGAACAGCACCTGGGATCTGGTGGCTGACATGGAACTGATCCGCGAGACCCTCGGCATCGAGGCCTGGGTCGTGTTCGGCGGCTCCTGGGGTTCGACTCTGGCGCTGGCCTACGCCGAAACCCACCCGAGCCGCACGCTGGGCCTGATCCTGCGCGGCATCTTCCTGGTGCGTGACGAAGAGATCCGCTGGTTCTACCAGGAGGGCTGCAGCTGGATCTACCCGGACGCCTGGGAGCACTACATCGCGCCGATTCCGCTCGACGAGCGCGACGATCTGGTGTCCGCCTACCACCGGCGGCTGATCAGCGACGACCCCGGCGTGCGCCGCGACGCCGCGCGCAGCTGGAGCATCTGGGAAGGCGCGACATCGAAGCTGATTCCGTCGACCGACATGATCGCCCGCTACGGCGGCGACGATTTCGCCGAAGCCTTTGCGCGGATCGAATGCCACTACTTCGTCAACAAGGGTTTTCTGCGGCCGAACCAGCTGCTCCACGACGCACACCGGCTGAAGGACATCCCCGGCGTCATCGTGCAGGGCCGCTACGACGTGGTCTGCCCGATGAAGTCGGCCTGGGATCTGCACCGCGCCTGGCCGGAGGCCGACCTGCAGGTGGTGTCCGACGCCGGCCATGCCGCCAGCGAGAACGGCACGCTGAGCCGACTGATCGACGCGGCGGACCGCTTCGCGCGGATGTAGCGGTCGCCACAGGCTGCCTCACGCAAAGGCGCAAAGACGCGAAGGAACAGATAAGCGACAGGTTTTCTTGCTGTGGTTTTTCTTGGCGGCTTCGCGCCTTTGCGTGAGGCGCCTCGTTATTGCAGGTCGTGTCCGAAGCGGCGGACCGCTTCGCGCGGATGTGGCGACCGAGCGCGGCAGCCTCACGCGAAGACGCAAAGACGCGAAGCAACAGACAAGGAACGGCTTTCTCGTCTTGGCTTTTCTTGCTGTGGCTTTTCTTGGCGTCTTTGCGCCTTTGCGTGAGGACCGCTGGTCAGCCCGTCAGCCCCCCAGCGCCAGACCCTCGTCGCGCTTGATCGCTTCCAGCACCAGTGACGAGCGCACGTCCTTGACGCCGGGCAGGCCGATCAGCACTCGCATCGAGAATTCCGCGAATGCAGCCAGATCGGCCACCTGCACGTGCAGCAGGAAATCCTGGTCGCCGGTCATCACGTAGCAGGCGCGCACCTCCGGGCGAGCGCGGATCGCCGCTTCGAAGGCCAGCGTCGCGTCCTTCGATTGCCGCTCGATCGCCACACGCACGAAGGCTTCGATGCCCAGTCCGAACGCGGCCGGGTCGAGCACCGCGGCATAGCGGGCGATCACCCCGGCATCCTCCAGCCGCTTTAGCCGCCGCTGGCAGGCAGTAGCCGACAGCGCGACCTTGTCGGCCAGTTCAACGACCGGGATCCGGCCATGCGTCTGCAGCAACGCGAGCATCCGCAGATCGGTACGGTCGAGGGCAATGCGCATTTATTCGTATCCAGATCGAGTTTTCGTGGCGAAATCATGCGCTGATACGGCGAATCTGGTGTGAATTTGCAGCAAAACGCCGGGATGGTCGCGCTACGCTGAAGCCGTTGCCACCACCCTCCGGAACGTTGCCATGGCGCCGCGCCCCGCACGCCCTTCCCGCTATCACGCTCGCCTGCCCTATGCCGACGGCCGCGTGCGCTACAGCGCTGCCGAGCATGATGTCTGGGCAACGCTGCTGGCACGGCAGCGGTTGGCGATTGCCGATGTCGCCTGCGATGCGTTCATCGATGGCCTGAACGTCCTCGAACTGCCCGCCGACCAGATTCCGCAACTGGCCGAGGTGTCGGCGCGGCTGCGCCGGGCCAGCGGCTGGGAAGTCGTAGCCGTGCCGGCGCTGATTCCGTTCGGCGAATTCTTCGCGCTGCTCGCGGCGCGGCGCTTTCCGGCGGCGACCTTCATCCGCCGCCGCGAGCATCTGGACTACTTGCAGGAACCGGACATCTTCCACGAGCTGTTTGGCCACGCGCCGTTGCTGACCGATCCCGGCTTTGCTGAGTTCACCGAGACCTGGGGGCGAATCGGCCTGGCGGCGTCGAAGGAAGACCGCGTGTTCCTGGCACGGCTGTACTGGTTCACGGTGGAGTTCGGCCTGCTTCGCCAGCCGGGCGGCACATTGAAGATCTATGGCGGCGGCATCCTGTCGTCGCCGGCCGAAACCGCACATGCGCTGAGCGGTGCGCCGCTGCTGAAGCCGTTCGATCTGATCGAGGTGCTGCGCACACCGTACCGGATCGACATCGTGCAGCCACAGTATTTCGTGCTGGACAGCCTGGACACGCTGCAGCGGCTGACCGCGCACGAGCTGCAGGCGGCGGTGGCCGAAGCACGCCGGCTCGGCCTGCATGCACCGCTGTTCGCGCCGAAGCCGCTGGCCGCCTGAATCACCTGGAACCCCAACGATGACCGATGCCAGCAATCCACTGCAGACCGACGGCTTCGAGTTCGTCGAATTCACTGCGCCGACCGCAGCGGGTGTTGCGCAGCTGCATGCGCTGTTCGCGCTGCTCGGCTTCACCGCCACGGCCCGGCATCGCTCGAAGGACGTGACGCTGTTCAAGCAGGGCGACATCCATTTCCTGGTCAACGGCACGCCGTACACGCACTTCGCGCAGTTCGCGATCGCCCACGGCCCCAGCGCCTGCGCGATGGGCTGGCGCGTGCGGGACGCACCGGCCGCGTACCGGCATGCGGTCGCGCAGGGTGCAGTACCGTTCGATACCCGGCCGGGCTTCATGGAACTGAACCTGCCGGCGGTCTACGGCATCGGCAACTCGGTGCTCTATTTCGTCGATCGCTACGGCGAGCGCTCGATCTACGACGTCGACTTCATCCCGATTGCGGGTGCCGGGCAGCAGCCGGTCGGCGTCGGCCTGACCACGCTCGATCATCTGACCCACAACGTCGCCCACGGCAACATGGACGTCTGGGCCGGCTTCTACACGCGGATCGCGAACTTCCGCGAAATCCGCCACTTCGATATCGAAGGCAGGCTGACCGGGCTGGTGTCGCGGGCGTTGACCAGCCCCTGCGGCAAGCTGCGGATTCCGATCAACGAGAGTGCGGACGAGCAGAGCCAGATCGCCGAATTCATTCGCGACTATCGCGGCGAAGGCATCCAGCACATCGCGCTGGCAACCGACGACATCTACGCGACCATCGAGCGCCTTCGCGCGCGCGGTGTCGTGTTCATGGACACCCCGGATGCCTATTACGACAAGACCGACGCGCGGGTGCCGGGGCACGGCGAAAACCTCGCAAGGCTGCGCGCGCTGCGCATCCTGATCGATGGCACGCCGCACGACGGCATCCTGCTGCAGATCTTCACCAGCACGGTGATCGGCCCGATCTTCTTCGAGATCATCCAGAGGAAAGGCAACCAGGGCTTCGGCGAAGGCAACTTCAAGGCCCTGTTCGAATCAATCGAGGACGACCAGATCCGCCGCGGCGTGCTGCAGCCGGGTACAACATCGGCATCGAATGACGGCACGAGGAGCTGATCATCATGCGCAAGTGGATACAGCTTCCACAGATCGAAGGCCTTGCTTCGCGACAGGCCCATGCCGATCTGCCGCCTGGCACCGTTGAGCGCGAGCTTGGCAGGGATGGTTTCTTCGGCCCATCGACGCAGATGATTCATCCGCGCCCGCCGACCGGCTGGTCCAGCTGGGATGGTCCGCTGCGGCCTCGGGTCTTCGACTGCACGCAGCTGCCGCACGATGGCGCCAGCCCCTGGCATGCCAGCGAGCTGCTGCACAACGCGCATTGCCGGCTGCGCTTCTGGAAGGTCGCCGCCAGCATGGATCACCTGGTGCGCAATGCCGATGGCGACGAGCTGCTGTTCGTCCACGCCGGCCATGGCGATCTGTACTGCGATTACGGGCATCTGGCGATTGCGGCCGGCGATTACCTGGTGCTGCCGCGCGGCACGATGTGGCGCATTGAGATGGCAGCGCCGATGCAGCTGCTGCTGATCGAAGCGACCGGCAGCAGCTACCAGTTGCCGGACAAGGGCCTGGTCGGCGACCACGCGATCTTCGATGCCGCGATGCTCGACCGGCCGCACATCGATGACGCGTTCAAGGCGCAGTCGGCGTTGTCCGGCGACTGGCGCGTGCTGATCAAGCGGCGCAGCCAGCTGTCGATCGTCACCTATCCGTACAACCCGCTCGATGCGCTGGGCTGGCACGGCACGTTGCATCCGGTGCGGATCAATGTTCGCGACATTCGGCCGCTGGGCTCGCACCGCTGCCATCTGCCGCCGAGCGCGCACACCACGTTCGTCGCCGAACGCTTCGTCGTCTGCACGTTCGTGCCGCGGCCGTTCGAGACCGATCCGGGCGCGATCAAGGTGCCGTTCTTCCACAACAACGATGACTACGACGAAGTGATCTTCTATCACTCCGGCGACTTCACCAGCCGCGACGGCATCCACCCCGGCATGGTCAGCCTGCATCCCTGCGGCTTCACGCATGGGCCGCACCCGAAGGCGCTCGGGCGGATGCTGGTGCAGCCGAAAGCGGCGACGGACGAATACGCGGTGATGATCGATGCGCGCGATGCGCTGGACATCGGCAATGCCGCGAGCGCCGTGGAGTGCAGCGACTATCACCAAAGCTGGTCGTCGCCGGCCGCCATCTGACAGCGGAACGCCGGCTTGGCGCCAGCGTTCCGTTGCCGATGACCTGATGCTTCAGCGCGGCTTCCAGCCGGTCCGCTCGCCGCGCGCCGGCGGTTCCGGCAGGTTCTTGAGCTTCTCGGCCAGCTGGGCTTTCTGTGCCGCGTTCAGCATGGCGTAGACCTCGCCGTTCAGCGAGGCCATCCGCTGCACCCGATCACGCGCCGCGTTCGCTTCGGCATCGGCCAGCTGGTTGACCAGGGCGCTGTAGCCGGCACTGCCCGGTGCGGTCGTCAGCAGCTGGCGGTGCAGGCTGCGCTCCGTCTCGTGCTGGGCCTTGCCGGCGTCGAACGAGGCTGTAACGGCGGTGCGGATGCTGCTGCGCTGGGCATCGCTCAAGTCCAACGATTTCACTTCGTGCAGGAACGGACCGCTGTGATGACGACCGTGATGGCGGCCGCCGTGCTCGCCGTGCTCGCCGGGCGCATCGGGCGTCGGCGCATCGGCTTCGGCCTGGGCGAACTGCGGTGCAGCGATCAGAAAGCCGGCGGCGAGCGCGGCGGCGAGTGAGGATTTCGTGGTGAATTTCATGGGGTTTGTCTCCTTCAGGCGAGGGTTTCGCGCAGCGGGTCGGAGGACTTCGGGGGACTTCGGGGGGGTGAACCGCCATCGCGTTCTGCCCGAGCATTGAGCGCCTTCGCCGGGTCACGATGCGTTGCGTCGCCGTTAAGTTCGGTAAAGCCTGCGGGGGCCGCTTGCATGCCTACGGTAGGGGCCAGACAGTAGCGCCATGACCAGCCGCATCCTCATTGCCGACGACGATCGCGATCTCGCCAGCCTGCTCGCCGACTATTTGCGCCACGAGTCGTACATTGTCGAAACGGTGCACGACGGCGCGGCGGCACTGGCCCGTTTGGCGGCGCCCGGCCTGCCGCGTCCCGACCTGCTGATCCTCGATGTGATGATGCCCGGCCGCGATGGGCTGGACACGCTGAAGGACCTGCGCCAGAAGCACGGCCTGCCGGTGATCATGCTGTCGGCGCGCGGCGAGCCGGTTGATCGCGTCATTGGTCTGGAACTCGGGGCGGACGATTACCTCGCCAAGCCCTGCCTGCCGCGCGAACTGCTGGCGCGCGTCCGTGCGCGGCTGCGGCCGGCGCCGGTGGCCAGCAGCACCGATCCGATCACCGTCGGTGGCTTGCATCTCGACCTGCTGACCCGCCGCGCCAGCCTCGACGGTCGCGAGCTGGAACTGACCGGTGCCGAATTCTCGCTGCTGCTGGCGCTGGCCACCCGGCTCGGCCAGGTGGTCGACAAGGCGGTGCTGACCCGCGAAGGCCTGGGCCGTGAGATCGAACGCTTCGATCGCGCCGTCGATGTCCACATCAGCCGGCTGCGCCGCAAGCTCGCCGACGCGTCGCCGAACGCACCCGGCATCGATGCTGTGCGTGGCTCGGGCTATCAGCTGATCCTGGCGCTGGCCGCATGAAGCGAATTGCGCTCGGGTTCTATGGCCGGCTGCTGGTCTGGTTCGTCGCGGCCAACATCGTCACCTTGATGGTCAGCGTGTTCGTCACCGAACGCTTTGCCCGCAACGCCTATCGCGGCGAGCCGGACTGGGCCGAGCTAGCCGCGACGGCCAGCCGCGCCTATGGCGAAGGCGGTGTCGCGGCGCTCGACGACTGGCGTGAACGGCACCTGCGCGATGGCATCGACGCGACGCTGTTCGAAGGCACGCGCAGCCTGCTGAACCGACCGCCGCCGCCGTTCACGCGGCGCATCCTCGAACGGATTCCTGCTGACAACTCGATCGTGCTGCGGCCCCGGCCGGGGATGATCGTCGCCGCCGAAGCGGTGACCGGGGCCGACGGTGTGCAGCGTCACCTGATCGCGTTCCGCGGACCGCGCCCGCCACATCCGCGCATCGAGCATCTGCTGCTGGTGCAGATCGTCCTGTCGGCGCTGGTGATCGGGGTGATCGGCTGGTGGCTGGCGCGCTCGATCGCCCGGCCGGTGGCCGCGATCGGCGAAGCCACGCGGCGGATGACCGCCGGTGACCTCGCTGCCCGAGTCGGTGCGCCTTGGTCCGGCCGGGATGACGAGCTGGGTCGGCTGGCTGCCGACTTCGACCGGATGGCCGCACGCATCGAGGCGCTGATCGCCCACGAGCGCGGCGTGCTGCAGGATGTCTCGCACGAACTGCGCTCGCCACTGGCGCGGCTGCATCTGCTGCTCGACCTCGCTCGGCGCACCCAGGCCGAAGGCGCCGAGGCGCATTTCGCACGCGCCGAAGCCGAGATCGGCCGGCTCGACCGGATCATCGGCGAAGCGCTGGCGCTATCGCGGATGGAAGCCGATCTGCCCGGCATGGCGCTCGAACCGATCGAGCCGCTGCCGCTGTTGCAGGCGCGGATTGCCGCGTTCCGCGTCGAAGCCGATTCGCGGCGGATCGCGATTGATCTGGTGGCGGCCGCGGTCCCGGCGATCCCGGCGATCCCGGCGATCACCGGCAGCCCCAGCCTGTTCGAGCGCGCCATCGACAACCTGCTGTCGAATGCGGTCAAGTTCAGTGACGACGGCGGGCGCATCGAACTGTCCATCGCCGCGGTCGATGGTCAGGTCGAGATCGCCATCCGCGATCATGGCCCCGGCGTGCCCGAGGCCGATCTGCCAAACCTGTTCCGGCCGTTCTTCCGCGGTGCCAATGCCAGCCGCGCCGAAGGCCACGGACTGGGCCTGGCGATCGTCGAGCGCATCGTCACGGCCCATCGCGGCCAGTTGCGCGCTGCCAATGCCGATGGCGGCGGCCTGCGCGTCACGCTGTGCCTGCCGAGCGTTGCCGTGGCAGGTCTAGAATGAGGCAACGTTCCCGAGCGGAACCCGCGAACAGGCAAGAACACGATGAAACTCGCGACCTTGCGTGATGGCAGCCGTGATGGCCGGCTGGTCGTCGTCAGCCGCGATCTGGCGCGCGCGGCCCCGGTGCCACAGGTCAAGACGCTGCAGGAAGCGCTGGATGACTGGGAGGCGATTGCCCCCGATCTGGCGCTGCTGTCGGCTCATCTCAACGAAGGCCGGATCGCCGGCACGCTGGCGTTCGATGCGGCCGACTGCCTGTCGCCGCTGCCGCGCGCCTACCAGTGGGCGGACGGCTCGGCCTACGTCAATCACGTCGAGCTGGTGCGCCGGGCGCGTGGTGCCGAGCTGCCGCCGAGCTTCTGGACCGAGCCGCTGATCTATCAGGGTGGCTCCGACAGCTTCCTTGCGCCGCGCGACCCGATCCCGGCCGCCAGCGAGAACTACGGGGTGGACCTCGAAGCCGAGATCGCGGTGATCACCGGCGACGTGCCAATGGGCATCTCGGCCGAGGCCGCGGGCGAGACGATCCGCCTGCTGATGCTGGTCAACGATGTCAGCTTGCGGAACCTGATGCCGGACGAGCTGGCCAAGGGCTTCGGCTTCTTCCAGTCCAAGCCGTCGAGCGCGTTCAGTCCGGTGGCGATCACGCCGGACGAACTCGGTGCCGCCTGGGACGGCAGCCGCGTGCAGCTGCCGCTGGTGTCGAGCGTCAACAGCCAGCGCCTCGGCCAGCCGCATGCCGGTACCGACATGGTGTTCGGCTTCCCGCAGCTGATCGCGCATGCGGCCAAGACCCGCGCGCTGGTTGCCGGCACGATCATCGGCAGCGGCACGGTGTCGAACCGTGGCGCCGATGGCGGGCCGGGCCGGGCGATCAGCGATGGCGGTGTCGGTTACTCCTGCCTCGTCGAGCTGCGCACCGTGGAAACCCTGCGCGACGGACGGCCATCGACGCCATATCTGAAGCATGGCGACCAAGTGCGGATCGAGATGTTCGACGACAGCGGCGCATCGCTGTTCGGCGCGATCGAACAGCGGGTGCTGCCGTTCCCGTAATGCCTACGGCACCTTGATCAGCTTGAGGTAGTAGAAGCCATCGAATTCGCTGCCCGGCTCGATGCGCCGGCCCAGCCCGCAGTCTTCGCCCCAGGGGCCGTACGGCGATGGCTCGATGACTTCCTCGACCGCTTCACGCTGCGCTTCCATGAACGCGCGGCCGATGTCCTCGCCTTCGGCCTTGAGGATCGAGCAGGTCGCGTAGACCAGCGCACCTTCGGGCTTCAGCAGCGGCCACAGTGCGTGCAGCAGGCGCAGCTGCTGGGCGGCCAGCGTCGCGATATCGGTTTCGCGGCGCAGCCACTTGATGTCCGGATGGCGGCGAATCACGCCGGTGCCGGAGCACGGCGCGTCGATCAGGATCCGGTCGAACTTCTTGCCTTTCCACCAGGCGGCGGTATCGCCGGCATCGCCGTGGATCAGCATCGCGTCGAGGTTCAGGCGGCCCAGCGTGTCGCGAATCCGGCCAAGGCGCGCCGCTTCGCTTTCGATGGCGATCACGTCGAGCCCTTCGCTGCGCTCGATCAGATGCGCGGTCTTGCCGCCAGGTGCGGCGCAGGCATCGAGCACGCGCATGCCGGGTTCGGCTTCGAGGATGTCGGTGGCCAGCTGGGCGCTGAGGTCCTGCACCGACACCCGGCCTTCGGCGAAGCCCGGAATCCGTTCGACCGGCAGCGGTTCGGTGAGGATCACGGCATCGGGTGCGGCGCGCGGCACGGTGTAGCCGATGCCGGCGGCGTCGAGATCCAGCAAGTACGCATCGCGATCGCCGCGCCGGCGGTTCACCCGCAAGGTCATCGGCGCCTGGGTGTTGCCGGCGGCCAGCACGCTGCGCCAGTTTGCCGGCCAGTCGCGCTTGATCTGCCGGACCAGCCATTCTGGGTACGACTGGCGAATTTCCGGGTCCGGCGGCATTCGCGCGTCGATGGCATCGGCCTCGCGCTGGTTGCGGCGCTGCTGGCCTGCGGGCTGTACCAGCTGCGCTCGATGCGCGTGCCGCCGCACGCGGCGGTCGGCGAAACCGTGGCGGCCACCGAAGTGCTCGGCAAGCCCTGGGCCAAAGGCCTCGCCAATGCGCTGC
>Ga0114983_1000973_pt1 | contig 11566 bp, 15 predicted proteins | sample Shrwel_input2_RT_FD_87182 | JGI IMG/M metagenome (GOLD analysis project Ga0114983, IMG submission 87182) | Subsurface microbial communities from deep shales in Ohio, USA - Utica-3 well 1 S input2 RT | ecosystem: Environmental > Aquatic > Deep subsurface > Shale gas/oil reservoir > Produced...
ATCAAGGACTTTGATCTTGATGAACTGGACGAAGCCGGAATGATCGCCCTGTGTACCTTGTCGTCTATCAACTGGGGTGTTATCAATAAGGTTGAAGACTTGGAAGAGCCATGTCGGTTGTCTGTTCGGGCCCTTGATAATCTTCTCGACTATCAGGAATACCCCGCCAAACAGGCTGAACGATTTGTTAAACGTTTCCGTGCATTGGGTATTGGGATCATTGGTCTGGCTCATTTCCTCGCCAAGCGCGACCTTGGGTATAACATCAACGCTGTTGCAACTGTTGATGAATACATGGAAGCCATGTCCTACTATCTGACTGATGAATCCGTTCGTCTGGCAGAAGAACGTGGTCCATGTGAGTGGTACAAAGAAACTTGTTACGGTGATGGTATTTTCCCGTGGGAGCGTCGCAACAAGAACATCGACAAGATTGTTAAGCACCAGTTGCGGTTTGATTGGGAAGAATTGCGTGAACGAATGATCAAGTACGGGATTCGTAACGCAACCCTGATGGCAATTGCCCCGACTGAATCAAGTTCACAATTGACCGGGGAAACCAACGGGATTGAACCCCCTGTTAACATGGTCACCACCAAGACTTCAAAAGATGGGACCTTGAAGATGGTGGTTCCGGAAATTCTGAAACTGAAGAACAAGTATACGTATCGTTGGGATATGCCAAACCCGCGTGGTTACCTAACTATCATGGGTGTGTTGCAGAAGTGGGTCGATCAGTCGATCTCTGTGAACATGCATTACAATCCGGAAAACTATGAAGATGGTCAAATTCCGATGTCTTCCATTATGAAGGATTTTGTGTTTGCTATGCGGATTGGCCTGAAGAACGTGTACTACTGCAACACGAATGATTCGGGCAGTGGAGAAGATGAACAAATTCCAGAATTGGAACAGGTCGAAGATGACGAAATTTGCGATAGCTGTGTAATTTAAAGGAATATCAATGTCAAGTAACCTTACTGCAAAAATCTTTCTTGACGAGAATGGCGGGCCTAAGATTGCCCGCTATGATCAAATCAAGTACCCACGTATTGAGCGGATGTTGCGTAGTCAAATTGGTTTCTATTGGGTGCCTGAAGAAATCGATCTGACCCAAGATCGGAACGACTTTCGTCGGCTAAGTGAATCTGACCAGCATATCTTTACATCGAATCTGTATCGACAAATTGTGTTGGATACCGAACAAAGCAAGTCGCCCAGTACAGCATTCTTACCATTGGCCACGTTACCTGAAGTTGAAGCGTTCATTGAAGCATGGTCATTCTTTGAATCGATTCATAATCGTTCATATTCGCACATCATCCGCAATATCTATTCAAATCCGAGTGAGGTGTTCGACAAGGTTCTGGATATCGATGAAGTTGTGGATTGTGCCGAATCGATTTCTTATTACTATAACGAACTGGAACGACACAACGTGGAATGGGCCCGGACGGGTATCGTGACATACGAACACAAAAAGGCTATCTGGCGTGCATTGGTTGCGGTGAATGCCCTTGAAGGTCTGCGTTTTTACGTGTCTTTTGCCTGTTCATGGAATTTTGCCCAACTGAAGAAAATGATGGGTAATGCGAACATCATTCGTCTGATCTGTCGTGACGAAAACGTGCATCTGATGTTCACGCAGTATCTGCTGAACGTTCTACCCCGTGACGACAAAGACTTTGCCAAGATTCGGGATGAATTGGAAGGGGAATGTGTTAGCATCTATCAGGATGTGGTTGAACAAGAAAAGCAATGGGCTGGGTATCTGTTCAAGCATGGTTCTATGATCGGTCTGAATGAGCGCATCGCCTGTCAGTATATCGAATGGTTGTGCAACAAGCGGATGCCAGCGATTAACCTTCGTTCACCGTACAAGGGTAAGGATGGGGCCACGTCCAATCCCCTACCATGGACTGAGCAATGGATTAGTTCGAAGGATGTCCAGAATGCGAATCAGGAAAACGAAAACACCAGCTATGTCATCGGTGGGTTGAAACCTGACAGCAATAAGGTGAATGTAGAGAAGGACTTCGACTTCGAACGTCTGTTGCAATCGTGATCCTGCAAGAAATCAAAAAGGCTTAATCTGTAGTAAGTTGCTCCTGTATTCTAGTACAATAAACCCTCTGTATTGAGCAGAGGGTTTTGTTGTCATCAAGAGGGCATTATGAGCACAAACAATAAGGTTACGAAGGAATACATCGAATCGCGAATCACGAGTGTGCACTTTGCGGTACCGGAGCTGCCTGGAGGCCCGCGTCAAACGGTTGCTTATATCACAATCGAGAACGGTCACATCTCCACTGGCGAATCGTGGTGTACGGATCCAGCAAACTTCGATCGCGAGATGGGTGAGCAAATTGCATACGAGAATGCCTTCCGGAAGCTGTGGGAGCTCGAGGGATATCTGTTGAACGAACGAATGTTTCAGGAGAATCAGCAATGTCAAAAGTGATCATCTACGGGAAACCGAACTGCCCTTTCTGTGAACGGGCAAAGAGTCTCTGCCAGGCACAGAATCGTTCCTACGAATACCAAACCGTCGGTGTCGACATCACAAAGGAACAGCTTGAAGAAAAGGTCGGTCGTCCGATCAGGACCGTTCCCCAAATCTTCATCATGGAAGATGGGTTCGCTGAGTATGTTGGCGGGTTTCAAGAGCTAGCTCGACGAATTTAACTGTTGAAGTCGCTCACAGAATTTCGTATTATCCCCTCATCCCCGAGGGGATTTTCTTTACAATGTGTGACACAACAGCGAGAGAGGTAAGATCGAGATGGCTAAGGGCAACACGGTCACCAGCTACGAGCAGATGCAAGATAACTCGAACCGTCTTCGGTTTCATGCTAGCCACTATCATCCCACCCCCTTCAACATCACGTTCCCTGTATCATTGTATACAACTATCGATGAGTTGATCAAAGGGCTTCGTGCCCTCGACAGGTGCGGCATTCATCTGGTTGGTACGCAGGGTCACTGCTACCACTCTGAGGCGATGGCTCGCACTCTCGAAACACTGTCAACAATCAACGGTCTGGAATATACACACCCTGGTGCATTTCGGCTGTTAACCCGTACAGGCGGTCTTCGCGAAACAGCAATCATGCTGTTGTTGCCCGAGGGCGAGAAACGCGAGCAGATCCTTTGTCAAGCAATCGGACCCATCCAAGAGCGGTTCAACACGACTGAATCAACAATCCCGTCAGAGGAAGAAGCTGATGATGCAGCAGCTAAGCCCTAAAAGAAGGATCGTTCTATTCAACGGTCCCCCTGGATGTGGTAAGGATGAGGCGGCGCTGGTTCTCCAGCGCCACCTAAACTTTGTCCATCTCAAGTTCGCTGACCCAGTGAAGGATATTGCTTGTTCTCTGCACGGGGTCACACGCGATTGGTTCGATTCTCGATATACACGAGAGCTGAAGGACCAACCGATGGACGAACTTGCAGGGTTCTCTCCACGAGAAGCCTTGTGGGATGTCGCTGAAGTCATGATGAAGCCGATATTCGGTGGGGGCGTCTTCGGATATCTGCTCTGTGACCGGATTGAGCGGGATCATCCCACTGAAGACATCGTGATCAGCGACCTCGGATTCATCAAAGAGGCAAGGGCCATCAACGGTCGATTTCTTGATTCTAGCATTGTGTTGGTTGTTCAGGTTGAGCGAGAGGGTTGCAGGTTCACCCCAAAGACAGACACTCGTCGGTATGTATTCTCAAAGGCTCGAACCGTCAACCTCACAAACGATTGCGAGAACGTAAATGAGTGGCGATCCAAAGTGATGTCATTCATCACTCATTGGTGCAATACAGACAACATCAAAGGAACATAATGCTCTACCTATCAGAAGTCAAAGGCGTTGAAGGATTCGAAGCAAAGGTTGTTGCCAAATCTGCATGGAGGAATGACGAGCTTGGTGAGTACCCAATCGTCACGTTCGAGTTGACCTACCCGCGTCTGATTCACAGCGAGTTCATGACCCACCGACTGTTCAGTCGGAACGCTGCATCCTCTCGAGCTATCCCCATCAAGAAGATGATCCAGCAAATCAAGCACAATCCTGCTCGACCCGTTCATTGGGGTAAGAACAAGAGTGGGATGCAAGCAGATGGTGAGTTGGGCGCCGTCAAGAAATGGATCGCTCAGAAGCTGTGGTCGAGTGCAGCACGATCGGCTGGACGAATCGCTCAGTTGATGGACCGAGCAGGAGTCCACAAACAAATCGCCAATCGGATCCTCGAACCGTTTCAGCACATTCGAGTTGTCATGACGACCACAGACATCGGCAACTTCATGAACCTCCGGGACCACGAGGATGCCCAGCCAGAGATCCGATATCTAGCCGAGCTGATGAGCCAGGCATATGAGAAGGCTGAGACGGCGTACCTGCAAAGCGATGATTGGCATACTCCATACTTTGAGAAAGGCTACTGGAAAGGAGTCAATTACGAGAAGACGATCAACGATGATGGGGAGCTGGTTGCAACGTCTCGTATGGTCAACATCCATGGGTTTACTCTGGATGATGCTCTTCGGGTATCTGCAAGCTGTGCTGCACAAGCCTCGTTTCGGTCTCTGGACAACAGTCTGGCTCGAGCACGCCGCATCTATAAGAGGCTTGTAGAGTCCAAACCGATCCATGCGAGCCCGTTCGAGCATCAGGCGTCTCCGATGCATTACGACGATGAGATCAAATTCGATCGTCGGTTCTATGAGTGGAGCAAGGGAGTAACCCATCAGGATTGTAATGGTGATCTTTGGTCCGGCAACTTCTGTGGGTGGATTCAGCACCGCCAGCTCATCCGCGAACACAACGCTCTTGACCGAAAACTCGAAGCGACGTAAAATGGAATATACGTGCGTCTAAGCGGTGATCGATTGATGATGCATGATTGATCGTAATCGTATATAAAATCGCTTAGATCAAAGAAAAGCCCGGTAGAAATACCGGGCTTTTGTTCGTTGGGGTTTGGGGTTAGTAAATGATCACCTCCAAGCCGAGTTGATCTATTGCAAACGTGTTGGATTCAGGTAGCACCCCTTGGTCTTTCAGATCTGATATCTCATGCGCTAAGTCGTAGATGACCCCAGCCAGGTCGGTTCCCCTAGGGACCACAACACCTGTAGTGGTTGCCCCAAACATCCCTCGACCTGAGTAGGATTCGTATAGACGTCCTTCGGTGTGGTCTACTATGAGTTGGGCGAGCGCATGGTTCATTTGATGTGCCTCCTTTGTAAGTGGCCCCTTCACTATACTACTTGTTCAGCGACCATGCAACAGATTTTCCGCCATTGTGCCAGCGGGCCGTTGGAAGGAAGATGGCAAGCTCCCACGAGGACGGAGGAACCTTCACAAATACTGATTTGACGTGATCGACGCGATACATCTTCACGCAGTTCTCGAACATCTTAGACTGCGACAATCCCTTCAGTACCTGCCAACTGATCTTCAGCCGTGTTGACTTTCGGTACCGTTTCTCGTTCCGAAGCTTGAGAAGAGCTTTCATGGCAATATATCTATGCTTCGGGGATAGGTAGTGCAGATTGATCGCAATGAAGTACAGCTTACCGTTCTTCCCCCTCCATGAATCCCAAGGAAAGATCAGTGGGTATTGGTCCCATACCGGAAGCGTGTCCTTGTGGATGGCATCATACTCGAAAAAGTACAGGTTGCCTGGCTTGATGTGGGACTCCCACAAATCACGATCACGGAACATTCGAGCGGTACGCACCTTGTTAAACGTGCGAGGCACATACTTCCGGAACCAGTCAAGCGATTTGCTGGTGTTACGTTTGCGAGCGTTCGGGTTCTGGTCGAAGTACGCTTTCTCGATGTTTTGCAACACCTGAAGCTCGGTACCTGTTGTGTTCTTCCGCTCGTTTTGATCTTCGGCCATGTTTGTCCCATTAAATACTCGTGAGTTTCTTTATTTACCACCCACGCAGGAATTACAATGTCAACGGTACAAGAACACTTAGCATATCTCGCGAAGCACGGTGTTGCCCGCTCGAACCGTTTCCGTGTGATCATTCCAATTCCGATGCAACTGCAGAAGCAGTCATCGAGCGTGGCGCAGAATAAGACATCTTCATTCTTTGGTGAAGATGTTATCAAGCTAATCAGATCCTTTGCGGGATCCGGCGTGAATGAAATCACCCGCGGCTTGGACGTGATGGTTGAGCAAACGGAGCTGCCAGGCAAGCAGCTAACCACCATCGATGTAAAATACAACGGTGATACGTTCAAGCTGCCATACTCAGTCGTGTATGGCGTCCAGCAGTTCACGTTTCACTCATCGCAGGATATGTATGAGAAGAACCTGATCGATGAGTGGTTGGGGCTCATATTCGATCCAATCACGCATGAGATCGCGTACATGGACGACTATGTTGTTGATATCTTTATCAACCAGCTCGACAACCACGATGAGGTGGTGTACTCGACTGTTCTGCGAGACGCTTTCCCTGTATCAGTTAACCCGTTGGTTGTTTCCAACGAGGAGATGAACCAAGCTCATAGAGTTATGTGCCAGTTCGCATATCGTCGTTGGGAGCGTGTTGGCGAAAAAGAGAACAGTAATGGTCTCGTTGATGCACTCTCTGAGACTCCATTTGGACCCTACGTCACTCCCATCCTATCGAACCCCGTTGTTCAACGTGGCTTAGACTACCTCAAGGATCAAGGAATCGATTTAGAGGGGGAAGCGGTCAATATATACAATCAAGTTGATGAGATCGTTCGTAACACAACGGGGCAATCGGTGAACCAGTCCGTGTCGCTCATCAAAGCGATCCAAGCATCAACAGAAATCAATGACGCTATCCCAGATCAACAGAAGGCTAGAGTACTGGATGTGATCTCGGGAACCCTTAACCGCTTGACAGGTGACTAATGACACTACCTAAGCTCGATCTCCCCCGTTACAAGCACCACCTTACGGGAATCAACAAGGAAATCGCATATCGCCCCTTTACCGTTCGCGAGCAGAAGATTCTCTTGCACGCGAAGGAAGAGAATACCGCTGAGTCGAATGCAGAAGCAATCAAGCAGATCATCGAGCTGTGCACGTTCAATAAGGTTGATCCGAATACCCTTCCGGTGTTCGATATCGAAGACCTGTTCATTCGCATCCGAGCTCGTTCGGTATCTGACGTGTCTACGATTCGCTACAAAACGACATACACCAATGAGGTAGGGGAAGAGAAGACAGAATACGTGGACGTCGAGATCGACCTCAATCAAGTAAAGGTCGAAACGAATCCCGACCACTCCGATACAGTGATGTTGACAGATACTGTCGGTATCAAGATGAAATACCCGTGTCTCGAGATGGCACTCGATTCATCACAGGATCAAGATGAGATGGAAGTGATCCGTCGCTGTATCGATATCGTGTTCGATCAAGAGGAAACATACACGTTCAGTGAATACTCAGCCGCCGAACAAAACGAGTTCATCGAATCGTTTGATGCGCCTGCGCTTAGACAGATCAAAACGTTCTTCGATACAATGCCTCGCCTGAGACACACTCAGACGATTACCGTCAACGGAATCAGCCAGGATATTCACTTCGAGGGCCTCCAAGATTTTTTCGCCTAATGCTTTGCCATGAAGACCTGATGAGCTACTACACAACAAACAATTCCCTGCTCTTCAGGAAGCGAGGTGACTTCGAACAGCATATGACGCTGACTGAGTTAGAAGACATGTTGCCCTTTGAACGAACGGTGTATCTCATACAAATTCACAATAAGATTGAAGCACATGAGCAACAAAAGAGCTCAAAGTAAGAGAGGAGTGGCATATGTCACTAGCTAAGGCACTGAATGATGTTCGGAAGATGAAGCGATCGATCCGGCTTCGAGGGGAGTCGGATCCTGAGGTCGTTGCATCTGCTCTTGACTCGATCCTAAAGGAGTCGATTGCCGTCAAGTCTGCAGACTCTGGTTTGATGGGCAAGGGGGCCATGAATGAGCTTCGTAATCTCCGCTCCGATCTGATCGCACGTCAGCTAGATGCAGGAAGCCGTACTGGTGAGCTGATCAGCAAAATGTCGATGGTGCTTGATGAGATGGAGTCTATCGAAGCAGATCAACAATCTGCGGAACGGTCCGGTCAAGTTAAGAGCATGGTCAGTGCTGTGACAGCTTCGATCCCTTCTGCTCAAACGATCACGTCTGCGATGATCACAGCGAACCCGATTCTCGGGTACTCAGCCAAGATCGTGATGGATATGATATCTGCTCGTAGACAACAAAAGGCTAATGCGCAAGCAGAGGCCAAAAAACGTATGTCTATCCTCAAGCAACAGGAAACTTCAGTCGAACAACAGCTCAAGACTGAAGAGGAGAAGCAGAACCAGATCAAAGATGAGGAATCATCAGCACAGTCGAGTTCCAACACCGGTGAGTCATCATCGTCGTCTCAGCGTATAGATGATTACCACCAGGAGCTGAGGTTGATTCGGGACGAGATCCAGCAACTCAACCAGATCATTGCTAAAACGGGTGATCTGTCGGTGCAGGCCATTGAGACCTCATCACAGGACGTTCAAAAAACAACGATCACCTCTCTTCAGCCAATATCAGAAGCGGAACAGTCTCAGCTTCACAGACTGGATCCAATTGAGGCTGGCGTCAACAACACCTTCAAGCAGACCGAAGCAGTTCGAGAGGCGACCGAAGAAACGTCCAGCACCAACAAAGAACGTCTGCGGATGGAGGTGGAGCGAGAGCAGCAGAATCAATTCAACACCCTGGAAGCTGATCGTGAGAAGGGGGCTCAGGATGCAACGTCTATCGGGGTCAATAGAGGCGAGAAAGGTTTTGGGCTCGGGGGAATGTCTTTATTCGGACGTGGAGCACTTGGAGGGACTCTGCTTGGCGGTATGGCGGGTCTTGCAGGAGGCATGCTGTCTAAGATATTTGCACCATTCCAAGCAATCATCCGATTCTTCACGAAGGGTGCTTCTGTTTTCGGAAAGTTTGCTCGAGGCAATCTGCTCGTAGCTACGGTGATGACGATCTACGATTTTGTGGATGGTTTCTTCAGCGCTGGTGACATTCTCGGAAAGGATGATGTGTCGTTCACAGAGCGGTTGAAGGTGGGAGCCGCAAACGTTATCTCCGGCCTGCTGGCTCCAATCGATTGGATTGCTGAGTTCTTTGGTGGGGATTTATATGAAGGGTCCCAAGACGACCTAACGAAGAGGATTGCTGAAGGCTTCAGCGGGTTCGTGACAGACACGATCGACCAAGTCAAGTCAACAATCACATCCGTGTTTGATACAGTGATGGATAAGATTACGTCCATTAACGACCGAATCACAAAGTGGGTGGAAGATACGTTTACGTCATGGATTCCAGACTTCTTGAAGGGTGATGAGGAGCTCCAATCTCGATCAAACGAGTCATTCCAAAAAGGCGGGGCAATGGCTCAACGTGAACTCGACCAGCGCAAGCAACAGAAGCTAGAGCAGGAGGATCAACGCAACCAACTCCGCGTCGAGGAAACTCCCGTTAAATCTCCGACGAATCAAGCTGCTGAGGCCGTTGAGCGTTCGACGAGTTCGTCAAATGGGGCTGGCGATTCGAAGGGATCAGGGAACGTTGCAATCAACGCCCCCTCGAACAACACAACAGTCAACAACAACACGTATCGATCTGGATCCCTTAACAGCTCCAATAACGAGCCAGGGTTCGTCGGGTTCCGTCGCAGCTCATACGGAATCCTTAGCTACTAACGTTCCCGATCGAACCATTCGCTCCACCCAATCATGAGTCCCGACAACATACCATATGAATGGTCCGTTGGGACTTTCCTTTCCTATACAAAAACATATGGCATCCACATTGAATTGCTCAGGCATCATCTTGATCGTGTCGGTATAGAACGCTTTAGAGGCGAACCGGTACCGTTTGTCATCAACCTTGTAAGGACCCTCCTCGAACCAATTTGGAGCAGCCGCATCACGAAGCTCTCGTGTCTTGATACCTTCACTGAAATCAAACACTCGCATAACAAAAACCCTCAAGGATAGCCCTGAGGGTTAGTATACACATGAATCGCAGAGAATACTACACGTGGTGTAGGTACTTCATCATCTGCACCAACTCATGAGGACCAACAGGCTTATCCAACTCTACCCCTGTCACGTTGTCGCCTTCCATAGTAACTACAGCAACAATCTCATTGGATTGGTTCAAGATGTCAACAGTTTTAGTCACGTTTAGAGTGAACGGCGCCGGCTGCTGACTTTGACTTGTTTGCTTCTTGGGCGACTCCACTGGTTTATTTGTTAGCTTGATGGCATTCTCTCGATGATGCAGAAACTTTGCTCGTTGACTGCACAACCGTTGCAGGTTATAGACGGCTGTATATGTTCGATCTCTTGGATAGAAGCGCTCGGTGCATACGTTGTGTGCCAGTGTACCGATCACTCTCAATAGAATGGTGCTCTCTATCTTAACCTTGTTTGTGGATGTGCGGTCGTACGGCGAGGGTCCGACCAAATGCATTGAGATCCTGAAGCCGGGACCATCGTGATCGGGCATGAAGCGGACGTGTAGCTGGACGCGTCTTGCTAGCCGTCCATAGAAGCCTGTGGGGTACATTTTGCGGCACACCACATCTTCGTAGAGAAACCCATGAAACAGCCGCCACAGGTCCTCAGGGCAGTTGTAAATTCGATTGAGCAGATCTGATGCAAACATTATACGCCCCTCTCTCACAATGCAGGAATAATAACGGGAGGGGTCAGGTTAGATCCCCTCCCTGAAAAAGTTAAAGCTGGTCGTACAGCTTTTGCAGCTTTGCATCGACCTCAGCGTCACCGTCAGATGCTGGATCTGACTCGTTGACCCCCTCAACCTCATCGACAAAGTCGCGAGTCTGTTCCGTCGCGTCAGCCAACATTACAGTCTCGTTGACCTTCTTGCGTGCATCAGAGATCAGGTCATCCAGATCACGGAGATTCGACCCAGCTCCAGATGCTCGCCCACCTGCCTGATTGATTCGTAGCTTGGACAGCTCGTGATCAGCCTCCAGCTCAGTGAGCTCGAACTGGAGCTCTTCCTTTCGGTCGTTCAGTTCAGTGTACACCTTTCGTGTGCGATCAAGACGATCAAGCAGGCGCCCTTCGATGTCCTCTCGACGGCTGAGCCGTTCCTCCATCCGACTAACCCGCTTCAGCAACCGTAATGCACGATCCTTGTCGCCCCGAGCCTTTGACTCGCGAGCGTTCTGCCGCACGTCATTGATCTCGTTCCGAACGCTTGTCATCTGCTCGCTGAATTGCGCAAGATCGAGAGATGCCTGAGTGAGATGGCCCTCAACCTTACCCTTCTCAGTCTCAAGATCGCGAACAGCCTGCCGTAGCGTTCGAATCGGACTAGCATGCTTGTCGACCGTGTCGTTAACGGCGCCGAATAGCTGTGCACGTAGAGTTTTCAGCAGTTTCATTTTGTGTGTGCTCCTTTATGATGAGAGTTCAACGTAGTATTCAACCATGTCGGCACGGAAGGATCGCTGGATCTTAGAGAAGGAAACGTGCTGTGGTGATA
>Ga0114983_1000974_pt1 | contig 11564 bp, 11 predicted proteins | sample Shrwel_input2_RT_FD_87182 | JGI IMG/M metagenome (GOLD analysis project Ga0114983, IMG submission 87182) | Subsurface microbial communities from deep shales in Ohio, USA - Utica-3 well 1 S input2 RT | ecosystem: Environmental > Aquatic > Deep subsurface > Shale gas/oil reservoir > Produced...
CAGGCCTTCCTGGTCCAGTGGGGCCTGTGGGTGGGCTGCAGCCAGCGCCATGCCCATGCCGATGCCTTCTCGCTGGCCTCGCGTCTGGCCGGTCTCGCCGAGCGCCTCGAGGATCCGCGCTACCGGCGCCTGGCCGACTTCGCGCGGGCCTGTTGCGAGTACTGGGCCGGGCGCATCTCTCAGGCCTATGACCACCTGGAGGAGATCGATCCGCTCAATGTGCCGATGATGATCGAGTGGTTGCCGTTCTCCGATCATCCCCAGGTGGCGGCCGCCTGCTTCCAGGGCTGGACGCTCTGCCTGCGTGGCGACTACCAGCGTGCCGAGCGGCAGGTGGAGTCGGCCATCCGGCTGGCCGAGCGGATCGGCCACCCCGGGAGCCTGGCCATGGCGCTGATGTATGCCGCGGCCCTGTATCGCCAGCTGGGGCACGTGCACCTCGCCACCGTGCGCGCCGAGCGGGCCTTCGAGCTGGCCGGTACCCCGGATCTGCATCTCTGGCAGGTGGCCGCGCGCAGCGTGCTGGGCTGGCAACGGGCCTTGTCGGGTGATCGGGACGGGCTGGCCCAGATCGAGTCGGCCCAGGAGGAGCTGGCCGAGGTCACCGGTCGGGACTCTCACCAGCGCCCGGCGCTGTGGTACGTGGATGCCTGTCTGGCGCTGGGAGAATTCACTCAAGCCGAGGACTACCTCGACCAGTGCCTGATGATCGCCCGCGAACGCACCACCTTGTTCATCCCGGAGCTTGCCGTGCATCTGGCACGTGTGCGCCAGCGCCTGGGCCATTCCCCCGAGGAGGTCAGGAGTCTTGCCGAGCAGGCCCTGGGGCAGGCCCGGGAGGATGGCAACCTGCACCAGCAGCTCGCCGCCCTGGAGCTGTGGCTGACCCTGATCGATCCTCGTGACGAAGCCTCCCGGGCGGCGTTTCGCAGCTTGCTGGGTGAGGTGAGTCCCAGCGATGCGCCGGTGTTGATGCGCTGGCGCACCCTGCTCGATCAACGCCTGCCCCATGCCGCGAACCTCTCTTCCTGACGCCCCGCCTTCTGACGCCCCGATAGGCAGATCCGCAGAGCACAAAGGGCCCCTCAGGGCGCCGTTGCGATTGGGAGGGCGGGGCTCAGGTGGCCAGTTCCAGGGCCTCGATGCGGCTGAGTGCCTCGTCGCGTCGCGTGCCGCACAGCTCGGGGTCGTAATCGAAGCGCGCGCATACCGCCGGGCGGCGCGTGTCACCGAACAGCCGGCAGAGGTTGGCATCATCGAGCTGCACGCAGCGTACGCCCGCCGGTTTGCCATCGGGCATGCCGGGAATCGGCGAACTGATCGAGGGCGCGATGCAGCAGGCGCCGCATCCGGGCCGACAACCGCGTGTATTCATGGAGCCGAGCACGCCGAAGCGCTTTCGGTCGTCGAATGAGAAGCCGTCAGTGTCATGGCAATTGCTCTGGTCGAGAATTGGTTGGGTCTTCGGCGCCTGGCGCTCGTCGCTGCTACAATGTGCGTTCTTTTTCCAGCGCCGACGCGCGCCATCGTCCTGACAACGGTGAATCCATGCAAGCCCCCGAACTGCTCTCCCCTGCGGGAACGTTCAAGAACATGCGCTACGCCTTCGCCTACGGCGCCGATGCGGTCTATGCCGGCCAGCCGCGCTACTCGCTACGCGTGCGCAACAACGACTTCAAGATCGACAACCTGCACAAGGGCATCGCCTACGCCCACGAGCGGGGCAAGCAGTTCTACGTGGCCTCGAACATCGCGCCGCACAACAGCAAGCTCAAGAGCTACCTGCGCGACATGGAACCGGTGATCGAGGCCGGCCCGGATGCGCTGATCATGTCCGATCCGGGCCTGATCATGATGATCCGCGAGCGCTGGCCGGAGCAGGTCATCCACCTGTCGGTGCAGTCCAATGTGGTCAACTGGGCGGCGGCGCGTTTCTGGCAGCAGCAGGGCATCAGCCGCATCATCCTCTCGCGGGAGTTGTCGCTTGCCGAGATCGCCGAGATTCGCGCAGAGTGCCCGGATCTGGAGATCGAAACCTTCGTCCATGGCGCGCTGTGCATCGCTTACTCCGGGCGCTGCCTGCTCTCCGGTTATTTCAACCATCGCGATCCCAATCAGGGCACCTGTACCAACGCCTGCCGCTGGAAGTACAACACCGTGGCCGCCGCCCACGACGAGAGCGGCGACCTGGTGCCGGCCAACTCGGCCCGCGCCCACGCGGCAAGCGGCGTCTGGACACCCCACGATGGAGGGCAGCGGGGCAGCGGCCTGATCGCCTCCGGCGGCGGCAGCACCTCGTCGATGGAGAGCACCGCCACAGCGGGTGGCGTGGAGGGCCAGGACGAGCTCTCGGCGCTGATCGAGGATCGTACCCGCCCCGGCGAGCTGATGCCGGTGTTCGAGGACGAGCACGGCACCTACATCATGAACTCCAAAGATCTGCGCGCCGTACAGCACGTCCCTAGGCTCACCGAGATGGGCGTCACCTCGCTGAAGATCGAGGGGCGCACCAAGTCTCACTATTACGTGGCGCGCACCGCCCAGGTCTATCGCCGCGCCATCGATGACGCCGTGGCCGGCCGACCCTTCGACATACGCCTGATGGACGAACTCGATAACCTGGCCAACCGCGGCTATACGGAGGGCTTCTACCGTCGCCACGTTCATGACGAGTACCAGAACTACGAGCAGGGCAACTCGGTGGGCGTGCATCAGCAGTTCGTCGGCGAAGTGATCGGCTACGATCCGCACCGCGGGGTGCTCGAGGTCGACGTCAAGAACCGTTTCGAGGTCGGCGACGGCATGGAACTGATGCTGCCCGGCGGCAACCGTCGCTTCGTGCTCGAGCAACTCGAGAACCGACGCGGCGAAGCCGTCGGTGCCGCGCCGGGCTCGGGCCATGTGGTGCGTATCCCGGTGCCGGGCGAGGCCATCGAGGGGGCGCGGATCGAGTACGCGCTGCTGATGCGCGACCTCTGAGCCGGCCGACGGCTGGACATCCATGGCCACTGGCGAACATGGTAGGCATCGATTGTTCGACGAACAGGGAGCGGCATGGCCACCATCGAACACAGCGCGATTCTCAAGGCACCCCCCGAGCGAGTCTTTGCCCTGCTTGAGCGGGTCGAGGACTTTGCTGACTACTCTGACCTGATCCAGGCCATCGAGCCGCTGGGGCAGGATCGTTATCGCTGGCATGTCCATGCGGTGGGCATGGACTGGACCTTTGACGTGGCGATCACCCAGGCGCGGGCCCCGGAAGTGCTGGCCTGGGAATCGCTGGATGGGGTGCGTAATCGGGGCTGCTATCGCCTGCGTCGTGTTGCGCAAGGCACCGAGGTCGCGCTGACCCTGACCTATGAGATTCGCAATCGCTTGCTGGAGAAGGCCGTCAACCGCGCGGCCAAGCCTCTGGTCAACAAGGTCAGTCGGCAAATCCTGGAGCGGGTCGAGGCGCGGCTATGATGGCGGCATCTCAACGCTCGCCCACCAGCGGCGTGAGAAAGCGTCGTCGACGTTCGCGCTCCCCCAAGGGCTGGGCCAGCAGATGGAACAGCTTGGTGAAGGTGGCCTCGGGGGTCATGTCATCCGCCGAGAGCACGCCGGCATCGCTGAGCCCCTGACCGGCGGCGTAGCCGCCGAAGGCCACCGCCCCATGCGGACACTGACTGAGGGCGGCCAGCAGCTTGCCCTCGCCGCTCGCCCGGGCAAGCGCCCCGACCAGTGCCGGGTCGTCGGGCAGGTTACCGCCGCCCCATACCTCCAGCACCGCCCCGCGTACACGTTCGTCGCGCAGCCAGGCCTCGACCTGCCATGCCTGGAGGCCAGGCCAGAGCACTAGCCGAACCACGCCGCCCGCCGCCAAGGGGGTGTAGTCGGGCAACTCGAAGCGCGGGGCTCCGCGCTGGTGATCCGCCAGGCTGCGTCCCGGGTAGAGCACCACTTCGTCGTCGACCCGCTCGCCAAGCAGCGGCTGGTTGGGGCTTTCGAAGGCATCGATGGCGTGGGCCTGCCACTTGCGGCTCCGGCAGCCGCGCAGCAGGCGGCCGTCGAAGCAGATTGCCACCTCCTGCAGGCGCGGCGCCACCGCGAAGCGTAGTGCATCCTCGACGTTGGCCACCGCGTCACTCTCGGCGGCCTCCAGGGGACGCATGGCCCCGGTGAGGATCACCGGACGGTCCAGCCCCAGCAGCTGGAAGGCCAGGCTCGAGGCCGTCCAGGCCAGGGTATCGGTGCCATGCAGGATGACGATGCCGGCATGCTGCCGGTAGCACTGCGCCACCAAGGCGGCGAGCCGTTGCCAGTCATCAGGCGTGGCACTGCTGGAATCGATGGGGACATCGGTCTCGTGTACCTCGAAGGCCGGCAGGCTCGCCTGGCGCGCCGGAGGCAAGGTGTCCAGGGCTCGGTGCAGCCGCGCCTTGATGTTCCGGCCGGGGACCAGGCCCTTCGGGCTCGGCACCATGCCCAGGGTGCCGCCGGTATAGAGCACCAGCACGGGAGGGTCTGCGGAAACCGGGGCGGGCATGGGGGCTCCTGTCGGCGGCGGATGACAAAGGCGATGGCGCCATGATACCGGTGCATCACGTGGGGGAAAGGCGGCGGCCTCGACCACCCTTCATCCAGGACGGCGGGCTGCCTGATCACGGGCCCGGGCGATGGCCAAACGCTGATGCGCACCGTGCTGGAGCACCAGCTAGCGGGTAACCAGGCGTCCCGCGTCGTCGACCTCCAGGCGGCGGTTGCGGCCGGCCAACAGGGCGAAGCCCATGCTGGTCGCGACGATGCCCAACAGCACCAGCGTAAGCAGGCTCAGCCCCACCTCGAACTGCAGCATCACACCGATCGCCAGTGGCCCCATGGCGGCCAAGGTGTAGCCGCCCCCCTGAACCAGCCCCGAGAGCTGGCCGGCGAGGCGCGAGGTGGCGGTTCTCAGCACGATCAGCGTCAAGGCGAGGCTGAAACAGCCGCCCTGACCGAGCCCCAGCAGCACCACGCTGGGCCAGCGCCAGACATCGGGCGCCTGCAGCAGCAGCCAGAAGCCCATGCCCACCAGGCCCAGCATGATCAGCAGGGCAGGCCGCTGGTCGCTGCCCAGCCTTGCCAGCCAGGGCGCCGAGAGGGCCGAGACCAGCTGCACCATCACCGAGGCCCCCATCATCCAGCCGGCCTCGCTCTCGCTGTAGCCGCGGGCCACCAGCAGGGTGGGCAGCCAGCCAAAGACGATATAGGCCAGTGACGACTGGCTACCCATGAGCACCATGACCTGCCAGGCCAGCGGTTGGCTGAGCAGTTCGCGGGTGGAGCCACCGCCGGGTACTGTCAGGGCGTCGTCATGGTGCGGCATCAGCACCCGCCAGGCTACCAGCGCCAGCAGCGCCAGCAGCGCCCAGCTGGCGAGCCCGGCCGACCAGCCTCCCAAGGCGTCGGCCAGAGGAATGCTAAGCCCCGCGCCCAGTGCGCCACCCAAGCATAGCGCCATGGTATAGACGCCGGTCATCAGGTCGGCCCCGACGGGCAGCTCGCGCTTGACCAGTGCCGGGAGCAGGGTGCCGGCCACGCCGATGGCAGCGCCCACCATCAACGTGCCGGCGAACAGTGCGGCCACGGCCGGCACTCCGCGCAGCAGCAGACCGCCGGACAGCAGCAGCAGGGCGGGGACAGGGTGTTTTCGGGGCCGAAATGCTTGGAAAGCCAGGGCGCCAGCGGGGCGAAGATACCCAGGCAGAGCACCGGCAGGGTGGTCAGGGCGCCGATGGACAGCGGCATGAGTCCGGTATCCTGCTGGATGCGAGTGAGCACCGGGGCCAGGGAAGAGAGCGCGGGACGCAGGTTTAGCCCCACCAGCACCATCAGGCCGATGAACAGCGCCAGCCGACGGGCAGCGGGCCGGGTCGCCTCAGTGCCGTTCATTATGATGCCCACTCGCTGCCGAACAGCCTCTTCAACATGCCATGTTCACTGCATGTGGCGGCGCAGGTCGCCTCGCACCGCATCGAGCAGGGTGATGAAGCGGGTGTCGCGGTGACTGTCGATGCGATCAACGCGTGCCACGCTGCTCATGCCGCGATCGATGTTCAGCTGGTCGAAGATTTCCAGGCTGACCTTCTCAACCGGGTGGCGGCCGGGCTCGATGCGGCCCTCTTCGAGGGTGAAGGTGATCAGCAGGGTGGCGCGCACGCGCGTCGAGCCACCCTCCGCCAGCACCCGGCGAACCCATAGCCAGCCCTCGCAGGCCAGTGCTGTGTCGTCATGCTCACGCAGGAAGAGGGTGCGATAGCTGGCACCATCACTGGCGCCTTTAGATGCCATGCTGCGGTAGGCCTCGGTCATGCGCGTCGCCGATACCTTCGACGCCTCGAGCCGCTGCTGGGCGCCGCGGTGCTCTCGGTCCAGTTGGGCCTGCTGCTGGAAGCTCAGCCAGCGGCGATACTCATTGACAAGCGTCTTTTCATCCATGGAGGCGTCCTGTCTGTTGGGGACAGTGAATAAGCATGGGGGTATGTGGCGGGTGACATTCGCATTTTTCAATGCAACCCGCCAGTCATTCCTCTCAGGCTTGACGTGAGCCGCTGCGTCCGCCACGCCGGCGACGCGGCGCACGGGTGTCGTCGCCGCCCTGGCGCTGAACCGAGCCCGCGCCCTGGCGGCGTTGTCCCTGACCACCAGGGCGGCCGCTGCTCGCACGCTTGCCACGGCCATTCTCGATGGGCTCGGGCTTGGCATGGGGGTCGGGCTCGAAACCAGGCTCGATGCGCTTCTCCAGATCGCGCTTGATCAGCCGTTCGATGCCCTTGAGCAGGCCGTGCTCGTCAACGCAGACCAGCGAAACTGCCTTGCCCTCGCTACCTGCCCGGCCGGTGCGACCGATGCGATGCACGTAGTCCTCGGCGACATTGGGCAGCTCGAAGTTGACCACATGGGGCAGCTCTTCGATGTCGAGGCCGCGGGCCGCAATGTCGGTGGCCACCAGCACTTGCAGGTCACCGGTCTTGAAGGCGGCCAGCGCCTTGGTGCGCGCCGACTGGCTCTTGTTGCCATGGATCGCCATGGCCGGGATCTCCTGTTTGGAGAGCTGTTCGGCGAGGCGGTTGGCGCCATGCTTGGTGCGGGTGAAGACCAGCACCTGTTGCCAATTGTGTTCGGTGATCAGGTGGGCCAGCAGCTCGCGTTTCTTCTCGCGGTCGACGCGGTAGATTGCCTGGTCGACCAGTTCGGCGGTGGTATTGCGCTGTGCAACCTCGATCATCGCCGGGTCATCGAGCAGCTTGCCGGCCAGCGCCTGGATCTCGTTGGAGAAGGTCGCCGAGAACAGCAGGTTCTGGCGCTTCTCGGGCAGCACGCGCAGGATCTTCTTGATGTCGTGGATGAAGCCCATATCGAGCATGCGGTCGGCTTCGTCGAGCACCAGGATCTCGACTTTCGACAGGTCCACATGCTTCTGCTGGTGCAGATCGAGCAGGCGGCCGGGGGTGGCGACCAGCACGTCGAGGCCGGCGCGGATGGCGTCGACCTGGGGCTGCTGGCCGACACCGCCGAAGATCACGTGGCTCTTCAGGGTCAGGTGGCGGCCGTAGTCGGCCACGCTCTCGCCGACCTGGGCGGCGAGCTCGCGGGTCGGGGTCAGTACCAGGGCGCGGACCTGGCGCTTGGTCGGGCGCGGGCCGTCCGCCAGACGCTGCAGCATCGGCAGAGTGAAGCCGGCGGTCTTGCCGGTGCCGGTCTGGGCACTGGCCAGCAGGTCACCGCCCTCGAGGACGGCGGGAATTGCCTTGAGCTGGATCGGGGTGGGGGTGGTGTAGCCCTGTGCCTCGACGGCACGCAGCAGTTCGGCACGCAGGCCGAGGTCGGAAAAGGTCATGCGGTCTCCGCAGAGACGCCTCGCTCGCGCCGCGTCGAGTTGCGACGTGGTCAGTCCCGGGGCGAGGCGTGTAAAAGGAATCTGGCGCGGCAGGAGGGACCAGCGATCGCCGCGTGCCGCTAGTATGCCACAGTGCGTGGCTCAGCGCAGCCGTTTGATATCGGTGGCGATCTGCTCGGCCACCTGGTCCCAGCTGCGGCCCAGCGCGCGCACCAGAGCGGGATAGCCGTCCTGGGTCAGCTCGACCTCCACCGCGAAGGGGGACATCGCCAGCAGTTCCCCTTCAGCGCCACGCAGCTGCCATTGCCCTGCGGCCACGGCGCGTCCGTCGAAGCGGCCATGGAAGGCGTCCACCGTCAGGCGCAGCGTGGGCGCCCCTTGCTGGTGGCGGTTGGTGTCGGCCTGCATGACACGGGTGTCCGGCAGTCGTGCGGCCAGCCGAGCGCGCAGGCCACGCTCGAGCTGCAAGACGAGAGGCTCGGCCCATCGATGATGGTTGGCCTCATTGAGGGTGATGTCGTCGAGTTGCAGCACCAGGCCGTCGACCTCCAGGAAGCGGGCCAGCCGCGGCTGCTCCACCAGCAGCCGATGCGCGGCCTGCACGCCTGCGACATCTGTGGGGTCTCTGCCGGGCTCCATTGGCAGCGTGTAGCGGCTGGGTGCCGGCCCGCTGGTGGCACAACCGGCCAGCCACAGGCCGAGGGCAACGGTGATCAGGGCCTTGATGGGTGTCATGGCGGGCTCCCTGGTGATTGGTGTTGCGGTGCCCTGGGCACCGGGTCCCCGCTGTCCAGGCTGTCGAAGAGCAGGGCGCGGGGATTGTCGCGCAGGGTGCGTGCGGTGGGCTGCAGGTCGCGCAGCAGTCGCTCGAGCTGCTGCAGCGTCGAGCTGAAATCGCGATAGGCGGCGGAATCCGGCGAGAGGCCAGCCAGGGTGGTACTCAGCTCCTCCAGGGTCCGGTTGAGGGTGCCGGGGAGTTCGCGGGTGCCCGGCGCCTCGACCAGGGCGCGAACGCCGGCGGTGAGCTGTCGTACCTCGTCGAGCATGGCCTCGGAGCTTGCCAGGTTGCGGTTGAGCCCTGTCAGCAACGGCTCGACCTCCAGCTTGTTGAGCTTGTCGAGCAGTGCGCTCACCTGGGCCTGGATCTGGGCGAAACCGCCCGACGTGGAGGGGAATACCGCGCGCTCGGCGAAGGTTTCCGCGACGTAGTCACCGACCCTGTCGCGCTGGAAGTCGAGGTCGACGAACAGCATACCGGTGAGCAGGTTGCCAGTCTTGAGAGAGGCGCGCAGGCCCATGTTGAACAGGCGTTCGAAGCGTTGTCGCCAGGCGTCGAGGTCGAGCTCCTCGCCATCGATGCCCAGGCGCTGGGGCTCGATGCGAATCAGCACCGGAATGGCGAAGCTGGCGCGTGAATCCGGTTGCGGGGCGGTGAAGTTCCAGGGCACGGCGGCCACGGTGCCAAGGCGCACGCCGCGGAATTCCACCGGTGCCCCGCGGTCCAGGTTGCGCACCGTGTCTTCCACCAGTAGCACGTATTCCAGATAGCGATTGAAGGTGCCCTGTCGGGCACTCTCCTCGTCCGGGTAGAGCGTGAAGGTGGCGTCGGGCTCTACGCTTGCGCCGCGGGGAACATCTTCCGGTACGCCGAAGGTCACGCCGCCACCGAGTAGCGTCTCCAGGGAGTCGATAGCCACCTGGAGGCCTTCGGAATCCAGCCGCAGGTCGATTCCGCTGGCGGTCCAGAAGCGCGTGCTGGTGGTGACCAGGTCATGGTAGGGGCTTTCGATGAAGATGCGTTGATGCATGCGCCGCGTCTCAGCATCGAAGCGGGTTTCTTCGACTCGGCCGACGATAAGGCCCTGATAGGTAACCGGGTCGCCGATGTTCAGTGAATCGCCCACCTGGCTGACCAGGTTGATGCGCAGTCCCTCGGCGCCCGCGGCCGAGACCGGCGGCTGGTCGCTGACCTCGAACTTGCGGCTATCGATCTCGCTCTGGCCTGGCTCGAGCTGGATGTAGGCGCCGGAAAGCACCGTTCCCAGGCCACTGATGCCCTCGCGACCGATGCGTGGTTTGACCACCCAGAAGCGGCTGTCCTCGACCAGCATGGCATCGCTGTCAGGGCTCATGCGTGCGGTGATCACCGCCCGGGAGAGGTCGTCCGATAGCTGCACCCGCTCGACGCGCCCGACCTCGACGTTGCGGGTCTTGATCAGCGTGCTGCCTGCCTCGATGCCTTCGGCGTTATCCATCAGCAGGGTGATCTGCGGACCACGACTGCGGTAGTTATCATACACCAGCCAGGCACCGATCAGGATCGCCACCAGCGGCACGATCCAGATCGGCGAGAGCCGCGCCTCGGGCTTGATCTGGGCGCGTTGGCCATCGTGTTCGGGGGCGGGAGGGGTGTCGCTCATCGCGGGCGTCCTTGTGCGGTGCGGGTTGCCTCTGCTGGTGGGGTGTCCCAGAGCAGTCTGGGGTCGAAGGTCATGGCGGCCAGCATGGTGCTGACCACCACGCTGGCGAAGGCCAGAGCGGCGGGACCCGGGGTGATCGATAGCAACGCGCCGGCCCGAATCAGCGCCACCAGCATCGCCACCACGAAGACGTCGACCATCGACCAGCGGCCGATGAACTCGGTGAGGCGATAGAGGCGCGTTCGGGTCGCCGCCTTGAGTTCATCGCTGCGCTTGGCCATCAGGCACAGCCATGAAAGAGCCACTAGCTTGCCCACCGGCACGATCACGCTGGCCACGAAGATCACTATCGCCACCGGCCAGGAACCCATCTGGATCAGCTCCACCACGCCGCCGATGATGGTGGAGGGCGTGGCGCGTCCCAGGCTGGTGGTGGTCATGATCGGATAGAGGTTGGCCGGCAGGTACATCACCGCGGCGGCGGCCAGCAGGGCCCAGGTGCGCTGCAGGCTGTGGGGCAGGCGCGCATGCAGGTTCTCGCCGCAACGTCGGCAGCGACAGTGGCCGTGGTCATCCAGCCGGTTGACCAGCCCGCAGGTGGCGCAACCGGCCAGCCCCTGGCGAGACGCGGGCTCGCCGGTACGAGTGCCTGGCGGGGCAAGGGGCTCGCCGGCCAGCGAAAACCACAGCCAGTCGGCGTCAAGTGACTGGGTGGTGAACAGCAGCAGCAGGGCGAAGGCACAGAAGGCCCAGAAGGAGATGCCCAATTCGATCTCGGCCATCCCGGCGATCTTGATCAGGCTGACCAGGGCGCCGACGATGAACACGTCGGCCATCATCCAGGGATGCAGATGCGATAGCGAGCGGGCGATGCTGCGGCTGGCCGGCAACGGCGCCTGGCGTAGCAGGCCGAACTGCAGCCAGACCACTGCGACGAGATAGACGGCGGGCAGCACGGCGATGGTCAGCAGCACCGTGATGGCCACCAGCGACTGGTCGAAATCGATCAGCGAGGTGGCGGTCTGGGTGAGCTCGATACGGTTGCCGATGCCGCTGACGCTGAAGCTGACGAAGGGAAAGGAAACCGCCAGTGCCAGGGCGATCAGGGCACCCAGCGCCAGCGCCATGCTGCGCTGGGCCGGTCGATGATGGCGGCTGACCAGGGTATGACCGCAACGCGGGCATTCGGCCTGCTCCCCAGGATGCAACGGCGGTAGCGCCACCAGCCAATCGCACTCGTGGCAAGCCCGTAATCGTCGACGAGTGGTGCGTATCTCGGGGGG
>Ga0114983_1000976_pt1 | contig 11550 bp, 10 predicted proteins | sample Shrwel_input2_RT_FD_87182 | JGI IMG/M metagenome (GOLD analysis project Ga0114983, IMG submission 87182) | Subsurface microbial communities from deep shales in Ohio, USA - Utica-3 well 1 S input2 RT | ecosystem: Environmental > Aquatic > Deep subsurface > Shale gas/oil reservoir > Produced...
AAAATTCAATCTAAAATTGACCATCGTGAACACTTAGGTTAAAAATGTCATGAACCCAATGCGTGGAATTTAAGTGTTCACGATAAAACCGGAATCGGTGTTCACCATCACCGGAATACGCATCACCAAACAATTACAATTCATCTGTAAGGCCAAAGCACTTGGCTTTACTCTAAAAGAAGTGGCTTCATTGATGTCAATGGATGGCGATTGTGCCAAAGTAGAATCCCTAGGCTTGCTGAAATTGAACGTAATTCAAAATAAGATAGCTGACCTTCAACGCTTAGAAGTCGTCATAAAAGAAATGACTAATTCATGCCGCAACAATAACGATCAATCCCACTGCCCAATAATCGATTCGCTAAAATAGTATTGACTCCGTACCTACCTACGGAGTTCATACTCAAATCATTCAAATAATGTTAGACGTTAAAAATGATTAATAAGATTTTAGATAAAGTTAGCTCAGGTGGTGTTTGGCTTGCGGCTCTTAGTTGTACGGGGTGCTTCCCCGCACTCGGCTCGTTAGCATCAGCATTAGGATTAGGCTTTCTCTCTCACTTTGAGGGAATTGCTGTAAATACCTTGTTACCTATATTTGCAACTCTGGCATTGTTGGTAAATTTGTATAACTGGTATAAAAACCAAAATCATGCGAGAGGTATTCTTGGGGTTATTGGCCCTATAGCGGTTTTGTTAACCCTCTATCCACTATGGCAATACGAATGGAGCACTTATTTGTTTTATGTAGGTATTTGTTTGATGATTGTAATGTCCGTATTAGACATTGTTAAACCTTTGAAGGAGCAAACATGCAAAGTATAGAGTTAAATTCTACCATTACTTGCCCTGAGTGTGGCTTCAGTAAAACTGAAGAAATGCCAACCAACGCTTGCCAGTGGTATTATGAATGTGAATCTTGCAAAGTTCTCCTAAAGCCTTTGAAAGGCGATTGTTGCGTATATTGCTCTTATGGAACAGTGAAATGCCCGCCAATTCAAGAAGGTCAAAGTTGTTGCGATAGCTAAATGACAGTCTATTAATGGCAATGAGAAGGCATAAAAAGAAATAGTGAAATGTCAGCAATCGTATCATTGCAGCCTTTATCACTAAGTCACTCAAGGGCTGCTTTTGGCACAAACCAGAAATAGCTTCCAATGAATTCTGTATTTAAATTTTAGGTTTAAGCTGGGCTCTAATTAATAAATCATAATCTAATTGCAACACCTTGCTTAAATTCAAATTATTCTTAAGTTAACGCAAATTTTCAATTTAACTGGTGCTGGCCTAATAAAGGCTCATATGAGAACCAAATAGCCAACTTATTAAATGGAAACTAAAAAATGTGGCTGTTAAAAGGTTTATACTAACTAAAAAGTAACTACTCTTAGCTATGACTCAGTTTTCTCTTTATAGTCACACAAATCCTCGATTATACAGCTTCCACATTTTGGTTTTCTCGCTGTACACGTATAGCGCCCATGTAAAATAAACCAATGATGGAGGTTAAACATAAACTCTTTTTTATTTGGCGTATTTTTAATTATGGCCTGTTCTGTCTGCTCAACAGTTTTACCTTTAGCGTAACCCGAACGGTTTGCAAGACGTTGGATGTGAGTATCTACTGCTAAAAAGTATCTACCTTCATTATCCTTTAGCCAGCCGAAGGCCGTATTTAATACTACGTTAGCAGTTTTACGGCCAACGCCAGGGAGGGCTTCTAGGGCTTCACGATTTTCTGGCACTTCACCGTTATGCTGATCTACCAATATTTGGCACATTTTGTATACGTTCGCAGCTTTGGAATTAAATAAGCCGATGGTTTTTATGTAATCACGCAGTGTGTCGTGGCCAATATCTAAAATGGCTTGTGGCGTATTAGCAACCGGAAATAATTTACGAGTGGCTTTATTTACCCCAACATCGGTGGCTTGTGCTGAGAGCGTAACGGCAACTAACAACTCAAATGGGCTTGAATATTCAAGCTCCGTTTCAGGATGTGGATTGTCATCGCGTAAGCGAGTAAGTATTTGGTGACGTTTTTCTTTATTCATATAACTTAAAACGCATTAGCTTTATTAGGTTAATGCGTTTTCCCCTTAAGTTAAGCTAGTAACACGCGCTCGAGGGCCTTTTTCAGCTTCTGGCGGTGCGACTTGTTTTGATTTTATTTGTGCATCAATTACGTTTTTAGCGGCGATCAGCAGCCCAAGCCCTAAGAATGCGCCCGGTGGTAAAATGGCCAGTAAAAACTGGCTATCAAAGCTAAACACTTCAATGCGCAATATAGCAGCCCAAGGCCCGAGTAATAAATCGGCACCATCAAATAATGTGCCTTGTCCAACCAGCTCTCGCATAGCGCCAAGTACAACCAGAACTAACATAAAGCCTAAGCCCATCATCAAGCCATCAAAGGCGGATAAGTGCACTGGATTTTTTGAGGCAAACGCTTCTGCACGGCCAATAATGGCGCAGTTGGTTACAATTAACGGAATGAAAATCCCTAAAGATTGGTAAAGGCCAAAAGTGTAAGCGTTCATTAACAGTTGCACAATTGTTACAAAACCGGCAATAATCATCACAAACACAGGTATTCTAATATCTTTAGGTACCCAGTTACGCACTATTGATACAGTAATATTAGAGCCCACTAATACCAATAAGGTTGCTAAGCCTAAACCTAGTGCATTAGTAATTGTAGAGGTAACAGCGAGTAAAGGGCATAAACCTAATAACTGTACCAAGGCGGGGTTATTTCCCCATAAGCCTTCTTTGTAAAGGGTTTTTAATTCGCTCATGGCGTTACCTCTGGGCATGCGTTTGCTGCTGTGAACAGAGCATCAAAGTTATCTTGTGCATAAAGTACCGCGTTTTTGACTGAGCCTACAACGGCACGAGGTGTAATTGTAGCGCCAGTAAACTGGTCAAACTGGCCGCCGTCTTTTTTAACGGCCCAACGATCGTCGCTTTCGCTTTGTACTGTTTTTGCATTAAATGTGGTGATCCAGTCTGATTTTTTTATTTCAACCTTATCACCTAAACCTGGTGTTTCTTCATGCTTAGTAACCCTTACACCAGCAACGCTGCCATCGCGATATACCGCACTGAGTAAGTTTATATCACCACTGTAGCCGCTAGGGGTGACATGACGAATGACTAATGCCACAGGTTCGTTATCTTTTCGGGCACGATAAATAACTTGGTTGTCGTATGGCCCCAGTAAAGGGTCTGATATGATTACACAATCTTGCGATAGCTCATTGCTGTATTTGGAATGCGGCAATACTTCTTGAAGCTGATTAGTTAATTGTAATTGCTCTTGCTCTGCAATTTTATCAGCGGTAAGTGTATTAATTGTGGCAACGAGTCCCGTTGTTAGTAACGCAAACCCACACAATATTGCGCCATTTTTTACCATTGAAGAAATAATCATTTTACTGCTCCATGGCCATAGGTTCTTGGTTGTGTATAGTAATCGATAAGCGGTACCGCTATGTTTATTAGCAACACCCCAAATGCAACAGCATCAGGAAAACCACCAAAGGTGCGAATTAAATACACAATTAAACCAATTGCTGCACCATAAATAAGGCGACCTCGATTGGTGGTTGCAGCTGATACAGGATCGGTGGCGATAAAAAAGGCTCCGAGCATAGTCGCACCACTAAATAAGTGAAATACCAGACCCGGCTCAGTGCCTGGCGAGGCAATATAACCAATTGCAGCGCATAGGCTTAAACTGGCAATAAAACTCACTGGTATATGCCAGTTAATCACTTTTGTTTTTAATAAATAAAGGCCACCGAGTAAGAAGGCTAAATTAACCCAACCCCAACCTAGGCCAACCCATTCATTAAATACCGGTTTTTGCATACTTTCAGTGACGGTAAGGCTATGAGCAATATCTGTTTTTAACGTATCAAGAGGGGTGGCCATCGTGCTGCCATCAATACCCACTCTGAGCTGATCTAAGCTGTATCCTAACGTTGTAAAGTCACTAAATATTAGACTAAGCTGCTGGCTAAAAGTAATGCCCGTATTGAGTAACTCTGTAACCGGTAACCAAGCCGTCATTTGCACAGGGAACGACACTAATAAAAGTACATAGGCTGCCATTGCAGGGTTAAATAAATTAAAGCCTAAACCACCATAAAGTTGCTTAACAATAACAATGGCAAATAAACACCCTATAACAATAACCCACCAAGGCGCTAAAGGCGGAATACTAATCGCTAATAGCACGCCGGTTAGCCATGCGCTGCCATCGCTTAATGCAGGCCAAATAGGGCGCTTACGCATTAGCATAATGGCTGCCTCAAATGCGCTTACACACACTAACGCTAATAATAATTGAATAAGGACACCGGTACCAAAAAATACAACTTGTGCAATAACACCAGGAATACAAGCCGCAATCACAGTTAACATTAACCGTGTCACAGATTTGTGACTATGATTGTGGGGTGAACTGGCCATGGTTAGTTTCATGACTGATCGTTTCCTTCTTTTTGTTGCTTTTTAGCTTTAGCACGGGCAATGGCGGCGGCTACGGCGGCTTTCTTTTTTTCTTGAGCTGTTTGCTGTGAACCTTCTGAAGATTCATCGTTGCCTTGTGGCTCAGCGTTTTCACTTTGTTTTGCTAATTCATTAGCTTGCGCTGCTTTTTTAGCTTTAGCACGGGCAATAGCCGCAGCCACGGCGGCTTTTTTATCATCGGCAGCGTCAGGTAATTCACTTGCTGTGTTATCAGCTGCTGCTTTTTTGGCTTTAGCGCGGGCAATAGCCGCAGCAACGGCAGCTTTTTTATCATCGGCAGCGTCAGGTAATTCACTTGCTGTGTTATCAGCTGCTGCTTGCTCATTAGCTTGTGCTGCTTTTCTGGCTTTAGCGCGGGCAATGGCGGCAGCTACCGCAGCTTTTTTATCATCTGCAGCAACTGGCGATTCACTTACTGTGTCATCACTTGGCGCTTGCTCATTAGCTTGTGCTGCCTTTTTAGCTTTAGCGCGAGCAATGGCGGCAGCGACGGCAGCTTTTTTATCATCGGTAGCGACTGGCGATTCACTTTCTGTGTCATCACTTTGCGCTTGTTCATTGGCTTGTGCTGCTTTTTTGGCTTTAGCACGGGCATTAGCGGCAGCAACGGCTGATTTTTTATCATCTACAGGCTCGTCATCACCATTGTTTTGTGCCTTTTGCTCTTTATAAAGGCGAGCTTGCTCTTTACGTGCTGCGCGCTCTTTTGCAACTTCACTGTTATCTGGCTCGAGTTCGCCACCTTGCTTTTTGGCTTTAGCACGCGCAATTGCCGCTGCTACAGCTGATTTATTGTCACCATCGCTGGTTTTATCTTTAACGCGGGCAAGGGCATCGGCTACTTTTTGCTGCTCTTCGGTCGATTTAGGGGCAGGTTTACGTTTATGGCGATTTTTTCGCTCAGCTTGTTCTTGCTCTAAACGCGCTTTACGTGCATCAAAGCGCTCTTTAGCACGATCAGATTTTATCTTCTCGGCAATTTGCTCTTTAATTTCAACTTTTGCAACGCGGTAATACTGAACAAGTGGTATTTCACTAGGGCATACATAGGCACAGGCACCACATTCAATACAGTCAAATAAGTTATGCTCTTGGAGTTTGTCGTATTCTTTTGATTTAGCAAACCATTGTAATTGTTGTGGCAATAACGAGGCAGGGCACGCATCTGCACAGGCACTACAGCGAATGCAGGCTTTTTCTGGGCCAGGCTCTGCTAATTCTTTATGATCTGGGGCAAGTATGCAGTTTGTTGTTTTAACAACGCCAATACGAACTGTGGGTAAGGTAAAGCCCATCATAGGGCCGCCCATGACCACGCGTTGTTGTGGCACCGGTGAAAAACCTTGGCAATCAAGTAAGTGCTTAATTTCAGTACCTAATAACGCCCATACATTGCCTGGATTATGTATAGTATTGCCGGTAACGGTAACGACACGTTCAATTAACGGTTTACCTTCGTATACAGCTTGCTGAATCGCAAATAAAGTGCCGGTGTTATGTACTAAAATGCCGATATCAGCAGGGATACCTCCGTTTGGTACTTCACGGTTAGTGAGCAGTTTTATTAGCTGTTTTTCACCGCCAGAAGGGTAAACAGTAGGCACGGTTTGTATTAAGATATGCTCGTTATGCTTCGCCGCTTCTGTCATGGCTGTGATAGCCTCGGGCTTATTATCTTCAATACCAATAATACACAGGGTAGGATTGAGCAGCTGTTGCATGAGCTCAATACCTTTGATTATTTCAGCGGCATGTTCGCGCATTAAAGTATCGTCAGCCGTTATGTAAGGTTCACACTCAACCGCGTTCACGATTAAAAACTCAATTGGCTGCTTAATATCTGCTTTAACGTAGGTTGGAAAACCTGCGCCTCCCATGCCAGAGATCCCCGCATTATGAATAACATCAACCAGTTCATCGTGTGATGCATTGGCTGGGTTTGCTAAAGGCGATAGTTCACACCAGGTATCTTTGCCATCGGGTTCAATAATAATGCTTAATTCAGGCAAAGCAGAAGGGTGTGCTGATGGCATAGGCGTAATATCAATAATAGTGCCTGATGTAGGTGCATGCACAGGTACCGACCAGTTAGCAGAAGGCTTAGTTAATGGTTGACCTTTTAATACGTGCTGGTTTTTTTCAACTATTAATTTACCACTAGCGCCAATATGCTGCTTTAAAGGTAGAACGAGTTTTTCAGGCAAAGGAAGGCGCGCAATAGGCGCATTATTAGATAATGACTTTTGCTGCGGAGGATGTACGCCGCCAGGAAATGCCCAAACGGTGCCTTTTTTTATTTGTTCAAGTAACTTTTCCACTCAAACCTCTAATCTATTTGGGTAACAGGAATAGCGTCTAGTTGCCATTTCCAAGTTTGTTTTGTTGGTGCAACGGGTAGCATGTCAATACAATCAACCGGACAAGGTTCAACGCACAAGTCACAGCCTGTACATTCGTCAATTAGAACGGTGTGCATTTGTCGGGTTGCACCAACAATGGCATCAACAGGGCAGGCTTGAATACATTTGGTACAGCCAATACATTCGTCTTCGCGAATGTAGGCCACCGTTTTAACTGGCTCGGCTTGTTCGCCGCCGGCTAGAGGTTTAGCCTCAACACCCATTAAATCAGCTAGCTTTTTAACGGTCGCTTCACCACCTGGAGGGCATTTATTTATTTCATCGCCATTGGCAATGGCTTCTGCATAAGGACGACAGCCCGGGTAACCACATTGGCCGCATTGTGTTTGCGGTAAAATGGTGTCGATTTGTTCTACAACAGGATTACCTTCAACTCGAAAGCGTACTGCTGCAAACCCTAAAATTAATCCGAAAATTAACGCCAGCAAACCCAGCGCTATTAAAGCGTACAACAAGGTCATATTAAAACTTCACTAATCCAGTAAAACCCATGAAGGCCATTGACATTAAACCTGCCGTTATCATTGCGATTGAGGCACCTTTAAATGGGGTTGGTACGTCTGCTGCGGCTAAACGTTCGCGCAATGCAGCAAATAAAACCAATACTAATGAAAACCCCACTGCGGCACCAAAGCCATAAACGGCCGATTGTAAAAACGTGTGATCTTCTTTGATATTTAATAAAGCAACACCCAATACCGCACAGTTAGTGGTTATTAAAGGTAAAAATATTCCCAGTAACCGGTAAAGCGTTGGACTGGTTTTTCTGACAACCATTTCAGTAAATTGTACAACAACAGCTATCACTAAAATAAAGCTCATTGTTTTCAGATAGGTAATATCCAATGGTAATAAAATATACTCATTTACTAAATAGCTTGTCACAGAGGCAAGCGTTAGCACAAAGGTAGTTGCTAACGACATACCTATGGCTGTGTCAAGTTTCCCAGACACACCCATAAACGGGCAAAGGCCTAAAAATTGTACTAATACAAAGTTGTTGACTAACACTGTTCCAATTAATAACAAGACGTATTCTGTCATGTGTGCCTCACGCTAATAAAATCCCGTGTATTATCCTTTTTTCTACTGTGATAAACAACACGTTGAGTGATTATCAGTTAAATAAACAACGTTAAATAATGGGCTAATTGTAAAGGGTTAAAATCAAGGGACATTGCAATTAAAAAACTGTCAGCATTTTAACGGCTGAAAATTCATAAAAGCACACTTTAGAACGTAAAAAAGAGCATACATGCTCTTTTTTACGTTAATTGGAGTAGAGGCGTTAGATGTCTTTGGGCTTTTCAATGTAGTAACCTTGAACACCATCTAGGCATAACGTTTCTACAATGTGTTTTTCTTCTTGGCTTTCAACGCCCTCAGCAAAAACACTGACGCCAATTCGGTGTGCAAGGTCGACCATTAAACGCATAAAGTACTGATTATTTTTATCATCCTCTAAGCCTCGGGTATAACTTGCATCCATTTTAATAAAGTCTGGTTTTAAATCTCTGAAAAACTTAAATGATGTGAGTCCTACACCAAAGCGTTCAACAGTAATTCTGGCTCCAACGCGATGCACCATATCAATAAAACGTTTGCTTGCTTTAATGTTTTGTAGCAGACCAAATTCACTCACCTCAAAAATTAACTTAGAAGCAATATGGGTATCTTTAAGCAAACGACGCTCTAACCAAATCATAAATTGGTCACTGTGCGCACTTGAAGGGGTAATATTTAAGCCAAAGTATTTTTCAGATAAATTACTCGATTTTATTCTTTCTAACGACGATTCTATAATTAACCTATCAATTTCTATTGCCATATCGAGCTTTTCAGCCATTGCTAAAAATGAAGCGGTAGGCAAAGTTTGATTTTCTTCTGTTTTGAAGCGGGCTTGAATTTCAGCATAGGCTTTAATGCTTTTACCTAATGGCATAATATTTTGGATCACTAAATGGACGCTTTTAGACTCGATCACCTGGTTAATCACTTTACGCCAGTTTTGGTTACCAAACCCTGCGCTCACATTATTAACAAGATCAGTATCGCGCTGCACATGCCACGCATTAGCTTGCTTAGATTGCGCCATACTCATTGCGTTATCAACGATAGAGAGCAACTCACCTAAAGGTTTGGCTTTTTCGTACCCCACAATACCTGTGTTTGCAACCGAGCTAAGCTCTTGGTTTTGCATATATTGAGTAAAGCGAGATTGTAAGTTTTCACCAAATTTTTCAGCTTCTTTTAACGGGGTATTCGGCAATATAATTATAAAGTCAGAGCTGTTTACTCTAAAAACTTGACTGCCGGAATAGGTACCACTGATATGTACTATGATATCTGCAACCGACTTAATGTACTCATCACCTTTTTGATAGCCTCGACTTTGATTAATTGACTGTAACTCACTACAGCGGACAAGTGCTAAAGAGCCAAATGTACTTATTTCGGTGTTTTCTATATTTTTTTCGTAGTAATCAACAAACATATTGCGATTACCTAATTCAGTAACGCCGTCTTTGTAGGCTTCACGTTTAATATCGTTGGCTGCATTTTTTATATTGTCGTTTTTGCTTTTTAAAAAGTGCGATAAACGATTAAAGCTAGGAATTAAACTTTTCCCCAACTTAGCTAACTCAGGTGAATCAATTTGAGTTGCAAAATCATCACCTAGTTGGTTTTGATTGATATATACATCAATAACATCAGCAACGTCCGTACATATATTGTCGTTAATGTGCTTAACAATGGTTTTCATCAATATAATAGGTATTAGGGCGAGTAGGGTGCTAACAATTAAAATAACAAAAAACGCGGTTTGAAACTGCTCACCCAAGTGAGTAATGTTTAATTTAAATTCAATTTTTATATCGGCGTTATTGTTTGTGGCGTACTGAGGACGTACTGAGTTGCTACTAGATTGAATAAGCTCAGCAATAAAAGGTAATTGCACTGCATTGTTAACCGAAAATACTTCAACGCCTTGATAGTCACGTAAAACAAAATTTGAAAAGGTTTCACTAGTTGCAAGCGTGTTCTTAAGATTTTCTGCTGATATATCTGTCGCAGAGAGATTTTTAATGTATTGCTCAACGGTCGCTTGTGCATTTTTTTGAGCATTGCCGATGGCATTATCAAAATTTTGGCTAATAAAATAACTACCAGCGGACACAAGTACCAGCCAAGCTAACAGTTGTATAAGAATAAGTTTTTTGAAAGCTGCCATTATTTAATCTTTTTATGTCAAATGGGGGAGGACACAACCTCATGATTATTAAACTAATTATAGCTCGATATCAATAGTTATCAAATGGTTAGTTTTTTAAGCAAAAAGGTTTTTATTTTAAAAGAAGAATGGTAGAGCAAATTGAAGGGTATGTCTATGTGATTGTAGTAAATTGGCTCCCCCTCCCCGACTCGAACGGGGGACCTGCGGATTAACAGTCCGTCGCTCTAACCAACTGAGCTAAGGGGGAACTAAAATATACTTTTTATGACTTGGCTCCCCCTCCCCGACTCGAACGGGGGACCTGCGGATTAACAGTCCGTCGCTCTAACCAACTGAGCTAAGGGGGAACTACATCATAAACATAAACTTGGCTCCCCCTCCCCGACTCGAACGGGGGACCTGCGGATTAACAGTCCGTCGCTCTAACCAACTGAGCTAAGGGGGAATCGTTTATGGCTGAAAAACTTGGCTCCCCCTCCCCGACTCGAACGGGGGACCTGCGGATTAACAGTCCGTCGCTCTAACCAACTGAGCTAAGGGGGAAGCGTCTTGCCTTTCAACGGGGCGAAATATTAATGACCGCATAGCAAAGTGTCAACATATAAAAGATCATAAATTCAAAAAAGAGGTCTATTCGTTGTTTTTATGTGCAATCTGCGCGTTTTGTAACACTATTTAAGTAAAGCGCAGTGATATTGTTTTATAAAAACAGGGAAATATTTGCATGAAGTTTGTAATTTGAGGCAATAAAGTGATGAGTAAAATTTAAGAAAACGGCTTTTAATAGCAAAAACGCGTTCTATTTCCTGTATTTTTATAAGGCGATAATTAACTTATTTAAAAAAAATGGCTCCTTTTTATTTTTGGTACGTTAAAACGGTTGAACTAAATGCGTATTAGTTACGTAAATTAAAACTAGCGCTAAAACATAATATAAATTTTGACTGCAGCAGCAATGCTTTGTACAAAAATAAAACAATCAATGAGTTAGCTACCTGTTTGAGTGTGTTACTCACTGATATTAGTCTAAGAAAATATCGCCTTCATACACACAACAGGGGCATACAATGCTGTTTGCATATTGGTAACGGAAAAAACCAAATGATCAGACAATTTAGCACCCGGTTGTAGCCCTTTATAAACGTGGGGTTGATTGAGTTATCCACGGTTTCTGTGGATAACTCTGTTTATGAAACTTTAAGAACATCAGCACCCCCAGCATTGTAGGGCGCTACAACGATTTCAAGTATTTAAAAGCTTTTTTTTTATACATTTAAAAACAATAGCTTACGATTCAGCTAAGTTACTCACTTAATCGATAAATAAAATTTTTCGTGATGATAAAACAAAGTCTCTGAC
>Ga0114983_1000981_pt1 | contig 11524 bp, 6 predicted proteins | sample Shrwel_input2_RT_FD_87182 | JGI IMG/M metagenome (GOLD analysis project Ga0114983, IMG submission 87182) | Subsurface microbial communities from deep shales in Ohio, USA - Utica-3 well 1 S input2 RT | ecosystem: Environmental > Aquatic > Deep subsurface > Shale gas/oil reservoir > Produced...
AAAAAAACGGCCGGTCTTTCTGGGGGGCGCTGAATATCCGCAGGGTGGAGGATCCCGACGGGCCTTTCCCGGTTTACTACGAGGGTACTCTCAATGATATCTCCCGGCGCAAGGAAGACGAATGGAAATTGCGTAGAAAAGAGGAGGAGTTGCGCGGGCAGCGGGATGCACTGGAAGACGAGGTCCGGAAAAGAACCCGGGAGTTGCGCCGCAGTGAAGAAAGACTGAGGACCCTTTTCGAGGCCTCGGCCGATGCGATTTTGACTTTCAAAGAGGGCGTGTTCATCGATTGTAATCCGGCCACGATGGAACTTTTCGGTTTAACGGACAAAAAGGATATCCTGGATTCGTCTCCTGCTGATTGGGCCCCGGAAAGGCAGCCGAAGGGGCGCTTTTCCGCGGAAGAACAAATGGAGATGATCGACCGGGCCGTGGAAAAGGGCACGCACAGATTCGAATGGTCCATGCTCCGATCGGACGGGACCCTTTTGCCTCTGGAGATACAATTGACCGCTCTTCAGGCCGATGACGGCGGGTACATGTTCAACGCCGCCCTGCGCGATCTTTCGGCAAAGAAACAGGCCGAGGAGGAGATCGCCCGGGCCAATGAGCTGATGCAAAACGTACTTGACGCGGCCACGCAGGTCTCGATTATCGCTACCGACAGGCACGGCTTGATAAGCGTGTTCAATTCCGGGGCGGAGAGAATGCTCGGCTATCGGGCCGCGGAAGTGGTGGGGCGGCATACTCCGGAGCTCTTCCATCTTGAATCGGAGATCGAGGAGCACGCCGAGGAACTCAGCCGGGAATACGGGGAGCAAATCCGGGGTTTCGAGATATTCGTGGCCCGGGCCAGGCACGGCGGATACGACGAGCGGGAATGGACCTATGTGCGCAAGAACGGTTCCCATTTAACGGTAAACCTGGCGGTGACCGCTATTTTTGATGACCGGGGCGGTATAAAGCTCATGCTGGGCGTGGGCATGGATATTACCCGCAAAAAGCAATTTGAAAGAGAGCTGATAGAGATGGAAAAGCTGAAAAGCGTGGGCTCTCTTGCCGGAGGGATAGCCCATGATTTTAATAATGTTTTGGCCGGTATTTTCGGGAATATCTCCCTGGCCAGGCAGAAGTTAAACGAGGGTCATCCGGCAGTCGAGTCCCTGGATAAGGCGGAGCGGGCCATGCACCGGGCCTCCCGGCTTACCGGGAAGCTGCTTACTTTCGCCCGGGGCGGTGAGCCTGTCCGGGACAGCGTGTGCCTGCGGGAAATAACTCAAAATGTGGCCCTGGACCTTGCCGGGAGCCGGACAAGTCCGGTGTTTGATTTTGAAGACGACCTGTGGACCGCGGATGTGGACAAGAACCTGGTGGAGCAGGTTTTTTCCCATCTGATCATGAATGCCGAGCAGGCCATGCCCGAGGGCGGAATTGTCTATGTTTCTCTGCGGAATGTGCAAGTCAAGGGTCATGAGATATCCAATTTAAGTCCCGGGAAATATATTCGGGCCGTGGTCCGGGATGAAGGAGCCGGAATCGATCCCCGGCATATTAATCGGGTCTTCGATCCCTATTTCAGCACCCGGGAATACGGACACGGCCTTGGGTTGGCCACTGTGCAGTCCATCGTGATCCAGCACGGCGGGGTCATAAGTGTCGATTCCCGACCCGGGGAAGGAACGGAATTCGTCTTTTATCTCCCGGCCGCGGACGATTCCCGCATGGTCCCCGGGCCGGACCCGGAGTCCGCTCCCACAAAAAAGGTGGGCCGCCGGGTTTTGATAATGGATGATGAGGAGATGATACGGGATTATACCGGCGAGCTTTTGCAGGAAGAGGGGTATAAAGTGCGCACCGCGGCCGAGGGAGAGGAAGCGATACGCATCTATCAGGAGTTTCTTGACGCGGACGCCCCGTTCGATGCGGTTTTGATGGACTTGACCGTTCCCGGCGGATTGGGCGGCAAGGAGACCGTGCGGCGAATTCTGGAAAGCGATCCCCGGGCCAGGTGCATTGTGTGCAGCGGTTATGCCTCGGATCCGGTACTGGCCAATTACAAAGAATACGGTTTCAAGGCCGTGCTCACCAAACCGCATACCGCAGATGAGCTAAAGGAGGTCCTGCGGCGGGTTATAAGCGGTGCATAGGTCTTTTTGCATATTTGCGGGATTTTGTGGAACCTGATATTATTAGAAAGTGTTTTCTGACTGATTTCCTTGCTTTAACAAGAAAGGAGAGTTTCTCGTGACAGCGGAAAAAAGCGGCAAAAAACCCGGAAAGGAACGTTCCTATCAGCGCAAGGCCATTGAGGCCGCCCGGGAGCACTGGGAAAAGCAGAAGCGCAAGGCCATTAAAGAGAGACAGGTCCTGCGCGGCCTGCAGATTGTCCCCAATGCCAGTTATTATGACGAGTCGCACGGGCACAAGCCCGGGGAGAACAATTGGAAGGGATTCGGGTTTGATATCCATCCCCAGGTCTGTCTCGTGGCCGGGCTATTGGTCCTTTTGTTCATTGTGTTCACTTTTGTGTACAAGTCTCAGGCAGCAACGCTTTTTCAAAGCATGCTGGACGGTATAGGCAACATGTTCGGGTGGCTGTATATCCTGGCCGCCAATTTCTTCGTCATCGTCATGATCCTCATCGCCTCCAGCCGGTTCGGGAGAATCCGCATCGGCGGGCCGGACGCCCTGCCGGAGTTCAGCACCTTCAGCTGGTACGCCATGCTCATAAGCGCGGGCATGGGCATCGGGCTCATGTTCTGGAGCGTGGCCGAGCCCATTTTCCATTATTTGACTCCCTCGCCCATGTTCGACGTCCCGGCCCAGTCCGCCCAGGCCGCTCAGGTGGCCCTGGGTCTCACCTATTTCCATTGGGGGCTGCATCCGTGGGGCATATACGCCCTGGTCGGACTGTCTTTGGCCTTTTTCGCCTTCAACCGCGGCCTGCCTTTGACCATCCGTTCCATTTTCCATCCCCTTCTCGGGGATAGGATTTACGGATTCTGGGGCAATATTATTGATATCCTTTCGGTAATGGCCACTTTGTTCGGCCTGGCCACCTCTCTGGGACTGGGTGTGAAACAGGTCTCTTCCGGCCTCAACTATTTGTTCGGGTTCCCGGACACGACATGGTACGCGGTCCTGCTCATCGGGGTGATCACCCTGTTCGCCACCTTTTCCGTTGTGGCCGGTCTGGACAAGGGAGTGAAGTTGCTCAGTACGGCCAATCTGTATCTGGCCGGGATATTCATGCTGTTTTTGCTCGCGGTCGGACCCACGGTTTATATACTGCAGGCCTTTACCCAGAACATCGGCTTTTATATTCAGAACCTGCCCCAGCTCAGCTTTTGGGTGGAGACGTTTTACGGCGCCGAAGGCAGCAGCTGGCAGAATCCGTGGACCATCTTTTATTGGGGGTGGTGGATCTCCTGGTCCCCGTTCGTGGGCATGTTCATCGCCCGGGTCTCTAAGGGCCGCACCGTGCGGGAGTTTATACTTGGAGTGATGATTTTTCCCACCCTGCTTTCCTTTTTGTGGATGTCCACTTTCGGGGGGTCCGCGTTGTGGCTGCAGACCACCGGGGCCGCTGATCTGGCCGGGGCCGTGAACAGGGAAGTCTCCACCGCCCTTTTCGTCATGCTGGAGAATTTCCCCTGGACCTGGCTTACTTCGCTTATCGGGGTGGTCCTGGTCACGGTGTTTTTTGTGACTTCCTCGGATTCCGGCTCCCTGGTCGTGGATCATCTGACTTCCGGGGGCAAGCTGGATTCCCCGGTACCGCAGCGGATTTTTTGGGCGCTTACCGAAGGGCTCCTGGCGGCCGCTCTTCTTTTGGGCGGGGGGTTGACCGCTCTGCAGAGCGCTTCCATCGCCACCGGCCTGCCGTTTACCTTTGTTTTGATAATCATGTGCTACAGTCTGTTTAAAGGACTGCAGGAAGAGCACTATCACGCCAGCATTATCGAGAGAATAAAGCCGGAGACCGAGGAGTTCGAAATCCCGGTGGGCAAGGGCATCAAGCCGGAAAAGGAAACAAGCACGGAATAGGGAGGCGGAGATGACGATTCACGGAGACGAGCTGATCATGCTCCTTCTGGGGCTGGGGGTTTCGGCCTTTATCCGGACGAACAAAACCCGGCTGAGGACCCTCCCGGGATTCAAAGTCTTTGCCGCCGCTTTTTTCTGTTTCCTTGCCGCCTGGATATTCACTGTTCTCGAGGGCTTTTTCTGGAGGAACGTACTCAATTTGCTGGAACATGCCCTGTATGTCTCGGGCACGGGGCTGCTTCTGGCCTGGGCGCTCAAACTCGTCCGGAAAACCGAGCTGGAGAGCGGATGAGTGTTTTGAGCCTTCTGGACCTTGTAGGAACGGCCTTTAGCGCTGCTTTTCTTTTTTTCCTCGCCGTATCCTGGAAACGGATAGGGACCACCGGGGTCCGCTCCCTGCTTCTGGGGCTCGCGGGCACGGTTTTTTTGTATCAGCTGTGCCTGTTTCTGGAATGGTCCGGGGTGCGGCCGGAACTCGATCCCTATGAGGACGTCCTCGGCGCTTTGATCCCCATGTGGTGGCTGTTCATCCTGTATTCCCATGTCCAGATGGACGTCAGGCGGGATCTGGAGAACAGCGAGGAGAGTCTGCGGCTTACAGTGGACTGTATCGGCGACGCGGTGATTTCCACGGACACCCGGGGACGTGTCCGGCGCATGAATGTAATTGGCGAGGAACTCACCGGATGGCCCCGGGGGGAAGCCATGGGCAAGCCTCTAGACGAGGTTTTTTGTATAAAAAACGCCCGCACCGGGGAGGTATGCGGGGATCCGGTGCGAAAAGTCCTGGATACCGGGAGGGTGCAGGGCCTGGCCAACCATACCGTGCTTGTTTCCAAACGGGGCCGGGAATACCAGATTGCGGATTCAGCAGCTCCCATTGAGGACGGCCGGGGGCGTATCCTGGGGGTGGTCCTGGTTTTCCGGGATGTGACTGAGCGATATCAGTGGGAGGAGAGACTGGGTGTGGAGCGGCGCAGGCTGGCCGCGGCCATCGAGGGTACCCGGGCCGGGACCTGGGAATGGAATGTAAAAACCGATGAAGCGGTGGTGAACGAGCGCTGGGCGGAGATGCTCGGTTACACCTTGCCGGAGATTTCCCCGGTTAGTTTCCGCACCTGGGAGGAGATGACCCACCCCGGGGACTTGAAGGAAGCCCACGCCTTGCTGGACAAGCATCTCCGGGGGGAAATCCCCTATTATGAATGCGAGATCCGCATGCGGCACCGGGAAGGGGTTTGGATATGGGTTTTGGATCGGGGCAAGATATCGGAATGGACCGAAAAAGGAGAGCCGTTTTTGGTCTCCGGCACGCATCAGGATATAACCGCCAGGAAACAGGCGGAAAAAAGACTGGAGGAATCCAGACGGCGTCTGGCCACTTTAATGGATAATCTTCCGGGGATGGCTTACCGTTGCCTGAACGACCGCCACTGGACAATGAAGTTTGCAAGCAGCGGATGTCTGGAGTTGACCGGTTACCAACCGCAGGATCTTTTGGACAATAAAACGGTGGCTTATGCGGAGCTGATACACTGGCGGGACCGGGAGAGAGTAGAGGAAGAAGTGCAGGCCGCCCTGGAAGCCGGAGGACATTTCGAGGTGGAGTACTGGCTGTATTCGGCAAAAGGGGAGTGGAAATACGTCTGGGAAAGGGGTGTGGGCATATTCGAGAACGGCAGTTTGCTTGTCCTGGAAGGCTTTGTCACCGATATAACCGAGAGGAAAAATGCGGAGGAAGAACTCCGCCGGGCCCGGGACCGAATCAATTATCATATCTACAATTCTCCCCTTGCGGTTATTGAATGGGAAAAGGGGCGGCATATTACCGGATGGTCCCCCCGGGCCGAGGCCATGTTCGGCTGGAAGGCGGAGGAAGTCATGGGCAGGAATTGGGGTGATTTTGATTTTGTCCACCCCGAGGATTGGGAATACGCGCAGGAGAATATCAGAAAGCTGTTCGACGGTACGACCACATTCAATAAAATAAGCAACCGCAATATCTGCAAGGACGGGACGGTCCTGTACTGCGAATGGTACAATTCCGCCCTGCTTGACGCTGAAGGCCGCATGGAGAGCATTTTATCCCTGGTGGCGGATGTAACCCAAATCCGGGAGGCCAAGGACAAGGCCGAGGCCGCAAACCGGGCCAAATCCGAGTTTTTGGCCAATATGAGCCACGAGATAAGGACACCCTTGAACGGAATAACCGGCATGCTTCAGCTCTTGAGCGATTCCAGTCCGGATGCGGAGCAAAGCGAATACGTGGAAATGGCCCGTAAATCCACTAAGAGGCTGAACAGGCTCTTGACCGATATACTGGACTTGTCCCGGATTGAAGCCGGCAAGCTGGAAATAAGGCGGGAAAGTTTCAAGCCCCGGGAGGTCATGCAGGCGATAGTGGATGTATTCGCGCACGCGGCCCGGGAGAACAACAATACATTAAGCAAGCATGTAGGGGAAAACATCCCGGAAAGCCTTGTCGGGGACGAGACCAGGCTGACCCAGATACTTTTCAACCTGGTGGGAAACGCCTGCAAGTACACTGAAAACGGCCGGGTGCAAGCAAGTGCGGCCTTGCTCCCGGAGACAAGGGATAATACCCGCTATCTTCTTTTCACGGTCACGGACACCGGAGCGGGCATACCCGCGGACAAATTGCAGGCCGTATTCGAGACTTTCACCCAGGCCGGGGAATCCGATTCTCCTTTTACCCGGCAGTACGAGGGCGCCGGACTGGGACTTCCTCTTGTCAAGCGCTTGGTCCATCTCATGGACGGGACCTTGTGTATAAGCACGGAAAAGGGGGAAGGCACCGAGGTGTATGTCTCCATTCCGTTCACTGTGGACGATGGCCCGGACTCGTAGGGGCAAAAAAGGGGGTTCGTCTCAAGTATCAGTACAGAACATTATACTGAATCCGGCACTCAAATTTTAGATTTGAGTGCGGGATCCAGGAAACTACAATAATTGGTCAACTCGAGGTATTTTATTAAAAGCCTTTAAATTCAGTTGTTTCAGGATTTTTTGCGGGACTTTGAAAACAAAATTTTGCACAAATTTGTGTGAGAGCCAAAAAGGGAATACCTGGGCCGGAGATAGAAGATCGGCATGGCATGAATTAAGTGGATGTTCGACATCTGATTATGGTTCCCCGCATCTGATTTTTTTATGCCGAACTTGCGGACCGCTGTTTTAAACTCCCGCCAAAGGGGGATAGTTTTCCCCATCCAGACCAAAGAATGCCAGAACTTTTTGTTGGAAGTTTTTAAAAGGATCAAGGCGGAGGAAACATGAAAAATGCGTGCCCTGGCCTCGGAGAAGCTTAAAATGCCGGGCAAGTCAGCCCATTGTTTTTAAACCGGTAAAGGTGAGGAGAATATGCACGTTGGATCGAGGGCGAGGATTCTGATTTTGGCTGCCTTTTTTTCGTGTGCCCTGGCGGCGGTTTCCGGAGGGCTTAGGGCCGAGTCCGGTCAGGCCGGGGATGTCCCCGGCCGCGAGAATGTGGACGGGCCAAAGGCGGCCAGGGATATCGATCGTTTGGTGGAGGTCTTGAAAGACGATAAAAAGAGGGAGATGCTTATCCGCAGGCTGGAATCCTCTGCCGTCGAAACCTCGTCCCCTTCCGGAGCTACCGGGGAAGCGGAAGGGGACGAGGTTTTGTCCGATCTCATCTGGAACGATTTGGCCGGTACCGGCGAGGAGGCCCTGCAGACCCTGGAGGATACCTTTACATCCCCGCGTGCCCTGTTTGTCCTGGGCAAGCGTGCTCTTTTGAGCCTCGTTCTCGTCTTGGCGGCGTATTTTCTGTGGCGCCTTTTCAAGTGCAGACTGATTTCCCGTTTGCAATCCAAGTGGCCGGTTAAGGTCCTGCTTTTGATCGCCCTGGTTTTTGCAGCCGGTGTGGGGCTTTTCCATGTCTGGGGGATGGATGTGCGTTCCCTGTTCGGGGCCGAAGGCGTGCAGAGCCTGTTAAAGAGCGGGCTGACCATTGTCCTGGTCCTTACCGCTGCGTATGTCCTCTGGGAATTTACAAACCATGTCCTGCACAGGCATCTGGCCTCGCTTGAGCTGAGCGGAGACTGGGACAGGAGACTCAAGACCGTTCTCCCCTTGCTCAGAAACGCCGTTTTGGTGATCCTTTCCGTGCTAACCCTTTTGATCGTCCTTTCCGAGCTGGGGATAAACATCGCCCCGCTTTTGGCCGGGGCCGGGATAGTCGGCCTGGCCATAGGCTTCGGGGCCCAGACACTGGTCAAGGATCTTCTGACCGGTTTTTTCGTCCTTCTGGAAAACACCATAAATATCGGGGACTGGGTGCTTCTCGGCGGTCACGACGGCCAGGTGGAGGGGCTTACCATCCGCCACGTGACAGTCCGGGATATCTACGGCAATCTGCATACCGTTCCCTGGAGTTCGGTGGTGACCATCACCAACCAGACCCGGGAGTTCGGATATGCGGTCGTGGAAGTGGGATTCGCCTACCGCGAGAATATCGACGAGGTAATCGAAGTGGTCAAGGAAGTGGCCGAGGAGATGCGTCGCGATCCGGAACTGAGCCCGGATATATTGAGTGAGCTGCAGATATTGGGGCTAATTGAGCTGGGGGATTCCGCGGTCGTGGTCCGAACCCGGTTCAAGACTTCTCCGTTCATGCGCTGGCGCCTGGAGCGGGATTTCCGCCGCCGGATAAAGAACCGCTTTGATGAGCTGGGCATTGAGATCCCCTTTCCGCATCAGACCGTTTATTTCGGGGAGAACAAGCAGAAACAGGCCCCGCCGGCCCGGGTGGAGATACACCGGGAATCGGGACGGCTGCCGCCTTCCGATCCGGAGACTTCCAAAAAAGGCGGGTCCTGAGTCCGCTTCAAAGTCTTTCCAAGAAAAGGATCAGGCGGATTAAAAGCGCATGCAAATGTATGGGGCGGATTTGATCAGGCTGTATCCTTTTCAAAAGGCAGGCTGACCATGAATTCCGTTCCCTTTTCGGGCGTGCTTTCCACGCGGATGTCTCCCCCGTGGGCCCGGACTATCCTCTTGGCAATGGCCAGACCCAGTCCGGTAAAACCTTCACCTCCGGTGGGCCTTGCAGCTCCGCGGTGGAATTCGGAAAAGAGTTTTCCCTGCTCCGCTGCGGAAATTCCCGGACCCTGATCCTTTACTTTGATCAGGGCGTTGCCGTTTTTTCGTATCAGTTGCACCCGGATCGATGTCCCGGCCGGAGAGGATTTTATGGCGTTGGACAAAAGATTGTCCAGGACCTGGTTTATGCGGTCCGGGTCGATGTCTATTTCCGGTTCAAAAGCACATAAAAGCAGGGGACAAAGACCAGACTCAAAAAAGTGGCCGCGATCATTCCCCCGAAAACAGCGGTTCCCAGGGCCTGTCTGCTGGCTGCTCCCGCTCCGGAGGCGATGACCAGGGGAAACACGCCCAAAATAAAGGCGAACGAGGTCATCAAAATGGGGCGGAAGCGCAGTTTGGCCGCTTCCAGGGCCGCGTCCAGCGGGTTTTTGCCCTCCAGGCTCGCGTCCCGGGCGAACTCGATGATCAAAATGGCGTTTTTGCAGGCCAGGGCGATTAAAAGGACTATCCCGATCTGGGTGTAGATATTCACGTCCAGATGGCGGATCATGAGCGCTACCACCGTGCCCAGAAGGGCCAGGGGTACGGCCAGGATAACCCCGAAAGAGGTCTTCCAGCTCTCGTACTGCGCGCAAAGGACCAGATAGACAAAGACCACGGCCAGGGCGAAAATGATGATCATGCTGCTTCCGGCCAGTTTCTGCTGAAAGGACATGCCCGTCCATTCAAAGCCCATGCCCTGCGGCAGCTTTTTTTCCATGAGCGATTCCATGAGCTGCATGGCCTGGCCGGAACTGTAACCCGGAGCGGGCTCTCCGCTTATGGAGGCGGCCGGATACATGTTGTACCGGCTTATTATCTGCGGACCGAATACACGATTTACCTGCACAAGGGTGCTCAAAGGGAGCATTTCTCCCTTGAGGTTTCTGACTTCAAGGCCGGAAATGTCCTCCACGGTAGCCCGGAATCGCCCTTCGGCCTGGATATTGACCTGGAAATTGCGGCCGAACTTGCTGAAGTCGTTTACGTAAGCGGACCCGAGGTAGGCCTGCATGGTATTGAAGATATTGGACAGGGGCACGCCCATTTTCTCGGCCTTGGTCCGGTTAAGCTTTACAAAATACTGCGGCACGTTGGCCCGGAAAGTGGAGTACACATTCTCAAGTCCGCTCTGGGCGCCGGCGTCCCGGCTTATCTCCCGGGCCATCTGCTGCAGGGCGGAAAAGCCCAGGTTGCTTTTGTCCTGCAGTTCCAGAGCGAATCCCCCGGAGGTGCCCAACCCGGCTATGGGCGGCGGTGCAAAGGCCTGTATCCGGGCCTCCTTGATTCGGCCGAAGGTGCTCCACAGTTTGTCCAGCATGGCCTTCTGGGAGAGAGCCGGGCTTGTTCTTTCTTCCCAGGGGTCGAGGATGATCCAGGTGGTGGCCGCGTTGGAGGCCATGGTTCCGTCCAGAAGGGAATAGCCGGCCACGGTGACCCAGCTTTCTACCCCGTCCATTTTCGAGGCCATTTGATTCATGCGCTCGACCACTTTCTGAGTGCGCTCAAAAGAGGCCGCGTCCGGGAGCTGGGCCGAAGCCATTATGTATCCCTGGTCCTCGGTGGGGATAAATCCGGTGGGGAGCTTTAAAAACCCAAATCCGGTGCCCGCTTAGGACCACAAAGAACAAAAGGACCAGAAAAGGTTTTCGGACCAGCCCGTTCATGACCCGCATGTATCCGCCCCGGCTGCCGTCAAAAAAGCGGTTGAATGCGTGGAAAAAGATGTTGTGTCTGCCTGTGGACGGCCTGAGGACCAGGGCGCTTAAGGCCGGGCTCAGGGTCAAAGCGTTAAAGGCGCTGAAAACAGTGGAAGCGGCAATGGTCAGGGCGAATTGCATGTACATCTGCCCGGTGATTCCGCCCATGAAAGCAGTGGGAATGAAAACGGAGAGCAAAACCAGGGTGGTGGCCACAACCGGACCGCTTACTTCCTTCATGGCCCGTATGGTGGCTTCCTTGGGTTCCAAGCCCAGTTCGTCTATATTTCTGGATGTGTTTTCCACCACGACAATGGCGTCGTCCACGACAATGCCGATGGCCAGGACCAGCCCGAAAAGGGTGAGCATGTTCAGGGAAAAGCCCAGAAGGCCCATGACCGCGAATGTGCCTATAAGCGAGACCGGTATGGTTACCGCCGGGATGAGCGTGGCCCGCCAGTCCTGCAGAAAGACGAAAATGGTGATGAACACCAAAACTACCGCGATAAGAAGCGTTTCCACCACTGCATGGATGGAGGCCCGGACGAAATCCGTGGTGTTCAGGGGCACTTCATAGGTCAGTCCCTGGGGGAAGGATTTCTCCAGCTCATCCATTTTGGACTGCACCCGCTCGGCCAGATCCAGGGCAT
>Ga0114983_1000984_pt1 | contig 11506 bp, 11 predicted proteins | sample Shrwel_input2_RT_FD_87182 | JGI IMG/M metagenome (GOLD analysis project Ga0114983, IMG submission 87182) | Subsurface microbial communities from deep shales in Ohio, USA - Utica-3 well 1 S input2 RT | ecosystem: Environmental > Aquatic > Deep subsurface > Shale gas/oil reservoir > Produced...
CATCCCGGGTCAGGCGCACGTCGATTTCAATCACATCAAACTGGTTATCCAGGGCATCTATGACGGCTTCCAGCGAGTTTTCCGGAAAACGTATCGAGCCTCTGTGGGCCTGGAGCTCCAGGTTGCTGCACTGCCTGGCACCCAGATAATTGATGTTATCCAGTGCTGACAGAGTAAAGCCTCGGGCGTTGAAGGCTTGTTCCAGCGCCAGTTTTTGCGGATCCACGGGTTGAGGTTCGGGGGCGGATGGGGTGCTTTTACAGCCGCCAAGCAGGCCGAAACAGCAAAATATCAGGACAAAAAAGAGGCGCACTTGTATTCCTTGGTGCTCTGTAACTATATATAAAAACAGGGTATTAAAATTAATTATTTACTCTCGGTCAACCTGTGATGCCAATGTTTAACAAGTTTTACTTGCGCCGTCTCAAAACTGAACATTGGCTGACTTTTTATTGGTCAAATGGTGTGCTTTTTGCGGTCGCAGAACCTGGGGCGCGCGTTTTACTCACAACTTGCTTGAGGTATGCTTGAAGCACAATTGTGCATAACCAAGGAAACCAGGTGAACCGACTGATACTCTGCCTGCTTTGCAGTTTGGCTCTGAGCCCTGTCGCCCAGGCCAAGTCGCCCGACAAAGCGGTCAATAAAAGCGTTAGCGCCAGGCCGGCCATGCGTATAGTGGCGCTCTCTCCCCATGCGGTGGAGATGTTGTTTGCCATTGGCGCGGGGCAGCAGATAGTGGCCACCACAGACTATGCCGATTTCCCCGAGGCCGCCAAGGCCATTCCCCGCATAGGCGGTTACTACGGCATACAGATAGAAAGAGTGATAGAGCTGAATCCGGATCTGGTGGTGGTCTGGGATACAGGCAACCGCAGCGAAGATATCGAACAGTTGACCAAGCTTGGGTATCGCATTTACGGCAGTGACCCCAAGACCCTGGAAGGTATTGCCGAAGAGCTGGAACAGCTAGGGCGTCTCACCGGCCACAGACAGCAGGCAGGGGAAGTGGCTGCCGACTACCGGCAGCAATTGGCAAACTTGCGCCGGGACAATGCCGCCAAGCCGGAGATCAAGGTGTTCTATCAACTCTGGTCCGAGCCTTTGATGACAGTGGCCCAAGACAGCTGGATCCAGCAGTTGTTGGAAGTCTGCCATGGCAACAATGTCTTCAAGGACAGCAGCTCACCCTATCCTCAGGTAAGCATGGAAAATGTGCTTCTCAGTCAACCCGAGGTGATCATCAAGACGGATGAAAAGGGCGACGGCAAGCGGTTGGACTGGAGACAATGGCAGGAGATCCCTGCGGTGAAAACGGAACAAATCTACACACTTAACGCCGATATTCTGCACCGGGCGACCCCAAGGGCGCTGGAAGGTGTTGAGGCTATCTGCAAGGTGCTCGACAAGGCCCGCGAAGGGCAGCGGCTATGACAATCATCATCCCGGCTTCGGCGCCAGTCTTGGTCATCCTGCTGCAGGCGTTTTAAGCCCGGCCTCTATTTATTCATCTGTTACTAAATCCCAAGGAAGGTGCGAATAAGTCCTCGCGCCACTCTATTTTGTAGAGAGTGGCTTACACAGCAATTGGCATTCAAGGCATCTGACTGAAGGCATGCCGGGGCCTGTCGAAGTTGGATTTCCCCAAGTGTCCGCCTGGCGGACACTTTTGCAGAAAGCGGACAGTATCCGCTTGTCCGCGGACACAAATAAAATCTCCACTGCTTTCCAACCAATTGATAACTATGACTATCTAAACTTGGCACAAGCTTTGTAAACCTAGTTGCAACAAGATGGTCACAAGCTCAATTGAGGAACAAACGGGATGATTAAGGATACCAGCGGACAAGACAAGCAAGTGGCGCCGAGTTTAGCGCGTCGCCTCAAGTGGCCGGTTACCCTGGGCGCGGCAGTATTGTTGCTGTCGGGCCTGGTGTGGGCCAGTGTCAGTGGCAGCGGTGTCAGTGAATCCATAGATCGCAGTGAGCTGCGCTTCGCCACTCTGGAGCGCGGCACTCTGACCCGGGATATCGCCACTACAGGCAAAATAGTCGCCGCCAACGCGCCAATCCTCTACAGCCCGGAAGGCGGTACTGTGACTCTGATAGCCAATCCGGGGGACAGGGTCGAGCAGGGCCAGGTGGTCGCGACCATAGAAAGCCACAGCCTGACCAACAGCCTCAAGCAGCAGCAGGCTCTGCTCGATGGGATGAAGAGTGCCCTGGAGCGGGCCAAGTTGGACGCCCGACGTAATCAACTCAAGGCGAATCAGACACTGGATATGGCCAAGGTGGATCTGGAGGCAGCAGACAGGGAGAGCCGCCGCGGCGATCAACTGATCGAAACCAGCCTGATCTCCAAGATAGATTACGAGAAGAGCAAGGATGAGCTGCACAAGGCCAAGCTGCAGTATGCCCATGCCCAGCAGGAAGCCGCACTGATGAAAGACACCCTGACCTTTGAGCTGCAAAACAAGGCGGCCGAGGTCAATCGTCAGGCATTGGTGGTAGCCGAGTTGGAACGTCAGGTGGCAGCACTGAACATCACAGCCCCTGTTGGCGGCATTATAGGTAACTGGCTGACGGAACAAAAAGCCCGTATCGCCCAGAGCCAGCCGATCCTGACCGTAGTGGACTTGAGTGCCTTCGAGGCCGAGTTGGCTGTGCCGGAAACCTACGCCGATGAACTGGGGCTGGGGATGGATGTGGAACTCAACTTCGGCGGCGTGATGGTGATGGGCAAGTTGGCCTCCATCTCCCCCGAAGTACGTAACCGCGAAGTCTCTACCCGGGTCCGGTTCCAGCAGGATACCGCTTTGCACCTGAGGCAAAATCAGCGCCTGTCGGCCAGGGTCTTGTTGGAAAACCGTGCCGATGTGCTGATGGTCAAGCGCGGCGCCTTCGTGAACAGTGGCGGTGGCCGCCTGGTGTACCGTCTCCAGGGGGATATTGCCGAGCGCACCGAGATCAAACTCGGTGCCCGCAGCATGAGCCATATAGAGGTGCTGGAAGGCGGCGAGGTGGGCGACCAATGGGTGATTTCCAATATCGATCTGTTCAATGACGCCGAGCAAGTGCTGGTTCGCTGAGGAGAGAAGAATGAAAACCGAAAGCTTCAACACCGAACGTCTGGTGGCGGCCCTGGCTCTGCTGCTGTTGCTGGTGGCGACTCTGATCTATACCCGAGATACCTCGGACTGGTTCCTGCTGGGACTCAATCTTATCGAAGCCACCACAGTCAACTCTGTGTCGGCCGAGCCGGGGCAAGTTGCCGATGTCAGCCATACCGCGATGGCGCCGGGCCAGTGGCTTGGGCAATGCCTGTCTGCCCTGACGAAACTAAAATAACCCACCGAATAACGCAAAAAGTAAGGAACTAAAACCATGTTAACCATGAAAAATATCAACAAGGTGTTCAAAACGGATTTAGTGGAAACCCATGCGTTACGGGATTTCAATCTGTCGGTGCAGGAGGGGGAGTTTGTTGCCGTGACCGGACCGTCGGGCTCGGGTAAAACCACCTTTCTCAATATCGCCGGTCTGCTCGAAGGCTTTACCCATGGCGAGTATTTTCTCGATGATGTCAATATCTCCAACCTGAATGACAACAAGGCTGCGGCCATTCGCAATGAGAAAATTGGCTTTATCTTTCAGGGTTTTAACCTTATCCCCGACTTGAATCTGGCAGAGAATGTTGAAGTACCACTGCGTTATCGCGGCTTTGGCGCCAAGGAGCGCCAGAAGCGGGTGAAGCAGGCGCTGGAGCAGGTGGGCCTGGGGGCGAGGATGAAGCATCTGCCCTCACAACTCTCGGGTGGTCAGCAGCAGCGGGTGGCCATCGCCCGCGCCTTGGCCGGGGAGCCGAGATTCCTGCTCGCCGACGAACCTACGGGTAACTTGGACAGCCTGATGGCCCGCCAGGTGATGGAACTGCTGGAGGAGATCAACAAGGCCGGCACGACCATCATTATGGTAACCCATGACCCGGAGCTGGCCCGCCGCGCCCAGCGCAATATCCAGATAGTGGATGGCCAGGTGTGTGATTTCAGCCGTTATCAAACCGAACAGGCGCCGCAGCTGGATGTGGCCGAACAAGTGGCCAGCTAAGGAGCGCGAGCATGTTTATTTACTATGTTGACCTGGCCTGGCGCAGCATCAAAAAGACGCCGATATTGTCGCTGTTGATGGTGTTGGCCATCTCTGTGGGGATAGGGATCACCATCACCACGCTGAACGTGTACAGTATGATGTCCTTCAATCCGGCCGGGGATCGCGCCGAGCAACTCAACACAGTGCAGCTGTGGAGCCAGGGACCCGATTCCTGGGATGAGTTTAACTCGCTGATCACTTTTCAGGATGCCATGAATCTGCGCAAGGGGGAGCTCCCCAAATCGCAGGCCGCCATGTTCCGCAGTGGTATGGCGGTACAAACGGATGACCCTGAAGTTCTGCCCATGTTGCAGGGCGTCAGGGTGACAGACCGCGGCTTCTTCCCGCTGTTCGAAGTGCCTTTTCTCTATGGCAATGTTTGGGACAAATCAGTGGACGAGCAAGCGGCCTATCAAGTGGTTATCGGCAGAAAGCTGAACCAGAAGCTGTTTGGCGGCGAGAACAGCGTCGGCAAGACGGTCTATCTCAACCGCAAACCCTTTCAGGTGGTGGGCGTGATAGCTGACTGGAACCCTCAGCCCAAGTATTACGATCCTACCAGCGGCGCCTTTGCCAGTGCCGAGCAAGTGTATATTCCGTTTTCGCTGGCCGCCCATGAAGAGTTTCCGGTTTGGGGGAATGTCTCAGGTTGGAAGTATGAGCGTCTGGACAACTATCAGGACAGACTGGTTTCAGAGAAAGTCTGGCTCGAGTACTGGGTCGATCTGCCAAGCGCAGAAGACAGAGCCGCCTATAAGAACTTCCTCGCTCAGTATGTCGAGCAGCAAAAAGAACTGGGGCGCTTTACCGATGGCAAGTCTCCCTCTGAATCGGCGCAGCTGTCCGATGTAGACGCCTGGCTGGAGAAAAATCACGTAGTGCCTGAGGACAATAAGATTCTGGTGGGGCTGAGCATACTGTTTCTCAGTGTTTGCCTGGTCAATATTCTGGGGTTGATGCTGACCAAGTTCCTTAAGCGAGCCCCCGAGGTTGGCGTGCGCCGCGCCATTGGGGCCAGCCGCGGGCAGATCTTCTCTCAATACATGGTCGAGGTGGGCGTGATTGGACTGTTGGGTGGTTTTCTCGGCCTCGCCTGGGCCTGGGGAGCACTCTATAGCCTGTCGGCGCGCTTCGGGGTTGCCGAAGGGCTGACGCACCTGTCTTTGAGTATGTGGTTTATCACCCCCGGGATAGCGGTAGGTACCGCCATGTTGGCGGGTCTTTATCCGGCTTGGGTTGTGTGCCGCACTAAACCAAGCGTTTACCTCAAGAGCCAGTAAGGGATTGACTATGCTAAATATTAAACCGGTTTTCAGCAGCCTGATGCGCAGCAAGAGCGGCCCGATACTACTGCTGATGCAGATCATCTTATCGGTGGCCATAGTCGCCAATGCCAGCTTTATTATCCATGAACGTTTGACCATGATGCAGCGTGATTCTGGGATTGCCGAGCAGGAGATCTTGGCCTTTACCGTCTACAACTTCGACCCCAATATAGATACCAAGCTGCAGAACAAGGTCGACCAGCAGATCCTCCGCCGCCTGCCCAATGTTGTCACGGCGACGTCCACCAATATGTTGCCGCTCAGTGGCAGTGGCTGGTCCACCACGCTGAATCTGGGGCCGGATCCGGAAACGTCCAAGACGACGCCTCAGCTTGCCATGTACCTGGGGACAGAGCATACCCTGGAAACCTTGGGGGTCAAGTTGGTGGATGGGCGTAACTTCTACGCTAACGAGATCAATGATGATGTTAACGGCAGCAATAAGCTGGTGATCATCAGCAAGGCGCTGGCCGATGAGGTTTGGCCGAATGAGTCCGCTGTGGGCAAGACCCTCTGGGCCGACAGGGACGAGAATGTCACAGTGATAGGTGTGGTCGACAAACTGCAGGGTGCCTGGGTGGACAGCAAAGATCTCGAGTACAGCCTGATCCAGAACGTCGATTACACCGGGCATTTCTACATGGTGCGGGCGCCGAGCGAGCATCACAAGGCGTTGAAAGAGCAGATCCTCGAGGCCTTGATGAAGGAAAACCCCAATCGGGTGATCGATGATTTCCAATCCATCCAGGAAGTAAAGCAAAGCTCCTATCGTGACCACGAGCTCATGGTCAGCGTGCTGTCCATGATGGTGATTTTGCTGCTGCTGATCACCAGTTTAGGCCTGACAGGTATGGTGATGTTCAACATTCAGCGCCGCACCAAACAGATTGGCACCCGGCGGGCCTTGGGGGCCACCAAGGCCGATATCCTGAGTCTGTTTCTGACGGAAAACTACCTTATCTGTATCGCCGGAGGGCTGTTGGGGGCTTGTCTTGCCGTGGTGTTGGGGCAACAACTGATGCAGCACTATGACCTGCCACAGCTCGACCTCATCTATCCGCTGCTGACAGTGGTGGGCATGTTGCTGGTGACGACAGTGGCTGTGGTATTGCCTGCCCGCAGGGCGGCGAATATCTCACCGGCAATGGCGACCCGCAGCGTCTGAACCGCCTGCCGCCCATTCGAGTCGACGGCATGGCTCATGCAGTTTGGCTCGCGTTGGCGGCAGCTTTAGGTTAGTTTTACTCATAATTTTTACAATAGATATAACAGGATGTAACAAGCAGGCATGATGGATACTGTACTCGTTGTCGATGACAATCAGGCCGTATGTCAGGCGTTGTCGCTGATGTTGGAAATTGCCGGTTATCGGCCGCTCAGTTGTCAGAGCCCTCAGGAGGCGCTGTACTTTATTGAGCAAGAAGAGGTCAGCCTGGTGATCCAGGACATGAATTTCAGCCGCGACACCACCTCGGGGGAGGAAGGGCGGGAACTGTTTCACGCCTTGCGCAGTCGTCAGCCGCAACTGCCAATCATCTTGCTCACCGCCTGGACCGAGCTGGAAATGGCAGTGGAATTGATGAAGGCCGGGGCCGCCGATTATCTGGCCAAGCCCTGGGATGACAACAAGTTGCTCAACAGTGTCGCCAACCTGATTTCCCTCTACAAGCTGCAACAGGATAACCAGCAGTTGCAGCAGCGTGAGCAGCAACGGCAGGCGGCATTCGACGGCGCCGATCTCTGTGGTTTGGTATTTGCCAGCGCTGCCATGGAGCGCTGTGTTGATCTGGCGTTGCAACTGGCACGCTCGGATGTCTCAGTGCTGATCACAGGCCCCAATGGCGCAGGCAAGGATAAACTGGCGGACATACTGCACGCCAATTCGCCGCTGAAACACAAGCCACTCATCAAGGTCAATGTCGGCGCCTTGCCGATGGAGTTGATGGAAGCCGAGTTGTTTGGCGCCGAGGCCGGTGCATTTACCGGCGCCACCAAGGCCCGTATCGGCCGTTTCGAGGCGGCCGATGGCGGTACCCTGTTTCTGGATGAGATAGGCAACCTGCCGCTGTCCGGACAGATAAAACTGCTGCGGGTATTGCAGACCGGCGAGTTTGAACGCCTGGGCAGCCACCAGACCCGTAAGGTCAAGGTCAGGCTGCTGAGTGCCACCAACGCCGATCTGCGCCAGGACATTATCGAAGGCCGTTTTCGCGAGGATCTTTTCTATCGCCTCAATGTGGTGGAATTGGCATTGCCGCCATTGGCGCAGCGCAAAGACGACATCTTGCCGCTGGTGGAGCACTTTTGTGCCGGCGCGGCCGCGGCCTTGAATAAGAGCTCGGCGCTGAGCAAGAGCCTTACGTTGGACAAGAGTGCCAAAGAGGCACTGCTGGCCCACGACTGGCCCGGTAATGTACGCGAGTTGGAAAACGCCTGTAAACGCGCGGTTTTGCTGAGTCGCAGCGAGTCCTTGAGCTGCAGTGACTTCGGTTTGGCAGCGGGAACCGCCTCGAAAGCTATCTTGGATTCAAGTGTCGGCCAAGCTCCACAGAGCCAAGGCCAACAAGCCGGGGCAGAGGAGCCGGGTAAGGCGGAAATAGAAGCGGCGCTGGCCGAGCACGGCGGCGTTATCGCCAGGGTTGCCAAGTTATTTGGCATCAGCCGTCAGGCGCTCTATCGGCGGATGGAGAAGTTTGGTATCGACGGCAAGAGGCAGACATGACAGGAGGACTCAGTCTAAGACACAGGCTGCTGCTGGGCATGCTGCTGAGCACCTTGCTGGGTTTGCTGCTCGGGTGGGGTTGTCTGTTGTGGTTGGGGCCTGAATGGTTATGGCTGGCGGCGGTGGCAGGGTTGCTGGCAGCGCTGGGCATAGGGCTTAGGTTAACCCGAACCCTGGGTGACAGCCTGGCGGGGCTGGAAATCGGCATGCTTAACCTGATTGATCGAGATTTTAGCGTCTCGTTGCCGGACAGCGGCATCAGTGAGCTGGATAGACTGGCTCAACTGTTCAACGAGGCGTCGGCCCGCCTCAGGCAGGAGCGGCAGCATATCTATCAGCGGGAATTGCTGCTGGATAAGGTCATTCAAAACTCGCCCAATATCATGCTGCTGTGCGATAGCGTGGGTCATATCATTTATGCCAACGACGCCGCCAAACATCTGTTCAATGCCAGGAAAGGCCTGGAAGGAAGCAGCCTCTCTGAGCTCAAAGCCAAGGTGAGCGAAGAGATGCGCCAAATGCTGGAGAGTGAGCGCGATGGCCTGTTCAATCTCGGCTTGCCGGAAGGCGAAAACCAGAGCTGGCACCTGAGTCGCGGCCAGTTCAACCTCAATGGTCAGCAGCATCAGTTGCTGTTGCTCAAGCAGATGACCCGTGAGCTCAACCGCCAGGAGGTGGCGGTGTGGAAGAAGGTGATCCGGGTAATCAGTCATGAACTCAATAACTCGCTGGCGCCTATTGCCTCCATGGTCAACTCGGGTCGGCGCTTGACCACAGAGAACCGCGATCCCAAGCTGAGCCTGATCTTCGATACAATAGAAAATCGCACCAATCATCTGGGGCAATTTATCGAGGGTTATGCTCGTTTTGCCAAGCTGCCCAGCCCCAGGAAACACGTTATTCCATGGGCCCGCTTGCTGCCTGAGTTGGCTGAGCATTACGCCTTTGTCTGCCGGGAGCCCCCTACGCTGACTTTGCTGGCCGATGAGGTGCAGCTGAGCAGGTGTTGCTGAATCTGCTCAAAAACGCCCATGAGTCCGGCTCGGCGCCTGAGGAGATTGAGCTGCAGATAGCCAGCCGCTCCGGTTGGCGCAGTGATGCTGCCGACCCGGTTGCCGGCGTCAGTATCTGCGTGATGGATCGCGGCAGTGGCATGTCAGCGGAGGTGTTGTCGCAGGCGCTGTTACCCTTCTATTCCACCAAGCCTCAGGGCAGTGGCCTGGGACTGGCGTTGTGCCGAGAGATTGCCGAGGCTCACGACGGTCGTCTCAGTCTGCAAAACCGTCAGGATGGTGGCTTGCTGGTTCAGCTGTGGTTACCGCAACAGTGAGTCATACTTTCGGGTGATTTTCAACGGATCTCGACTCAGCCGAAATAGCTATTTTTCAGGTAAATACGTCGCTGGCGGGTGACTCGGTTCCGGCGCTGCTGTTAATGTAATGCTCTTGTTAAAGGAATGGCCTTTTCAGGCAACAAAGGGAATTTTCGGGGACAATGCCGCACTCTGTCTTGTTATCCATGCGCTGTATCTTGTGCTTACTGATGCTGACACTTGCGTCTGCTCCGGCGTTGGCCGCAGCCGAGGCGGATGACATAGAGATCAGTGGCTTGGTCATAGACAGAACCCTGACCCGCTTTGGCAAGGATTTTGGTTTTTACTACTCGGGGTATTGGCGGGATCTGCCCTTTACCCAGGGATTCAATGTCACCCTTTACGAAACGGTTTTCCCTCAGGCCGGCACCTTGCTGACACTGGAGGTTAACGGTACCCGTATTTACCAAACCCATTTTGGCCGCAGAGCCAGTCCCATCAAGGAGCGGGCCGAACAGGCGATTCTCTTGACCATAGATTATATCGCCTCGGTCAGAGCCCAATCCATGACAGGGGAATTGGGATCCCATTGGGATGGAATTTAGGAAGCAAGCACAATGACACTCAGGATGTTAATCGCAGCCGGCGCCTTGCTGGCTTTTTCGGGGCAGACCACCGAACTGGTCTATACCCCAATCAACCCCAGTTTTGGCGGTAACCCTCTCAACGGTTCGTTTCTGCTGAGCAAGGCCCAGGCCCAAAATGACAATCAGGTCGCCGGCAATGAAAAGGACTTTGTTACCCGCTTCAAGGAGTCGCTGGAGCGTAACATTATCAACTCCATCACCCGCGGTGTGGCCGACGGTGATATCACAGACGGCGTTTATGATACTGGGGACTACCGGGTCGAAGTTGCCTCCACCGGCAGCGGTGTGATGTTGACTATTACCAACCTGCTTTCCGGCGAAGTTACTGTGATAGAGATGCCTATCTATGGAGGTAATCCATGAGGTGGCTGGCACTGGTTTCACTGTTACTACTGGGGGGCTGCAGCCTGGTTCCCAAGCCTGATTTGAATATCAATGAGGCCCAGGTAAATCCCTTGAGTGAAACCATGAAGGCGCTGCAGTCGCGTCCCGGGCCGCGTTTTCCTATCCCGGTTGCGGTTTACTCTTTCCGGGATCAGACCGGGCAATATAAGCCCCAGGCCAATGTCAGTTCCTTCTCGACCGCAGTGACCCAGGGGGCTACTTCCATGTTGGTGCAGACTCTGCTGGACTCCAGGTGGTTTACCCCTGTGGAGCGGGAAGGGCTGCAGAACCTGCTGACCGAGCGCAAGATCTCAGGTAAGCAGCAGGGGCGCAATAATGAAGTGCCGACCCTGACCAATGCCAGGCTGCTTCTGGAAGGCGGGATCATCAGCTATGAAACCAACGTGGAAACCGGCGGCAGCGGCGTGGAATACTACGGTATAGGCGCCTCCGAGCTGTACCGGGAAGATCAGGTGACCATTTATCTCAGGGCGGTTGATGTACACACAGGTAAAGTGCTGATGTCGGTCAATACCACCAAGCGGGTGTTCTCTCAGGAGATGCGTGCCGGCCTGTTCCGTTACACCAGTTTGAACCGCCTGGCCGAGGCCGAAGTGGGTTTTACCACCAATGAGCCGGTACAGTTTTGTGTGTTGCAGGCGATAGAACTGGCGGTCTCCGAGCTTATCGATAAGGGGAGCCGCATGGGTTACTGGAGCGCCGAGGCTTCGGGCGACAACAGCCTGAGTCAGGGATAAACAGCTTGAGCGAGAGAGCAACAGCTTGAGCGATAGGTAAACCGCAGTTTGTTGATTTTTAAAAAGAAGGGCCCGCAATTGCGCAACGTAGATCAGATAAGGATCGGTTGACCGATCCTTCTGATGAGAGACAATCGGAAACCTGTTTGTAGGTTTCCGATTTTTTATGTCTATTCAAAACTGCTTTGCCGACTTTCTTGAAGAGAGTCC
>Ga0114983_1000987_pt1 | contig 11498 bp, 12 predicted proteins | sample Shrwel_input2_RT_FD_87182 | JGI IMG/M metagenome (GOLD analysis project Ga0114983, IMG submission 87182) | Subsurface microbial communities from deep shales in Ohio, USA - Utica-3 well 1 S input2 RT | ecosystem: Environmental > Aquatic > Deep subsurface > Shale gas/oil reservoir > Produced...
GTCATCATGCCGAGCTACACCTTCGTGAGCACGGCAAATGCCTTCGTACTCCGTGGCGCAAAGATCGTTTTCGTGGATATCCGGCCCGATACCATGAATATCGATGAACGCCTGATCGAGGCCGCCATCACTCCCAAAACTCGAGCCATCGTGCCGGTGCACTACGCCGGCGTTGCCTGCGAAATGGACGCCATCATGGCCATTGCCGAGCGCCATAACCTTTACGTGGTTGAAGATGCAGCTCAAGGCATGATGAGCAGCTACAAAGGGCGTGCGCTGGGAACCATCGGCCATGTAGGAGCTTTCAGCTTCCATGAAACCAAGAACTATACCAGTGGCGGTGAAGGTGGTCTGCTGATCATCAATGATGAGCGTTTCGCAGAGCGTGCGGAGGTAATTCGGGAGAAAGGCACCAACCGGAGCCAGTTCTTCCGGGGCATGGTTGATAAGTATCAGTGGGTGGACATAGGCAGTAGCTACCTACCCAGTGAGTTGCAGGCGGCCTACCTGTGGGCCCAGCTCGAAAACGCGAAAACTATTAACGATGCTCGCCTAGAGGCCTGGCATCAATACCGCGAGAATTTGCAACCATTAGCGGATGCGGGGCAGATTGAGCTTGCGGGTATACCGGATGGCTGTACTCATAATGCGCACATGTTCTACCTGAAAACGTCGAACCTGGAGGAGCGGAGTGCACTTCTGGACCACTTGAAAAACCGCGACATTCTGGCTGTGTTTCATTATGTCCCATTGCACTCTGCCAAGGCCGGAGCAGCATTTGGTCGATTTAATGGTGAGGATCGTTACACGACTGCTGAGAGTGAGCGGCTGGTTAGATTGCCGATGTGGTTTGGTATTAACAAGGAAATACAGCAGCGAGTTTTAGACGCTATTTTTGAGTTCTATCAATAATCTTCAGCCGTTAATTTTTCTGCTGTCTAACAAAATATAAATAGGATGATTTAAATGTTTAAAGGATTCAGAGTCGAATCAAATTTTCGTTTCAGATCCTACGCTAACCCCTACGATAAGCGAGCGAACCCAGTGGACATGCGGCCAATTAAGCAAATGATCATGTCGGGGGAGCCAATCGATGCTCAAGAGGTTGCTGATAAGCTGTTTCCTTCCGGTAATCCTGACATTTTTCTCTCGCACTCGTTCAAAGATAAAGAAAAAGCTCTGGAATTAGCCAAGATATTAGAAAACAAAGACTTGACCGTTTTTATTGACTCCGAAGTTTGGGGCTCAGTTTATGACCTACTACGTGAGATAGATAACGAATATTGCTGGCAGGGTGAAACAGAAACTTACGCCTATGAAAAGCGTAACCAATCAACAGCCCATGTTTACATGATCCTGAATACAGCATTGCACAACATGATTGACCGGGCAGAGGCTTTTCTTTTCATTGGGTCTGAGAACTCGCTGGTTGCCAGTGCCCGTGATATGACGAGCTTGAGCGATGATCAAAAAACCTATTCCCCCTGGATTCACTCTGAGCTAATGGTCAGTTCGATGATCAGAACTAGGTGGCCGGAACGATATCTCGGTAGGCGCGGATACACGAACAAGTCTGAAGCCTCAATGGAAACGTTTGCCGAGGCACGCACACTCACTGTGGAGCATCCCGCGCCCGTGGAGCACCTTAAACTGATTGACCAAGCAACTCTAGAGGAGTGGCTGGGAACGGTCTATACCGGTAGCAGGGCTTTGGATCAGTTATACAGCCTGACTGGTGCCGGGAGATTGGCGGATGTCTGATCCTGCTAAGTTCGACCTGAACAGCACGGCGGTACAGACCCATCTACAAATTTATCAGAGTATCCTGGCCCGTATGGCAAACAATAGCAGTGCAGTCAAAACTTGGTGTGTGACTGTAGTGTCTGCCATTTTGGTATTGCTTATCGAGGGTCAGGCGGAAAGTGCTTTACCACTTGCAATGATCCCAGTGGTACTCTTCTTTGTATTAGATGTTTATTACTTGAGTTTAGAAAAACGTTTTCGTTACTCATATAATTGTTTCGTCGAAGATCTTCATCGTTGCGATAGTGAAAAGAGGCTTAAGCTGTTTGAGGTTTCACCTGACCGAAGAACGCTTAGATATATCAAAGAAAGCAGTCTTTCGTTTTCAATCTGGCCGTTCTATTTGCTAATCGTTGTCGGTATTTGTGTTTCAGTTGCGTTTGTTGATTCGCTAACTGTTGTCGAACCGGAAGGCATCGCGATGTTCGCCTTACAAGAGTTTTTGGGGTGAGCCCACGACAAATAGCCGCCTTCGCAATAGGCCCAATCGGCGGCGCTGTCCTTGGCCTGATTTCCCTACCAATAATCACTTGGTTCTTCTCCCAGGAAGACGTAGGCCGGATGGCGATGCTCCAAGTCACTCTTGGCTTCAGCATTCTGCTATTTAGCCTGGGGCTGGACCAGTCTTACGTTCGTGAGTTTCACGAGGCAGACAATAAGCCCGCACTGCTTAAGCGCGCGATGCTCCCGGGGCTGATGCTGTTGGTGGTTACCGTTCTGGTGCTGCTGTCGCTTGGCGGAAAACTCGCCGGTTGGCTGTTTGATGTGCCCGCATGGCACCTGAGTGTCTTGGTGGCAGTGGCTTTGGTGGCTAGTTATCTTTCCCGGTTTTTGTCGCTCGTGCTGCGAATGAACGAGCGTGGCCTGGCCTTTTCAATGAGTCAATTGCTCCCGAAGCTGCTTATGCTGGCCATTATCGGGGGATACGTTGCCGTTGGTGCGGATAAGGACCTGACCAACCTTGTGTTGGCGAATACTGCAGCCATTACCTTCGTGTGCGCAATATACGGTTGGAACACCCGAGCAGAATGGCTGGCTGGCGTTCGCACTAAGTTGGATATTGATCAGCTAAAAAGCATGCTCCGTTTCGGGCTGCCACTGATTCTGGGCGGGCTGGCATTCTGGGGCCTCACCGCCATAGACAAGGTATTTCTGCGGACGCTCGCCAGCTTTGAAGAGCTGGGCGTTTACTCTGTGGCGGTCAGCTTCGCTGCCGCAGCTACTATATTGCAAAGCGTTTTCTCAACCGTTTGGGCGCCCACCGTCTACAAATGGGCCAGCGCAGGCACCGGGCTGGAGAACGTACACAAAGTAAGCCGTTACATACTGGCATTGGTTGTCCTCGGATTTGCTTTAGCCGGGTTGTTGTCCTGGGTTGTTACCTTCTTTCTGCCGGCCAACTACGCGGCAGTGCAGTGGATTGTGGTGTCCTGCATTGGTTACCCCTTGCTGTACACACTCTCGGAAACCACCGTTGTAGGCATCGGCATCTCCCGGCGCAGCTCCTTCTCCATGTTGGCGGCCATTACCGCATTCGCGGTCAACCTGGTTGGCAACTGGTGGTTAATTCCCGCCTTTGGGGCCGCTGGTGCAGCGGTGAGTACATGCGTGTCGTTCTGGGTGTTTTTCTTCCTGAGAACCGAATTCTCCATCTTTCTGTGGAAGCCCATGCCTCGGTTTGTGCTGTACGCGTTCACCTTGGTTTCTGTTGCTGGCGCTGTGGTGTTTACGCTTTGGGGTGAAGTTCTGAAGGGCTGGATGGTTGGGTATTGGTTGGTTGTTTTGGCCGCTTGGGCGGTGGTTTTTCGGGGGGAGGTTTTGGAGGTGATTGGGTTTGTGCGGCGCAGGCAACAACTGAGAGGATGACCGACCATGCAACCCCTATTCACCATCCACGCCGGCGAATACCTGGTAGGCTCCCACATAGAGCAAAAGAGTGACCCACGGCAGGCCCGAATACCGCGACAAGCTGCTCTCCTGCGGCTGGTGGACACTTAACCGGGAAAAGATCGGTAAGTCCCCAACGGACATTGGGTGTTCGTGCTGTGCCGAAGCGGGATTTTAGTGGGTTTTTAAATGATTAGGGTGCGATATTAGGGGCGTGGGAGTGAGTGCGCAATCGCTGATCGACCAGATACTTGCTCAGCTAGAATGCAGAGTCTCAAGCATCTTTTTCAACAAGGCCCATGTAACCGAGTGGTTAGAGCAGGGCTATGGCTTGGAAAGCGATGTCAGCCGCAATACTGCCGAACGGTTGGAAATGACGCTGCAAAACTACACCATCGAAATCTCAGACCTCACGTTTCCAGAAGCCGGCGAGCCCGATGAAATACCCGCTCACGTAAACATACTGCGAAAGCTTAAGCGCGTTCATTTCAAGAATTGCCGATTTGAGTGCAGCCAGCTAGCACTGCCAGGCGTCAGGTTATGGTTTGAAAACTGCACATTCAGCTCGGACTGGCTGGTTACGTGCTCTGGGTATGATGATCTTTATATAGCGCGTGGTGATACGTTATTTGAGCACTGCTCCTTTGCCGGCACGGTATCACTTACCGACATCAATGCAGAAGATGATGCCCTGCGTCAGTATGATTGCCTGTTCTTTAATTGCTTTGCGAAGGCGTTGACCGTCTACCGAATCGGTTTAAAAAGCCACCTTTGGGCTGTTGAAAACCTGCCCCAGGAGGGCGAGCCCAGGCTGCAGGAGTTGACGCTACTGAGTGTTGATGCGAGATCGCCCATTAACCTCAGCCATCAGGTTATAGAGCGCGTTCAGATTACCGATAGCCACATTGCGGATTTGAATTTTTACGGTGGAAAAGCAGGAACACTCACCTTGATGAATACTGAGTGCAATGGGGGTTTCAGTCTTGAACTCAGTGAGATTGGCAACCTGCTATTCAGCGATTCAACCTTCAACCGCCCAGTCAATCTAAGCCGAATGAAAGCCGGCAACCTTGATATCAAGCGGGTAGATTTCGAAAAGGTCCTGGCCTGCAATGAGGTAACCATTACCAGCGGAATCGCGCTCCGTTCTGTGCGACATGCAGTAGCGCCGGACTTCGTGGATATTAAGTTGACCGACGAAGCCGAAGCAAACAGCGACAGAGAGACTTTCCGCCTGATCAAACACAGCTTTGAGGCGGTGGCTAACCGGATAGAGGCTAATCGTTTCTTTGGGCTGGAGATGGAGGCATACCGGAAAGAGCTGAAGCGGAGCCATTGCTTGCTATCACGGGAGCGGCTACTGGTAGAAGCGAATCACATCATCTCACGCCATGGCCAGAGCTATGCCCGGCCTTTTCTCTGGCTGGTTCTTGCGAGCCTGGTAAACGTGGCTCTTATAAAGAGTGCAATGTGGCCGTTGCCTGAATTTCTGACATCCAGCGCGGTATATCAGTGCCTGGTTGGCGCTGGTAATGCACTGAACACCTTCGCCCAAGGCTTTTCTGTGTTCAGTGTGTTGATGCGGGATGGCATGGAATTCGCCAGCTTGGCGTTGGCGCTGTTGATGTCTACCTTTGTCTGGCATTTTTTGGTGGCCGTTCGGCGGTTTACTCGGGGGTAGGCAGATTCGCAGAAACGACGAGGTTATTCTGGCGGCAAAGCGCCATGCTGACGGACTGTTTAATTAAATGCGGGCTTGATATTACCCAGAATACGCACACAAGGCTTGGCAATAGGGGTAGATATAGAAGTTACTGTGAGTATCTTGTTTGGATTGGAAGTTTGGGTCTTCGCGACGGTTCAGTCTGTTAAGGAGCTACTGATGGAAAATTCATTCGTGAAATCATGCGTATGGTGCGGGGTGGCGTTTCTGCGAGGCCATGGTGGGACATTCCAATCCAGACGAGAGATTATCAGTCGCTGAATATTTGCCTGGCCAGGAGAAACGTAGAGAGGTTCGAGCCCTCTCCCTCGCACTAATTTTATGCCGCCGCAACAACTGCCACCTTGACCCCGGTAAACACCAGCAGCGACAATCAAACGACTTCTGAGCACGCTAAAATAAAATTGTGATCAAGCAACACTGGAGACGCTGAAATGGATAGCCCCCAGCTGAAGGCTTTACGCCTGAACAACTTCACGTTGTTTGATCAGGCCGAGTTAAATTTCAGCCCCGGTATTAACGTGTTCCTTGGCCCAAACGCCTCGGGTAAAACGCATCTTTTAAAACTCCTGTACGCAGTTTCGCGGGCTGTGGCAACCGCGAAAGACCTGGACACCACTAAAGCCGGGTTCGGCATGCACTTGAGCAAAAGGTTGATTCGCAACTTTCAGGTGCAAAAGGCCGGACGGCTGGCCTCAAGGGTTCATGGCCACAAGCATTGTAAAGTTGAGGTTAAAGCAGAGCGGGCATCGATAAGTTTCGATTTCTCAACCCGTGATCAGGAAGTTACTTTGGGTTCCTGGAACATCAAACGCCCGCAGTGGCCCGATCCGGTCTATTTGCCCACGAAAGAAATCTTATCGATGTTTCATGGTCTGGTGCCGGCGATGGCCGAGAATGGGCTGGAGTTGGAAGAGCTATATAGCGATCTGGCATTAAAACTCGGTACTAGAAGTGGCGCAGGCCCAAGGGTGGAGTGGCAGAAAAATCTGATGGAGCCTCTTGAAAAGATGCTCAAGGCCACGGTTACCTACGATGAAAAGCAGCAACGCTTTTTTATCAAACAAAGGGGCATAGGCAAGCTGGAAGCCGGCTTAGCTGCAGAAGGCTACCGGAAAATCGGTATGCTGCTGCAGCTGGTAGCTAACCGCAGTTTGGCGGAGAATTCAGCCTTGTTCTGGGACGAGCCGGAAGTGAACGTAAACCCCGCGTTTGCCGAGCCCTTGGCGGGGCTGATCCAAGCCTTCGCGGCACAAAGCACGCAAGTGTTCATCGCCACACACGACTACTTTGTGCTGAAGTATTTACATTTGATAGCGGCAGACACAAACACGCCCATCAAGTTTTTCAGCTTGTATCGTGAAAAAAGTACGGACAAATTCGTGAAGGTAGAAGCAGCCGAGAGCCTTTACCAGCTGGAACACAATCCGGTTCTGGAGGAGTTTCAAAGGCTCTATCAGCACGAGCTTAGCCGTTTCTACGGAACCAAACCGGCATAGGGAGAATGCATGGCACAGGGAATGGTGTGGAGTGAGTGGGTGGATGAAAGTCCGTTTGAGCTCCGTTTTTGTAGCCCTTGGTTGAACTACGATGGCAGCGGTGGCCCCGGCACCAAGGTGAATTTTTGTGGTTTGAAGAGCATCGATTTTGCAGTGTTGCCACCCGACAATTTTGACTCCGCACTTTATCTTCTCGAAGTGAAAAGCCAAGAGTGGTTTTATAACGGAAAGGGCACTTTGGAGGAGAAAGTTTGCGATTTGTTTCGCTGCTATTTCGATTCTTTGGCCACGATCGCCAGAAGTAAAGATGAAACGATTGCTGATTTCCGCGAGGCAGCCGCAAATGGCCGAATTAAACTGATTCTGTTTCTGGCACCGCGCTTGCCCGGTGAGCATAATCTAATGGCGTTGATGGACGGCATACGTACAAAGTTAGCGAAGAAGCTAAAGCACCTGGATGTTCAGCCCGAGGTTATGGTCGAGACCCTTGAGACAGTGAAGCGGGAGCGCGGGTTGTTGTTTGATGCACGGCGTAAGTGAGCCCTAGTATTCAACCCCTAATCAACCAGATCCTCCCCCAACTCCAATCCAGAATCGCAAGCCCCATGTTCAACAAGGCGCATGCGATGGAGTGGCTGCAGCACGGGTATGGTTTGCAGAGTTCGGTTTCTCTGAGTACCGCCAAGCGTCTCGACAGCGCGCTGGAAAAGTTTACGATCGAAATTAGGGGGTTAACTTTCCCGGCGTTGTCGGGCAATGATGACGTACCCACTTATCAAGTGATTCTGAGTAAGCTGAAACGGGTCAGCTTCAAAGACTGCACTTTTGAATGTGACCGTCTTGACCTGCCCGGCGTTACACAGTGGTTTGAAAGCTGCCACTTTTCAGCAGGTTGGTCGGTATCGTGCATCGGGTGCAATCATGGCTATATAGAGCAGGGCGACTCGCTGTTTGAGGATTGTACGTTTCAAGGTTCAGTAAGCATTCACCAACTCGGTGTTGACGCGGATAGTCTTGGACAATACAGCGGTCTGTTCTGGGAGTGCTCGGCAAAGTCGCTGATGCTTTCCAGCGTGAACTTACATACCCGGCTTTGGTACACCTCAGCTCCACCGTGGGAAGACAAGCAATACCTCGACGAGCTGGTAATCCTCAATACAAACGCCGCTTGGCCTCTAGAGCTGAGCCACCAGACTATCTCAACCATCCATGTCGACAGTTGTACGCTGGCTGGCTTCGACTGCCCCGGTGTCAAGGCCGATAAGCTGAGCATCAGCGATACCGAATTGAATGGCAGTGTTAACCTGGGAATGGCAGGTGTTAAATCACTGACTTTTATGGATGCGAGCTTCACCCGCCCGGTTAATTGTGGTGTCGCTAAAATCGGGTCTTTCGTTGTAATGAGATCGGATTTTGAAAAGGTGCTGGCCTGTGGCTCGGCGGCTATTGAAGACGACATCCGCCTCAGCTCAGTGCGTTACGCCGTCGCCCCGGATTTTCTGGATTTAGCCCTCACCGAGGAAGCTAAAACAGCCGGCGACAGGAAAACCTTCCGGCTGATCAAACACAGCTTTGAAGCCGTTGCTAACCGCATTGAAGCCAATCGCTTCTTCGGCCTGGAAATGGAAGCCTACCGGCGGGAATTGGAACAACAGGAGCCGTGGTATGGCCGAGAGCGCCTGCTAGTAGCCTTCAACCACACAGTGTCCCGCCACGGACAAAGTTACTCCCGGCCCTTGGTACTGTTGCTGCTAACCGCAGCCATTAATGCATGGTTGGTCGCTAATAACGGCTGGCAGCTGCCCGAGGGGCTGGTAAACGAAACTGTCCAGACAAACTTATTGGTCGTCGGCGATGCGCTCAATAACTTCGCCAAAGGCTTCACACTGGCCCGCCTGGTTATGCACACAAACATGGAGTTCGCCAGCCTGGGGCTGGCACTGTTGATGTCTACATTCCTGTGGCACTTTCTGGTGGCGGTTCGGCGGTTTACTCGGGGGTAGGCAGATCTCTATGGATGGAATAGAATGAACCTTCTAACCATTATGGTTACATCGTAATGGCGCACTACGATCTGGAAGTTGTCCGGCAGTTGGCCAAATCTGAGAGCATCGAATATCAGGGTCGGCGCGTCAGTGTTGATATTGCCATCCTGGGTTATGCGCTATCAGATGTGGCCAAGTGCATTTCGCAGCTGACGGCCAGTGAGTTCCACAAAACTCACGATTACGGCGGTGGACCGGTGCAAGATGCGTACATTACAAAGTATGAGCGGCCCGGCAGCGAAGACGGTGAGATGGATGATTTGTACGTAAAGTTTGCGCTGCTTGATGATTGCCTGCTTATTAGTCTGGCGTCTTTTTATCTGCCGCGATTTGGCTAACGGGAGGTTTTAGCGATGAGTAACTGCAAAGTGTGTGGCTCCGAGCGTGTAAAGGCATTGAGCGAGGTGCAGCAGATTCGCTATAAGTCTGGCGAGCTGGACGTTGAGTTGGCCTACTCGGTGTGTGAAGGCTGTGGCCGGGAGTTTGTGGCTACCGAGCAGATTCGCAGAAACGACGAGGTTATTCTGGCGGCAAAGCGCCATGCCGACGGCCTGCTTTCGCCGGAAGAAATTCGTCACGCCCGGGAGGCGCTCGGATTAACCCAGCACAAGGCGGCGGAGGTGTTCGGCGGTGGGCGCAACGCATTTTCCAAGTATGAGCGGGGCGAGGTGGCGCAGAGTGTGGCTATGGACCGCTTAATCAGGTTGTGTCTGGCGCATCCGGAATTGCTGGATGAGCTAGTAGCGGAGCCCACAGGTAGGCTCGTTATCAGAAGGCCTTCAGAGGCTATCGCTGTTCAGGAATGGCAGTACTCGGAAGACTCGGTAAACGATGGCAGCTACCACCCGGCAAACACCCCCTTGCGCTCATTCACGGTAGTGCCGGAACAGGATGTTGCTTATGGATCGTAAACTCTTGGGCGAGGCGATCAAAAAAATGGAATTGCTGGATATTTACCTCAACGAGAGCAAGCTGAGCCGGGATAAAGACTTTGATTCCGGGGCTCCGGCGCAAGACCTTCGCCAACAGAATAAGCTGGCGGTTGAGGCGGATATCCTCGGCACAGAAGATAACCCTGATGACCAGAGCGGCCTGCTACGGGCTCTTGTAACCGTAGGGCTTCGATTTGTTTCCTCGCCTGACCAGAACGACGATAAAGCCAACGAAAAGCCTGCTGTAAGAGCTGAAATAGAAGCGAAATTTTGTGCGTTGTACCGCTACAGCGAAGAAATGACCGACGATGAGATAGCTGAGTTTCTTCGTTTCAACGCAGTACACAACGTGTGGCCATTCTGGCGTGAGCACGCACTGCGGGTTAGTGCCGAGTCGAAATTACCCCGGCCTTCGATACCGCTTATGAGGCCGAAGGGGTAGGGCCATACCCGGGGACGCGCACAGGCCCCTTGCCTGAGCAGGGATGACACCAAAGTCGAGTTTGCCTACAGCACGGCTCTTTTGCTGGAGGATGCGGAGGCCACGAGTTCGCACCTGTTTATGCTACTCATCACCAAGCAGGACCATTACCAGGCTGCCATAACCAAAGCTAAGCAAACCCCGAGTCGCCGTTTGTATGTGGCGACTACCGAAGGCGACGTTAAGGGTGCTGCGAAGGCGATTGAAGAGGGGGGCAAATGTAGATGAGTGGCTGTATGTAAACCTCAAACGCCCGCTTCATCTGGCCCTCAGTGAAGATGAAGTGGATATCGCCCTGATGCTGTTGGATGCTGGTGCAACCACGGGCTGGGTGGATTTTCATAACGTGTTGGCCGTTCACAAAGAGCGGCCAATTCCCAACACCATAGCACTCCTCGCCACCGAGCCGCGCCTGAAAGACAAGTGGCATACGTTTCTTGAAAAGAACCAGGCCCGTGAAGGGCGTAGCAAGAACATGTCCGCTATGGACCTTCTGCCTTACATCAACGTTAAGACTGGGAATCAGGTTTGCAGATCGATTGAGCGCGTGTGGGTAAGAGGTGTTGTTGTGCAGCGGCGCTCCGCAAACATCCGCGTGCAGGATACAAGCATGGGGCCTGCCTCAGAGGCGACGATGAGGTATTTCGAGCGTGAGGGCTTTTTGTCGCCTCAGCGGTGGCATGAGGATCGGGATTGGGGGCGGTGTTGAGCGCACCCTCAAGAATATGGACATTATAAAAAACTGAACATATCCAGCTTCAGTCATGAACTGACACGAGTTATAACGAGATACAAAATGAAATTATTGATCACCGGCGGCGCCGGCTTCATCGGCTCCGCCGTCATCCGCCACATCATCACCCACACCAACGATGAAGTGGTCAACCTCGACAAGCTCACCTACGCCGGCAACCTCGAAAGCCTGGCGGAAGTAAGTGGCAACGAACGTTACAGCTTCGAACAAGTCGACATCTGCAACCGCGCCGAACTAGACCGCGTACTGGCTCAACACAAACCAGATGCCATCATGCACCTGGCCGCCGAAAGCCATGTAGACCGCTCCATAGACGGCCCGGCAGACTTTATCGAAACCAACATTGTAGGCACCTACACCCTGCTGGAAGCCAC
>Ga0114983_1000989_pt1 | contig 11488 bp, 11 predicted proteins | sample Shrwel_input2_RT_FD_87182 | JGI IMG/M metagenome (GOLD analysis project Ga0114983, IMG submission 87182) | Subsurface microbial communities from deep shales in Ohio, USA - Utica-3 well 1 S input2 RT | ecosystem: Environmental > Aquatic > Deep subsurface > Shale gas/oil reservoir > Produced...
CGTTTCTATATTTCCAAAAATTAATATTTATGTCTTAAGTTTCTGTTTTTCTAATTCAAAGAAATATGAAAAACTGCGAATAAGCGAGTATTAAAGAGATAAACTTAATTTATAGAGGGAGGAGTAATACTAAATGGATATCAATGAGAAAGAAAAAATATTAGAAATGTATAAAGATTTTAGAGTTACCGATGTGAGAGACGGACTAGATTGGTGTGGTTATCACCATTATGGAACTATTGACCATAATATTAGACCACTAAAAAGAACTAAAGCTATTGGTTTTGCAAGAACAGCAAGGTATCTCCCTTATGAAGGACCATCTCCAAAAGTTACTGGAGAAGAATATACAGAATGGTCTAATTGGTATTATGGAAATGTCTGTACTGATGATTGGTTTGAGGATATAGAAAATGGAGATTTTATATGTTTAGATGTTTGTGGAATAGATGTTGGCTTATTAGGTTCAAATAATTCTTTAGCTGCTATGAATAAAGGTGCAGTTGGATTTTTAACAAATGGAGGTGGTATCAGAGATACAGATGAGGTTATTTTACAGAAAGTACCAGTGTGGTCAAAATTCATTTCTCAGCCCATGGATCAAGCAAGAATAAGATATTACGAAAAAGATATTCCAATAGCAATTGGAGGTGTGGCAATTTATCCTGATGACTTAATAGTTGCTGATGGAGATGGAGTTGTAGTTGTCCCAAATAAACTCATATATGATGTTTACAAATATGCCTATCAAGAAATGAAAAATGATAAAATAGCTAGAAGAGAACTTTATGTTGAGGCTGGTCTTGAACTGGATGAGACTGTAGAGACTGAAGGTTTAGAGTAATTAAAATTTAACATAGGAGGATTTATAATGAAAAAGAATGTTATCTTAATTATTTCGATCACTGTTTTATTAAGCTTATTTGCTGCTTCGGGTGTATTTGCTCAGGAGGATGATATTACCATTTCATTTACTTGGTGGGGAGACACAGATAGACATGAAATATATAACAGTATTGTTGATATGTTTGAAGAAGAATATCCAAATATTAAGGTTGAAAGACCATTTGGAAGTTGGAATCAATATTGGGATAAGCTAGCAACTCAAATTGCTGGTGGCAATGCACCTGATGTTGTAGGTATGCATCAAAGATTTGTTTCTGATTATGCCCCTCGAGGAGCACTACTTGATCTTCAAGAATATGTTGATTCGGGTGTTTTAGATTTAAGTCATGTTCCTGATTCTGTTAAAGAAGGTGGAGTTGTTAATGGTAATTTATACATGGTAGCTCAGGGAGTCACAACAACTGGCTATATGTATAATACTAAAACTTTTGATGACTTAGGTGTAGAATATCCAAATATGGATTGGACATATGAGGAATTTGCTGCGAAAGCTAGAGAAGTACAAGCTGTTGCTGAAGAGCAGGGAAGAGAAATATGGGGAGTAGGAGATGACTCTACCCTATTTATGCCTCAATTTGCTTATTTTGCTCGTTCAAAAGGTGAAGAAGTATATACTAACGATGGTAAGTTAGGTTTTACTCAAGAAACTGTAGAAGAGTGGTTTAACTACTGGAAAGAGTTAAGAGATGATGGAGTAATTCCAGATATGGCAACAACTGTAGAATATACTAGTGCTCCATTAGAACAAAATTTATTTACTACTCAGAAAACTGCTATTGGCACAGTACCTGCTAATCAACTATGGTTATATCAAGAACAGTTTAGTGAAGGTAAAATAAATATCGTTAGAATGCCTCACTTTGCTGATGGCCGACCGGGAGAATATATTGAAGGATCATATTTAGCAGTTACTTCTGGTTCTGATCATCCAGAAGCTGCAGCAAGATTAATAAGTTTCTTTATTAATGATTCTGAAGCGCAACAATTATTCATGTTGGAACAAGGAGTACCACCAACTACAACAGCACAAGAGAGAATTTCTGATAAACTAACTCCAGTGCAGCAGAGAATAATTGATTTTGTATCCTACACTTTAGAGATTGCAGAAAAATCAGCGTATCCACCTTCTGGATCTACAGAAGTTACTTCAGAATTTGAAGAAGTTGCTCAAGCAGTTGGCTTTGGTAGTATGACACCAGCAGAAGGAGCAGAAGAATTTATGAGTTCAGCTGAAGAAATTCTAGCTAGAAATAGATAATTGACAATAATTAAATTAAGCGGCTCCTTTTTAAAAGGAGCCGTATCAATTTAGTTTTGTGCTAATTGAGGAGGTTTTTCTATGAAAAAATGGCTCAAAGAAAATTGGGAAGGTTATTTATTTTTAACTCCATGGTTAATTGGTTTATTGGTTTTTACAATAATTCCTATTTTAACTTCACTTTATTTATCATTTACACGTTATAATATTTTAACTACACCAGAATTTATTGGAGTAGATAATTATTTTAGAATGTTAAGCGATAAAGACTTTATTCAGAGTCTTAAAGTAACATTTAAATTCGTGTTTTTAAGTGTACCATTAAGAATGAGTTTTGCTTTATTAATAGCTATGTTATTAAATAGAAAAATACGGGGACTCAGATTTTATAGGGCTGTTTATTATGTTCCTTCTTTATTAGGAGGTAGTGTAGCTATATCAATTTTATGGAGACAGTTGTTTAATAGAGAGGGATTGTTGAATCAGTTTTTATCAATTTTTAAAATAGAAGGTTTAAATTGGATTGCAACGCCGAGTACAGCACTTTATACTTTGATTATTTTGTTGGTTTGGCAGTTTGGATCATCAATGTTGATATTTTTAGCAGCATTAAAGCAAGTACCAGAAGATTTATATGATGCTGCAAAAATTGATGGAGCAAGTAAATTGAGACAATTTACAAACATTACTTTGCCCATGATTACACCTATGGTCTTATTTAACTTGATTATGACAATGATTAATGCATTCCAGTCTTTTACTCCAGCTTTTATTATTAGTAATGGAACAGGTGGACCGGTTGGCAGTACACTTCTTTATTCATTATATCTATATAAAAGAGGATTTACATTTTTTGAAATGGGTTATGCATCAGCTTTAGCTTGGATTTTATTAATACTAATCGCAATATTTACTGCGATCATCTTTTGGACTTCAGGTAAATGGGTATATTACGAAGGATAATTATTAAGAAAGGAGGTTTTGAAAAATGAAAATAAAAAAATATATTAATGAGAAGTTATTCATACATATATTTATTATTCTATTTGGCTTTATCATGATTTATCCACTTTTGTGGATGTTAAGCAGTTCTTTCAAACCCAGTCAAGAAATATTTAATTCCATTTCATTTTTTCCACAAGATTTTACATTAGAAAATTATTTTATTGGTTGGGAAGGTATTTCAGGTTATACTTTTAGAATCTTTTTTACTAATTCTTTTATAATTACTTTTGCAGTGGTTATAGGCACTTTGATAAGTTCTTCAATGGCTGCATTTGCGTTTTCGAAATTAGACTTTGCATTTAAAAATGTGTTTTTTGTAATTATGCTTGGGACATTAATGCTTCCCTATCATGTAAAATTAATTCCTCAATATATATTATTTAATTATTTGGGATGGATCAATACATTTTTACCATTAACAGTTCCTAGGTTTTTTGCAGTGCATGGTTTTTTTGTTTTTTTACTTGTACAGTATATGCGTACAATACCAAATGAAATTATGGAGTCAGCAGAAATTGATGGTGCAAATACTTTGCAAATTTACTGGAGTTTAATTATGCCATTATCTGTTCCTGCTCTCATTACTTCAGGTATTTTAACATTTATCTGGACCTGGAATGATTTTTTTACTCAACTGATTTATTTGAATAATGTAACTAAATTTACCGTTTCTGTTGCATTAAGAATGTTTGTTGATGCAACAAGTGGTAGTTCCTGGGGAGCAATGTTTTCTATGTCAATATTATCATTAACCCCGTTATTTATAATATTTATTTTCTTCCAACGGTATATAATTCAAGGAATTACAGCAGGGAGTGTTAAAGGTTAATAATAATCTTAGATTTAAAATAATAAAATTTAAAAAGGAGTTTTGAATTATGAAAAAGGATTTATTAACTGGAGTTTTTCCACCCATGGTAACCCCTTTTATTGATGAAGAGGTTGATTATAAAGGCCTTATTTCCAATATTAAAAAACTTAATAAGAGTGAATTAAAAGGATATTTTATACTTGGGACTAATGGAGAGTTTAAGTCACTAACCACAGATGAAAAGTTAAAGATAATACAAACTGTTGTCGATGAATCTTCAGATGAAAAAGTAATTATGGCTGGAACAGCGGCAGAAAGCACAAAAGAAACTATTGATACGACCATAGAGGCAGCTAAGTTAGGAGTTGATCTAGTTAGTATTTTAATGCCTCATTTTTTTAGAAAATATATTACTAATCAAGTAATGATTGATTATATTATTGATGTAGCTAATGCATCACCTGTTCCAATTGTTTTGTATAATAATCCTTCTGTAGCAGCTGATATTTTAATTACAACGGATGTTATAAAAGAGGTTGCTGATCATCCTAATGTAATTGGAATGAAAGATAGTTCAAAAGGTAATTATAAAAAGTATATTGAAATAACTCAAGATAAAGAATTTTTTATAGTGGCAGGTTCAGCAAGTTTCTTTTATGAATCTTTGCAGGCAGGAGCTGTGGGCGGTGTGCTTTCTTTAGCAAATGTTTTTCCTAAAGAATGTAGTCAATTATATAATTTATTTAATAATAATGAATTTGATGAAGCATTTGAATTGAATAAAAAATTAGTTGAATTGAACAAAAAAGTATCTGGTTTTAAAGGAGTTGCTGCAGTTAAAAAAGCAGCAGAATTAGTCGGGTTTTCAGCTGGCCCACCTAGACTTCCTATAAAAAAACTAAATGTTCAAGAAACTAAAATATTGAAAAACAATTTGCTTACAAGTGATTTTTATTAATGGAGGGATTTTGTGAATAAGGTTAGAAATAAATCTGTATTGTTACCTCAACCAATTTCTATAGAGGCTATTGAATTGTTGAAACGAGAGGGTTTTGAAATTATTGAAGCAGAGAGTAAGGATATAAAAACAGTAAAAGAACTTATTAAAAATGTTGATGCTGTAATTTTAAGAACAGGTATAGAGATGGATAGTAACCTGTTGTCAAATGCAGATAGTCTTGTAACAATATCTAGAACTGGTGCTGGCTTAGATAATATAGATATAAGAAAAGCAACAGAAAAAGAAATTATTGTAACTTCCAGTATTGGTGCTAACACGACTAGTGTTGCTGAACATGCTTTGGCATTGATTTTAGGGTTTAATAAAGCGATCATTAAATTAGATAAAGCAGTAAGAAGTAATAATTTTTCTGAAAGATATAAATATTATCCTGAAGATGTTTTAAATAAAAGTCTTGGGATAGTTGGCTTTGGTAAGATTGGCAAAAAAGTAGTTGAATACTTCACTCCATTTACCCAGTCTGAAATATATGTATATGACCCGATTATATCAGAATCAAATAGACAAAAATATAAAGAAAAAGTAACTTTTTTGAGTAAAGATGAGCTTTTTAAAAAAGCAGATATCGTTTCGCTACATGTTCCTCTTAATTCTCATACTAAACATTTAGTAAGTTTAAAAGAGCTTAAATCTATGAAGAATTCTGCAATAATTATTAATACATCTAGAGGTGGAGTAATAAATGAAAAAGATTTAATTGAAGCTTTAAAGAAAAACATGATTAGAGGTGCAGCATTAGATGTATTTAGTGAAGAGCCACCTGATAAAGATAATTTATTATTAAAAATGGATAATGTTATTTTAACACCTCATTCAGCAGCTTTAACTAAAGAATGTTCAGTTAGAATGGCCACAAAAGCTGCTGAGAGAGTCATTGATTTATTTAATAACAAAAAGCCAGATCATATAGCAAATCCGGAAGTTTTAAAATCAAAAAAATGGGAAAATCTAATTTAAAAAGGAGCGGTTATACATGAAATATGTAGTAAATGTTCAATCTAAAAATCCTGATATAGATCCACGTTCTATAAGGGATCGAGTAAAAAATAGAGAGAGTAAAATTTTACGTGATACATATTATTTAATTGATCCAGAGGAATGTGAATCTAAAAGTTTGACAATGGGTCATACTACTATATATCCAACTGGATCTACTACAGGTCATGCACATGATGATATGGAAGAAACTTATTATGTGGTTTCTGGAAAAGGAATCATGGTAGTAGGAGAAGATAAATATGATATAAAAGAGGGAGATGCGTTATATGTTCCTCCAGGAGAATATCATACTACTTATCAAAAGGGCAATTTACCATTGATAGTAGTTTGGGTTACTGGAAAAGTAAATAACAAAAAAGATAGATGATAGAAAGTATAAAATTAATAAAGAGGTGAAAAAATGATAGAACATTATAAAATGTTCATTGGTGGTGAATGGATTGGTTCAAAAAATAGAGATAAAATCAAAATAATTAATCCGGTAAAAAATGAGGTTTTTGCAGAAGTTCCTAAAGCATCAGAAAAAGACGTAGAATGGGCTGTGGATGTAGCAGATAAAATTTTTCCGGAATGGGCAGAGTTATCTCCGTTTGAGAGAGGGAAATTTCTGCGTAAAGCTAGTAATAATGTAATAAAAAAATCAAGACAGATTGCTAAATTGATGACTAAAGAACAAGGTAAACCATTAGAAGAAGCAGAAGGTGAGGTGATAAAAGGAGCTAATATTTTAAGATACTATGCTGAAGAAGGGGAAAGAATTTATGGTAGAATAATTGCTAATGAACAAAAAAATTCTGAGAGTAAAGTGATTTATCAACCTATAGGAGTAGCGGCAGCAATTTCACCTTGGAATTATCCAATAGAATTATTAGCCTGGAAAATTGGAGGAGCTCTTGCAGCTGGATGTCCTGTTGTTGCTAAGTTACCATCTCAAACTCCTTTAGCCCCTTTAGAATTTATTAAATGTATAGAAGATTCTGGAGTTCCAAAAGGAGTAGTAAATGCAATCACCGGTTCTGGATCAGAAATTGGACCATTATTAATTAAAAACAATAAAATAAAAAAAATTGCTTTTACTGGCTCTACAGCAGTTGGCAAAGATGTTTTAAAAAATAGTATTGAAGATTTCAAAAAAGTTTCTCTGGAATTAGGTGGTAGCCTTCCTATGATTATTACAAAAGATTGTGATTTAGAAAAGGCAGTTGATGGGGCTGTTTATAGGTCTTTTAGAAATATGGGACAAATTTGTATCGCTATAAATAGAATTTATGTTGAAGAAGATATTTATGAAAAGTTTTTAAGTAGTTTTGCTAAAAAAACTGAAAATTTAAAAATTGGAAACGGTTTAACTGATAATTGTGACCTAGGACCTATGTGTTCTTTAAACGGTATAGAAACAACCAAAACTCATATAAGAGATGCTGTTGAAAAAGGTGCAAAAATTGTTAGCGGAGGCAAAGCTCCTGAGGGAGAAAAGTATAGGCAAGGCTATTTTTTCAAGCCAACGATATTAAGAGATGTAAATCATGAAATGTTGGTAATGCGAGAGGAAACTTTTGGGCCAGTAGTTGGTGTAATGTCTTATGAACACATTGATGAAGCTATTAAATTAGCAAATGATACATCTTATGGGTTAGCTGCAATTGTTTATACAAATAATTTGAATGCCGCAAAAAAAATATCAGATGAGATTAAAGCTGGTAATATTTCTATTAATAATCCTTCGCCTGGGGTAATTAATGCTCCGTATGGGGGCTGGAAAGATAGTGGTTTTGGACATGAACATGGACCTGAAGGATTATATGAATATTTATTACTTAAGCATGTTAGAACAACCTATTTTAATTAAAAGGAATGGTTATATGTCCAATTTATATTTACTTGGCTTAGATATCGGTACTTCTAGTTGTAAATCTATTATTATAAACGAGAACGGTGAAAAAGTTGCTTCTTCTACAACCAATTATCCCATTTTTCATCCTAAAGATAACTGGTCTGAACAAAACCCTGATGATTGGTGGAAAGCTACAATTAAAGCTATAAAAAAGGTAGTGAAAAAAAGTAAATTAAATTCGAACGATATTGTTAGTTTAGGTTTAACTGGGCAAATGCATGGTTTAATAGCATTAGATGATAACAATGATGTACTAAGACCTGCAATTCTTTGGAATGATCAAAGGACTTCACAGCAGTGTAGTAATATTGTATCTGCTGTCGGAGGAAATGATCAGTTGCTTAAATATACTAATAATACTATGTTAAATGGCTATACAGCACCTAAACTTATATGGTTAAGAGAAAATGAACCTGAGATTTTTGAAAAAATTAAAATAATTCTAAACCCAAAAGACTTTATAAGGTTTAAATTAACAGGAAAGTTTGCTACAGATGTCTCTGATGCTTCAGGAACTGGCCTTTTTAATGTTAAAAAAAGAAAATGGAGCAAGAAACTTTTAAATATATTAGATATTCCTGAACATATTTTACCTCCGGTTTATGAGTCCACAGAAGTTACTGGAATAGTTAAAAAGTCAATATGCAAAGCCTTAGGGCTTAAAGAAGGAATAATTGTTGCTGCAGGAGGTGGGGATGCTGTGGTTCAGACAACGGGAACGGGTTTAATTAATAAGGATGTTTTAGGAACAACTATTGGTACTGCAGGAATAGTTTCTTTAGGTTTAAATAAATATGAAAATAATAAAGATGGGAATCTTCAAGTTTTCTGCAATAATGAAGATAATAGATGGCATATTATGGGAGTTAATTTGTCTTCTGGAGGTGCATATAAATGGTATAAAGATAATTTGTGTCGACTTGAACAAAAGAAAGCAATTGATAACAACCGGGATGTTTATAGCATTCTTGATCAGGAAGTAAATTCAATTTTATCAAATGACAAGAAACTTATATTTTTACCTTATTTAATTGGAGAAAGATGTCCACACCCTGATCCTACAGCTAGAGGTAGTTTTATTGGTTTATCTCTTAGACACACTCATGCAGATTTAACAAAAGCTGTACAGGAGGGAATTATTTTTAATTTAAGGCAAATTAAAGATTTAATCGTAGAATTAGACCCAAAAATTAAAATTTCTGAGATAAGAACTTCAGGTGGTGCATCTAAAAGTCGAACTTGGAAGCAGATTCAAGCAAATATTTTTCAGTTACCTGTTAAGACTGTAGTTGGAAGTAGTGAAGGTGCAGCCTATGGAGCAGCTTTACTGGCAGGTGTAGCGTGTAATGCATGGAATGATTTGGAAGAAGCGGTGTCTTTATTAAAAGTAGAAAGTGTTACACTTCCTGATACATCATATAAAGAATATTATAATAATTTATATAAAATATATAATAAGCTGTATTATGTACTTAAAGATACTTATAAAGAGTTATTCAATCTTTAGCACAACATATAAAGGAGGAATTATGACATTGGATTATATTCCTGAATTTAAGTATGATTTACACTGCCATACAGTTAGATCTGATGGTAGAGACACACCAAAAGAATTAATTGATAATGCAGTAGAGTTAGGTATGAAAGCAATTGCTATTACTGATCATGATGTTCGTCCCCCAAAATTTATTGAATATGATAATAGTAAAATTGAAATTAAAAAGTATGCTCGAGATAATAATTTAAATTTAATTTTAGGTGATGAGTTTTCCACAGATACTTATGTTGATGATGTTCATATAGTGGGTTATGAGTTAAACTGGGATAATCCATTAATTATTGAAGAAGAAAAAAGAGCAAGAAAGAGTAAGAGTGAGGCTTATCGTAAATTATGTGAAGTTTTGACTGAAAATGGTATTATTATTGATTATGAAAATGATATATTAAAATATAGAGATACTGAAGGAAATATAAAATACAGGGATCCTGATGAAGTAGAAAGAAAGCATATTTTTGAAAAAATAGCTAAAAAAAAGTATGCTAATAGTTGGAGAGAGGCTAAGATAATGGTTAGAGACGATAAAAAACTAAATGTTAGGAGACCTAAAATTGACCCCATAGATGCTATAAAATTAATACACGAATGTGGAGGAATTGCTGTTCTTGCACACCCTTATTTAATAGATGAATATGTCAGACCCAAAAATAATGAAGAGATATCCAGAAAAGAGTATATTGAAAGGCTTATAGGATCAGGGCTTGATGGAATTGAAGCAACATACACATATAGCAAAACTAGTTATAAAGGTAATAAATCAGAAAAAGTGATTGAAAAAGAAATAAGAAACTCATATCAGGAGAGATTACTAATTTCTGGAGGGTCAGATTATCATGCTGGATACAAGAAAAATATAGAAAACCCTAGAAGAATTGGAGATGCAGGTATAACAAAGGATGAATTTTATAAAATTTTTAAAGATAGAATATGAAAAGAAAGGATGTTTTGTTTATGCCATTAGTAACTACTAAAGCTATGCTTTTAGATGCTCATAACAAAGATTATGCAATTGGAGCTTTTAATGCCAACAATTTAGAAATGGCTCAGGGAATAATTTCCGCAGCTGAAGAGGAGAATGCGCCTGTAATTATTCAAGTCAGCCAGGGTGGAATAAATTATATGGGTGTTGAAGTTATTGCAAGTGGAATTATAAAATTACTAAAAGCTACAACTGTTCCTATAGCTCTTCATTTAGATCATGGTCTTGATTTATATTATAATTTACTTGCCTTAAGATCCAATTTCACCTCATTAATGTTTGATGGCTCCCAGTTTGATTTTCAAGAAAATATAAAGAAAACCAAAAAGATTGTTGAAATAGCTCATATGTTTGACATTCCTGTTGAAGCAGAACTTGGAAAAGTTCCCAAAAACCCTAATGAAATGTCCAAAGAAGATCTTAAAAAATATATGACTGATCCTTTAGAAGCTTTAGAATTTGTAAAAAAAACAAATATAGATTCTTTAGCAATATCTGTAGGTAGTATGCACAAGATGAAAGTTAAAAGTGCAGATTTAGAAATTGATAGAATCAAAAAAATAAGGGAAGTAGTTGATTTACCATTAGTTCTTCATGGATCTTCAGGAGTAACAGAAGACTCTATAAAAAAATCTATTAAAGCTGGCATTAGCAAGGTTAATGTTCATACTTATTTAGCTCAGCATTTTACTCAAGAGGTTCGTAAACAGTTAAATAATAATCAAGATTTAGTTGATTTAAGAAAATACCTTGATAAAGGAAGAGAAGCTCTTAAAAAAGCAGTGATCGAAAAAATTAGACTTTTTAATTCCAGTGGGAGAGCAACAGATATAGATTTATCACCAATTATTACTCAATCAGGAAAGATTTTTAAAGAAATGAACTAGTATTAAAGATATTTAAATAAAAAGATGAAATATCACTAATTATTTGATACTCAACTTTCGGCGTTAGGTTTTAGTAATAAAACCTTGATAAACATAGGAAGAAGCTCAAAAAAGTAGTCATAAAAAATACAAAAACACCCCTATTTATGGTATAATAGTAATTAACAAGA
>Ga0114983_1000990_pt1 | contig 11485 bp, 13 predicted proteins | sample Shrwel_input2_RT_FD_87182 | JGI IMG/M metagenome (GOLD analysis project Ga0114983, IMG submission 87182) | Subsurface microbial communities from deep shales in Ohio, USA - Utica-3 well 1 S input2 RT | ecosystem: Environmental > Aquatic > Deep subsurface > Shale gas/oil reservoir > Produced...
CGATGACCATTTCCACCAGCCCCGAGAACAGCTCTTCTTCCGCACTGACGATGTCGCAATGGACTGTCATAGCCATATTCATGCCTCGGTAGTCAGCCTGGCCGGCATACGCCAGTCAGGCTGGGACAGCGCCCGTGAACGGGCGCGCCAGTTACAGTTTCTTGGCCTTCTCGATGGCTTCGTCAATGGAACCGACCATGTAGAACGCCTGCTCGGGCAGGTGATCGTAGTCGCCATTGAGGATGCCGGCGAAACCACGGATGGTTTCCTTCAGCGGCACGTACTTGCCCGGCGAACCGGTGAAGACTTCGGCCACGAAGAACGGCTGGGACAGGAAACGCTGGATCTTACGCGCGCGGGATACCAGCTGCTTGTCCTGCTCGGACAGTTCGTCCATACCGAGGATGGCGATGATGTCCTTCAGTTCCTTGTAGCGCTGCAGCACGTACTGAACGCCGCGAGCGGTGTCGTAGTGCTCCTGGCCGATGACCAGCGGATCCAGCTGACGGGAAGTCGAGTCGAGCGGGTCGACCGCCGGGTAGATACCCAGGGAGGCGATGTCACGCGACAGTACGACGGTGGCGTCGAGGTGGGCGAAGGTGGTCGCCGGGCTCGGGTCGGTCAGGTCGTCCGCGGGAACGTAGACAGCCTGCACGGAGGTGATCGAACCGGTCTTGGTCGACGTGATGCGCTCCTGCAGAACGCCCATCTCTTCGGCCAGCGTCGGCTGGTAACCCACCGCGGACGGCATACGGCCCAGCAGTGCCGACACTTCGGTACCGGCCAGGGTGTAACGGTAGATGTTGTCGACGAACAGCAGAACGTCACGGCCTTCGTCACGGAACTTCTCGGCCATGGTCAGGCCGGTCAGCGCCACGCGCAGGCGGTTTCCTGGCGGCTCGTTCATCTGGCCGTAGACCAGGGCAACCTTGTCGAGAACGTTGGAGTCCTTCATCTCGTGGTAGAAGTCGTTACCCTCACGAGTACGCTCACCCACACCAGCGAACACGGAATAACCGCTGTGCTCCATGGCGATGTTACGGATCAGTTCCATCATGTTCACGGTCTTGCCGACACCGGCACCACCGAACAGACCGACCTTACCGCCCTTGGCGAACGGGCATACCAGGTCGATTACCTTGATACCGGTTTCCAGCAGGTCGTTACCGCCGGCTTGTTCGGCATAGGAAGGGGCAGCGCGGTGGATGGTCCAGCGCTCTTCTTCACCGATGGGACCGGCTTCGTCGATCGGGTTGCCCAGCACGTCCATGATACGGCCCAGGGTCGCCTTGCCGACCGGGACGGAGATCGCTTCGCCGGTGTTGGTGACGTCCAGGCCACGCTTGAGGCCTTCGGTCGAACCCATCGCGATGGAACGGACGATGCCGTCGCCCAGCTGCTGCTGGACTTCCAGGGTGGTTTCCGCGCCTTGTACTTTCAGCGCGTCATAGACGTTCGGCACCTGATCGCGCGGAAACTCCACGTCGATAACGGCGCCGATGATTTGAACGATACGTCCGCTACTCATGTTTGGTTCCTCTGAATATTTGAACCGTTCTTAAACCGCGGCAGCGCCGCCGACGATTTCCGAGATTTCCTGAGTGATCGCAGCCTGACGGGCCTTGTTGTAGACCAGCTGCAAATCGCTGATCAGATCACCGGCGTTGTCGGTTGCGTTCTTCATGGCGATCATCCGCGCGGCCTGCTCGGCTGCGCCGTTCTCAACTACCGCCTGGTAGACCTGGGACTCGATGAAGCGAACCAGCAGGGCATCCAGCAGCTGCTGGGCATCCGGCTCGTAGAGGTAGTCCCACTGACCCTTCTTCACTGCCTGTGCGTCTTCGACTTCAGCCAGTGGCAGAAGCTGATCGATCGTCGGCTTCTGGGTCATGGTGTTGATGAACTTGTTGGAGACCAGGTACAAGCGGTCCAGCCGGCCCTCGTTGAAGGCGTCCAGCATGACCTTGACGCTGCCGACCAGGTCGTTGACCGACGGCTCTTCGCCCAGGTTGCCGATCGCCGCGACGACGTTGCCACCGAAGCTACGGAAAAAGCTCGCACCCTTGTTGCCGATGACGCACAGGTCGGCCTCGACCTTCTGGTCGTGCCATTCCTTCATGCTGCGAATCAGTGCCTTGAACAGGTTGATGTTCAGGCCACCGCACAGACCGCGATCGGACGACACGACGATGTAACCGACACGCTTGACCGGACGCTCCACCATGAACGGATGACGGTACTCGGGGTTGGCGTTGGCCAGATGGCCAATCACCTGCCGGATCCGCTCCGCGTAGGGACGGCTGGCAGCCATGCGCATCTGTGCCTTGCGCATCTTGCTGACCGCCACCTTTTCCATGGCGCTGGTGATCTTCTGCGTGCTTTTGATGCTCGCAATCTTGCTGCGAATCTCTTTTGCGCCTGCCATTTGACACCTTTCGGGTTAGCAGGCGGGAGCCCTGAGGCCCCCGCTGCGGCTTACCAGCTCTGCGTGGCCTTGAACTTCTCGACGCCGGCCTTCAGGCCTGCATCGATTTCGTCGTTGAAGTCGCCCTTCACGTTGATCTTCGCCATCAGGTCGGCGAACTCGCGGTTGAAGTAGGCGATCAGGGCCTGCTCGAAGGCGCCAACCTTGGCTACCGGCACGTCGGTCAGGAAACCACGCTCGGCGGCGTACAGCGACACGGACATGTCGGCAATGGACATCGGCGCGTATTGCTTCTGCTTCATCAGCTCGGTGACGCGTTGACCATGCTCGAGCTGCTTGCGGGTCGCCTCGTCCAGGTCCGATGCGAACTGCGCGAACGCAGCCAGTTCACGGTACTGGGCCAGTGCGGTACGAATCCCGCCGGACAGCTTCTTGATGATCTTGGTCTGCGCCGCACCACCGACACGGGATACCGAGATACCGGCGTTGACGGCCGGACGGATACCCGAGTTGAACATGGCGGACTCGAGGAAGATCTGGCCGTCGGTGATCGAGATCACGTTGGTCGGAACGAACGCGGACACGTCGCCGGCCTGGGTCTCGATGATCGGCAGCGCGGTCAGCGAACCGGTCTTGCCCGTCACGGCGCCATTGGTGAACTTCTCGACATACTCTTCGGATACGCGCGAAGCACGCTCCAGCAGACGGCTGTGGAGATAGAACACGTCGCCCGGGTAGGCTTCACGTCCCGGCGGACGGCGCAGCAGCAGGGAGATCTGGCGGTAGGCCACGGCCTGCTTGGACAGATCGTCATAGACGATCAGCGCGTCTTCACCGCGGTCGCGGAAGTACTCGCCCATGGTGCAACCGGCATAGGGTGCCAGGTACTGCAGCGCGGCGGACTCGGAAGCCGAGGCGGCAACGATGATGGTGTTGGCCAGGGCGCCATGCTCTTCCAGCTTGCGTACGACGTTGGCGATGGTCGACTGCTTCTGACCGATGGCCACGTAGACGCAGCGGATGCCGCTGTTCTTCTGGTTGATGATCGCGTCGATCGCCAGAGCGGTCTTACCGATCTGACGGTCACCGATGATCAGCTCGCGCTGACCACGGCCGACCGGGATCATGGCGTCGACCGACTTGTAACCAGTCTGTACCGGCTGGTCGACCGACTTACGCCAGATCACGCCCGGCGCGACCTTCTCGACCGCATCGGTGAGCTTGGCGTTGATCGGACCTTTGCCGTCGATCGGGGTTGCCCAGTGCGTCGACGACACGACCCAGCAGCTCCGGACCGACCGGAACCTCGAGGATACGGCCGGTGCACTTGGCGCTCATGCCTTCGGTCAGGCCCAGGTAGTTACCCAGAACCACGGCACCGACGGAGTCCTGCTCCAGGTTCAGCGCCATGCCGTAGATGCCACCAGGGAACTCGATCATTTCGCCGTACATGACGTCGGCCAGACCGTAGATACGTACGATGCCGTCAGACACGCTGACGACGGTGCCCTCGTTACGGGCTTGAGCGGCGACATTCGAGCTATCGATGCGCTGCTTGATGATTTCACTAATCTCGGAAGGATTCAGTTGCTGCATGCCATGACCCTCAAATCAGGATTTCAACGATTCGGCCAACTGGCTCAGTTTGCCGCGAACCGAACCGTCGACAACCACGTCGCCAGCGCGGATGACCACGCCGCCGATCAATGCAGGATTCACGGCCTGCTGGAGGTTGACGGTGCGATCTAGCCGCTTGGACAGGGCGGCAGCCAAGGTTTGGAGTTGCTCGTTGCTGAGCTCGTAGGCAGTTTCGACTTCTGCATCGAGCGTTTTCTCGGCTTGCGCCTTGATGTCCTCGTACAGCTCCCACACGGTCGGCAGAACGGCCAGGCGATCGTTCTCGCCCAGGGTCCTGACGAAATTGCGGAACGCTTCGTCCGCGTCGTTGCCCAGCACACGTACCAGCGCCTCGACCTTGCTATCGCTAGTCAGGCGCGGATCGTTGAGCAATGCATCGACTTCGGGGACTTCTACAGCGACGGCGGCCAGATTCAGCATTTTCGACCAGGCCTGAGTCTGGTCGACCGAGCTGGCAAACTCGAAAGCGGCTTTCGCGTAAGGCCGAGCAAGCGTCTGGGTATTGATCATCGCTTGCCTCGCTTAGAGTTGGGAGGCCAGTTTTTCGACCAGTTCGTTGTGTACCTTGGCGTCCACCTGGGACTCCAGGATCTTCTCCGCACCGGCTACGGCAAGCGCCGCGACCTGACTGCGCAGTTGGTCCCTGGCACGGTTCACTTCCTGTTCGATCTCGGCGCGGGCGCCGGCTACCAGCCGCTCACCCTCGGCACGGGCTTGCTGCTTGGCTTCCTCGATGATCGCATTGGCGTGCTTGTTCGCCTGCTCGAGGATCTGGGCAGCCTGCTCCTTGGTCTCACGGAGGGTGTTGGACACCTTTTCCTGAGCCAGTTTCAGGTCTTGCTGCGCACGGCCTGCCGCATCCAGCCCCTCGGCGATCTTCTTCTGGCGTGCGTTCATGGCGGCCGTGATAGGCGGCCAGACGAACTTCATGCAGAACCAGACGAAGATAGCGAAGGCGAGCGTTTGACCGAACAGCGTCAAGTTAATGTTCACAGCGATTTACCTCGTGCTATCTCGTTCAACGCGGGAGTCATTCCACGGCGACGGGGCTCGCCCGGCGAACCCCATCTCAAACCGGAAAAATGATTAACCGGCGACAACGAAGATGAGGTACATCGCGATACCAACGCCGATCATCGGTACGGCGTCGAGCAGGCCGGCCATCAGGAAGGTCTTGGTTTGCAGCTGCGGAGCCAGCTCAGGCTGACGAGCAGTGGATTCCAGCAGCTTGCCACCCAGCAGGGCGAAGCCGATGCCGGTGCCCAGAGCACCCAGACCGATCATGAGGGAAGCGGCGATGTAGACGAGTTCCATGTAAAGCTCCTGAAGCTAAGGGGGGTTTAAGGTTTGTTGGGTAAAGCGGACTAGCGTTGGCCGGACGTTCCTTACGGGGTCAACTCGGCATGACTGTGGTCTTCATGCGCAGAGCTGAGGTACACCACGGTCAGGACCATGAAGATGAACGCCTGCAGCGGGATCACCAGGATATGGAAGATCGCCCACGGTACGTTCAGGGTCCACTGCACGTAGAACGGCAGCAGCGCGATGAGGATGAATACCACCTCACCAGCGTACATGTTGCCGAACAGTCGCAGAGCCAGGCTCAGCGGCTTGGTCAGCAGACCGAGGATCTCGAGGAACAGGTTGAACGGCACCAGCGACCAGTGGTTGAACGGGGTGAACGCCAGTTCCTTGGTGAAGCCGCCAAAGCCCTTGACCTTGAAGCTGTAGAACAGAATCAGAATGAACACGCCGAGCGACAGGCCGAAGGTGCCGTTCGGGTCGGCGGTCGGAACGATCTTGAAGGCCGGCAGGCCAGCCAGATGGGCGATGCCCGGGATGTAGTCGACCGGAATCCACTTCAGGCTGTTCATCAGGAACACCCAGACGAAGATGGTCAGCGCCAGCGGTGCGATCACCGGGTTGCGACCGTGGAAGGTGTCCTTGACCACGCCCTCGACGAACTCGACGCACATCTCGACGAGATTCTGCAGCTTGCCGGGCACACCGGCGGTGGCGGACTTGGCCGCGGAGCGGAACACCAGGATGAAGATCAGGCCCATCAGGACCGACCAGCCCAGAGTGTCCAGGTGCACCGCCATGAAGCCCATTTCACGAGCCTCGGCGCCGGTCTGGGCGATCGTCCAGGTAGCCTGGTCGAGCACGGAGCCATCAGCGCGTTCGTAACCGGCAGGCAGTTTGCCGTAGGTCAGGTTCTGCAGGTGATGCTGGATATATTCAGCCGGGGTACTCGCCATATGCGCGCCTCAATACTCAATGCTTCGGATTGTTTTTCAGCAGCAGGAGTGCGCTCGCGGAGGTGCCCAGCACCAGCACGTAGCCGGCAAACAAGGCAACCGGCTCCAGCGGTCGTACTCCCACGAACACCAGCGCAAAGAGCGCTGCTGCCAGAATCTGTTTTCCCATCTCTCCAGCCCAGAAGGACTGGACGATCGCCCGGGTCGAACGCGCGCCAAAGTAACGAAAGGCCTTGTACGCAAAATACGCATTCGCCGACAGGGCGATCAGGCCGCCGAGCAGCGCCGAGTATCCGGCGACGACTCCAAACACAACACCGCAAGCCAGCGTGCCGACCAAGGCCGCAACGGCCTGGACGAGCAGTCCTCGAAATGCTGGCTGACGGTAGAAGGGTGTCCTGTTACGTATGTTCACCGGCATTCCACCGCGGTATCGAGATGCGCCTGGCTGCTGGCTGCAGTCCCAAAAAAGCGCGGCGAGTATAGGAGCAGGGCCCCACCGGTTCAACTATCCGGTAGTTATTTCCGACCGGCACTACAAAAATTTTGTATCAACGAATGTGAGCCAGCACGCCCTGCAGCTCGTCGAGCGAGCTATAGCGAATCACCAGCTGCCCCTTGCCCTTGGCCCCGTGGCGAATCTGCACCGGAGAGCCCAGCCGCTCGGCCAGCCGCTGTTCCAGACGGCTGATGTCGGGATCCGCCTTCGGCGCCTCCTTGGTGCTTCCTTGCCGTTGAGCCACTGGCGGACCAGCGCTTCGGTCTGACGTACCGTCAGGCCGCGTGCGACAACGTGCCGCGCCCCTTCCACCTGCTGCTCGGCTGGCAGGCCGAGCAGCGCCCGGGCGTGGCCCATTTCCAGATCGCCATGCGCGAGCAGGGTCTTGATCTCTTCGGGCAGGCCGATCAGGCGCAACAGGTTGCTTACCGAAACCCGTGATTTGCCCACGGCGTCGGCGACCTGTTGCTGGGTCAGCTGGAATTCCTGCTGCAAGCGCTGCAGGGCAATGGCCTCTTCGATCGGATTGAGGTCCTCGCGCTGGATGTTTTCAATCAGCGCCATGGCGATCGCCGCTTCGTCAGGAACGTCACGCACCATCGCCGGGATCTTTTCCAGGCCTGCCTGCTGGCTGGCGCGCCAACGACGTTCGCCCGCGATGATCTCGAAGCGGCCGCCGTCGATCGCGCGCACGACGATCGGTTGCATCACGCCCTGGGCACGGATCGAGCTGGCCAGCTCCTCCAGCGCGGCCGGATCCATGTCGCGTCGCGGCTGGTACTTGCCGCGCTGGATCAGTTCCAGCGGCAGATGCTGCAGTTCTCGGCTATCGGCCTTGACCGCCTGTTCCTGTAGCGTCGTGACGCTGGCACCGCCAAGCAAGGCGTCCAGTCCGCGTCCCAGGCCTCTTTTCTTGGTCGCCATGAAAATTCCTTATGCGAGGGCGCTGCGTGCTGCCTTGCGCTGGCGACGGGACAACTCGCCGGCGAGCGCCAGATAGGCCTGTGCGCCCTTCGATTGCTTGTCGTACACCAGCGCCGGCATGCCATGGCTGGGCGCTTCGGCCAGGCGCACATTGCGCGGGATGACGGTGTCGTAGAGTTTGTCGCCGAAATGCGTGCGCAGCTGCTCGGAAACATCGTTGGTCAGGCTGCTGCGCGGGTCGTACATGGTACGCAGCAGGCCTTCGATCGTCAGGCTCGGATTGAGTGCCCGACCGATGCGCTGAATCGAGTCGACCAGATCGGTCAGCCCTTCGAGCGCGTAGTACTCGCATTGCATCGGAATGATCACCCCGTCGGCGGCGGCCAGCGCGTTGACCGTCAGCATCGACAGCGAAGGCGGGCAGTCGATGAGGATGTAATCGTAGTTTTCGCGCACCGGCGCCAGCGCCTCGCGCAGGCGATGCTCCTTGGTCGGCAGCTTGAGCAGATCGACCTCGGCCGCGGTGAGATCGCGGTTGGCCGGCAACAGCTGGTAGCCGCCATGCTCGGAGAACTGCATCGCATCGACCAGGCTGCAGTCGCCGATGAGCACGTCGTAGATCGAGTGCTCCAGGTTGAGCTTGTCCACACCACTGCCAGTGGTGGCGTTGCCCTGCGGGTCGAGGTCGATCAGCAGGACACGACGACGCGTGGCTACCAGCGAGGCCGCCAGGTTGATGCAGGTGGTGGTCTTGGCGACACCACCCTTCTGGTTGGCGATGGCGAATACACGGGCCATGTCAGCGTCTGTCCAGGGTCATGAAATGCGGCGCAGTATCAGCAGATGGCGCTGGCCTTGGCAACCTGGAACCTGCAGCACATGACAACGCTCCAGTTCGAAGTCCGCGGGTAGCGCCTGCAGTTCGTCCTCCGGATGCACGCCCTTCATCGCCAGCCAGCGCGTGTCGGTGTCGCCCAAGTGGCGAGTCCAGTCAGCGAAATCGGCCAGCGCGCTGAAGGCCCGTGAGCTGATCCCCGCGAACGGTTGCTCCGGACGGTAGCGTTCGACCCGCTCATGGACCACTTCGAGATTGCCCAGCCCAAGCTCCAGCTTTACCTGGGTGAGAAAGCGCGTTTTCTTGCCGTTGGAGTCGAGCAGCACGAAGCGCCGCTCGGGAAACATGATGGCCAGCGGTATACCTGGCATGCCGCCGCCACTGCCAACATCTAGCCAGCGATCTCCACCTTCGGCGACATAGCGGACCACGCTCAGGCTGTCGAGCAAGTGGCGCGAAACCATCTCGTCCGGATCACGGACGGCCGTCAGGTTGTAGGCCTTGTTCCACTTGATCAGCAGCGCCAGGTAGTCGAGCAACTGCCGCTGCTGTTGCTCGGACAGCGCTATGCCCAGTTCATGGGCACCGGCGACCAGCTCTTCGGCATGGCTTCGGGTCACCGCCTCGCTCACGCGCTCTGCTCCAGCTGTTGTCCGGCACCACGCTTTTTCAGGTGGATCATCAGCAGTGAAACTGCCGCCGGGGTCACCCCTGGGATACGCGAGGCCTGGCCCAGCGTCTGCGGGCGGGCCTGCGAAAGCTTGTGCTGGATTTCCTTCGACAGGCCGGAGATCGAGGGGTAGTCCAGGTCGACCGGCAGTGCGATGTTCTCGCTGGCGCGCAAACGCTCGATCTCGTCGCGCTGGCGCTCGATGTAGCCGGCGTACTTGGTGCTGATCTCCACCTGCTCGGCCACCTGCGGATCGGCGCCGGCATCGCCGGTCAGTTCGATGAGGCTGGCGTAGTCGATTTCCGGCCGCGCCAGCAGGTTGAGCAGGTTGTACTCACGCACCAGCGGGCTACCGAAACGCTCGGTGATCGCCGTGCCCTCCGCGCTGCCGGGCCGCACCCAGGTGCTCTTCAGTCGCTGCTCCTCACGCTCGATGCCTTCGCGCTTGGCGCAGAACGCTGCCCAGCGGGTGTCATTCACGAGGCCCAGTTCGCGTCCCTTTTCGGTCAGGCGCAGATCGGCATTGTCCTCGCGCAGGATCAGGCGGTACTCGGCGCGCGAGGTGAACATGCGGTAGGGCTCTTGCGTGCCGAGCGTGATCAGGTCATCGACCAGCACACCGAGGTAGGCCTCGTCACGACGCGGGCACCAGGCTTCACGCCCCTGCGCCCGCAGCGCTGCATTGGCACCGGCCAGCAGCCCCTGAGCGCCAGCCTCTTCGTAGCCGGTGGTGCCATTGATCTGCCCGGCGAAGAAAAGCCCGCCAATGACCTTGGTTTCCAGGCTGTACTTCAGGTCTCGCGGATCGAAATAGTCATATTCGATGGCGTAGCCCGGACGAACGATATGCGCGTTCTCCATGCCACGAATGCTGCGGACGATCTCAAGCTGCACGTCGAACGGCAGCGAAGTGGAGATGCCATTGGGATACAGCTCGTGCGTCGTCAGCCCTTCGGGTTCGAGGAAAACCTGATGGCTGTCCTTGTCGGCGAAGCGATGGATCTTGTCTTCGATCGATGGGCAATAACGCGGGCCGATGCCTTCGATCACCCCGGAATACATGGGCGACCGATCCAGGTTGCTGGCAATGATCTCGTGGGTGCGCGCGTTGGTATGGGTGATCCAGCAGCTGACCTGCGGCGGATGCTGCTCGCGCGAGCCGAGGAACGACATCACCGGTAGTGGCGTGTCGCCCGGCTGCTCGGTCATCTGCGAAAAATCCACGCTGCGCCCGTCGATGCGCGGTGGTGTACCGGTCTTCAGACGACCGACACGCAGCGGCAGCTCCCGCAAGCGACGTGCCAGGGCGAGCGAAGGGGGATCACCAGCGCGTCCTCCCGAATAGTTCTGCAACCCGATGTGGATAAGTCCGCCGAGAAAGGTCCCGGTCGTCAGAACAACGTTGTCCGCGAGGAAGCGCAGCCCCATCTGAGTCACGACACCCTTGACCTGGTCCTGCTCGACAACCAGGTCGTCCGCCGCCTGCTGAAATATCCACAGGTTGGTCTGGTTTTCCAGGATTTCCCGCACGGCAGCCTTGTACAGGATCCGATCGGCCTGCGCACGCGTGGCGCGCACAGCCGGGCCCTTGCGGCTGTTGAGGATGCGGAACTGGATACCGCCCTTGTCGGTGGCTGTCGCCATGGCGCCGCCGAGCGCATCGATTTCCTTGACCAGATGACTCTTGCCGATACCGCCGATCGCGGGGTTGCAGCTCATCTGTCCGAGTGTCTCGACGTTGTGCGTCAACAGCAGGGTCTTCACGCCCATGCGCGCAGCGGCCAGGGCTGCCTCGGTGCCGGCATGGCCACCGCCTATGACGATCACGTCGAACCGGGAAGGGAAATCCACACGCACCTCGTGCCTGTTGAGTTGGGATCTGGGAAGGCCGCGAAGTATAGGGAGTTAGCAGGCTCGAATGAAGGGCTCTGCACAAAAAATGACCAAAGGGCGGGCTGTGGCCAAAAATGAATAAACAAGTCAGAGAGAAGAAAAGCTTGTTTATATGTTTACTTATTCTGAGCCCGCGTTCTGTGGATAACCTATTACAGACCACGCAGGACTAGGTTTCCAGCGTTCAGAAACTCTGTGCGGTATCTGCGTGGGAATTGGGGGGAGCCGGTTGACGGCTTGTGGGTAAAACACCTCGTTATCCACAAGCTGGTGGGCGACCATGTTGCCAACAGGCTTATCGACGGTGTTCAGGGCCAGTTATCTACAAGGCTCCTGCAGGAGC
>Ga0114983_1000992_pt1 | contig 11471 bp, 17 predicted proteins | sample Shrwel_input2_RT_FD_87182 | JGI IMG/M metagenome (GOLD analysis project Ga0114983, IMG submission 87182) | Subsurface microbial communities from deep shales in Ohio, USA - Utica-3 well 1 S input2 RT | ecosystem: Environmental > Aquatic > Deep subsurface > Shale gas/oil reservoir > Produced...
ACCTTACCGAAGACTGACAACCAACGGATCAAGGAATTGAAAGAGATCATCATCAGGTCGTCTGGAAAAGATGTAGTCGAAAAAGTTGTCCAGATAGCGTTGACAGATGGCCACCCAGGCCAGATGGCGGCGATCAAGATGTGCATGGATCGAGCTTTGCCGATTAGTCTGTTTGAGAAAGGCTCGGCGCAAAGGAACGCTGTTACGATTAATATCACTGGCTTGGGCGGTGAGCCGTTGCTAATATCGCCATCACAGCCTGACGAAAACATTATTGATGTTGAAAGCAATTAATGGCCGACCTTAATTTCCAACTCCTGCCGTGGCAGCAAGAAGTCTTCACCGATACCTCGCGCTTCAAAGTGGTGGCGGCTGGTCGCCGTTGCGGTAAGTCTAGGTTAGCGGCCACTACGTTGTTAATCGAGGGTTTGCGTTGCCCCGCTGGCTCGGCGGTGCTGTATGTGGCTCCGACCAATGGTCAGGCTAGACAGATTATCTGGAACGTGTTGCTAGACTTGGGGCGTGAAGTCATTGCCAATAGTCACATCAATAATCAGGACATCACCCTAATCAATGGTGCGGCCATTTATGTTCGCGGGGCTGACCGTCCAGATACCCTGCGCGGTGTGTCATTGACCTACGCCGTGCTGGACGAAGTGGCCGACATTAAGCCGGAAACGTGGGAGCAGGTTATTCGTGCGTCCTTGTCGGACAAGAAGGGTCGTGCCATGTTTATCGGTACGCCCAAGGGCAGGAACTGGTTTTACGATTTGTACAACTTGGGCGACGTTGACAAAGATGATAAGAACTACGACCCCGATTGGAAGAGCTGGCACTTCACCACCAAAGATAACCCATTGATTGACCCAGAAGAAATTGAGTCGGCCAAAAAAACGCTATCGAGCTTTGCCTTTAAACAGGAATACATGGCCAGTTTCAGTAACGCTGGCTCGGACATATTCAAGGAAGATTGGATCAAGTACGGTGAAGAGCCGTCGCACGGTAGTTACTTTATTGCCGTTGACTTGGCCGGATTTGAAGAAGTGGCCAAGCAAGCGGCTAATTCCAAGAAGCGGTTAGACGAAACAGCCATAGCGATTGTTAAAGTCACCGACGATGGTAAATGGTGGATCAAGAAGATCGAGCATGGCCGGTGGGATATCCGTGAGACGGCGGCAAAGATACTGATGGCCATGCGGGATTACCGTCCGCTATCGATTGGAATTGAGCGGGGGGCATTAAAAAATGCCGTTTTGCCATATTTAAGTGACTTAATGCGAAAAAATAATGTATATTCGCACATAGTTGACCTAACGCATGGCAACCGGAAAAAGGCTGACCGGATTATCTGGAGCCTCCAAGGGCGTTTTGAGCATGGACGAATTGTGCTTAACTCAGACGAGGATTGGGACGTATTCCTAGATCAGCTTCTTATGTTCCCTGCACAAGGGGTGCATGACGATTTGCCTGACGCCTTGTCCTATATAGACCAATTAGCCGTGACATCCTATATGCAAGAGGATGATTCTGACGATTGGGAACCGGTGGACATTATTTCGGGTGTATAAATGGATCAAAACGAATTCGATCAACCCACAGAGAATGACAAGGAACTAGTCAGTTTCGTGGTTGACCACTGCGATCGGTGGAGAACGTATCGAGATATTAACTTCCTCCCGCAATGGGAAGAATACGAGCGCATCTTCCGTGGCCAATGGGCGTCGGAAGATAAGACAAGAGAGTCCGAGCGCTCACGCATAGTTACCCCCGCTACCCAACAAGCTGTTGAAACCCGCCACGCTGAGATTATCGAGGCGATCTTTGGTTCTGGCGAATTCTTTGACATCAAAGACGACATTCAGGATATTGACGGCAATCCATTAGATACTGAAATGTTGAAGCTCCAGATGATGGAAGACTTCAAGCGTGACAAGTTGCGCAAGCACATTGACCAAGTGGTGCTGTTGGCCGAGATTTACGGAACTGGTATCGCTGAGGTTGTCACATCAATGGAGAAAGAATTAGCTCCTGCGACCATGCCAATGCCTGGCCAAGCACAAGCAGCCATCGGAACCGTTGAGAAGATGCGCGTCTCAGTCAAGCCGATGCCAATCAACCCGAAGAATTTCCTATGGGATCCAAACGGTACAACCGTTGAGGATTGCATGGGCGTGGCCATCGAGAAGTACGTATCAATCCACAAGGTGGTGCGTGGTATCGAGCGTGGTATCTACCGCAAGGTCAACATCACCCCGACCTACGAAGACACTGACTTAGAGCCGACCCAAGAGATTAGCCAGTACCAAGATGAAAAAGTCTTACTGCTAACTTACTACGGCTTAGTCCCCCGCGAGTACCTGCAAAAAGTTGAAAACGAAGACATCGTCGAGCTGTTCCCTGACGATTCGGCGGCTGAAGACTATCAAGATATGGTCGAGGCGATCATTGTGATTGCGAACGACGGCCTGTTGTTAAAGGCTGAAGAGAGTCCGTACATGATGAAGGATCGTCCTGTACTGACCTATCAGGCCGACACCGTACCCAACAGATTGCCAGGCCGTGGGACGATCGAAAAAGCGTACAACATGCAAAAGTCCATTGATGCGCAAGTGCGCACTCACTTGGACTCATTGGCATTGACCGCCTCGCCAATGATGGCCGTGGACGCTACGCGATTGCCTCGCGGTGCGAAGCTGACAATCATGCCAGGCAAAGCAATCTACACCAACGGCAACCCGAATGAGATTCTCTATCCGTTCAAGTTTGGCCAAACAGACGGCTCAAGCATCACGACGGCTGAAAAATTCCAGCAAATGCTCTTGCAAGCGACCGGCACGTTAGATTCTAACGGTATGGTGTCAGCGGTTGGACGCGATGCGGCGGGTACTGGCATGTCGATGGCGGTGGCTTCGATCATTAAGAAGTACAAGCGCACACTGGTGAACTTCCAAGAAGACTTTTTGATTCCGTTCATCAACAAAGCAGCGTACCGCTTTATGCAGTTCGATCCAGAGCGCTATCCGTCAGTTGATATGGTCTTCATTCCAACGGCAACGCTAGGTATTATTGCGCGTGAGTACGAACAGGCTCAATTTATCAGTTTGTTACAGACTCTTGGCCCTGATACGCCAGTGTTGCCTATCATTCTCAAAGGAATTGTCGCAAATAGCTCGCTTTCTAACCGTGCTGAATTGATGGCGCGCTTAGATTCAATGGGTCAAGTTGATCCAGCGGCACAAGAAAAGCAGTTGGTTCAGGAACAGTTGGCCTTGCAAGCAGCACAAGCTCAGATTGCAGTCAATACGACGCAAGCCGAGCAGAATCGTGCTGAAGCAACCAAGATTATGATCGACACCAAGCTAAAACCCCTGGAAGTACAAGCCAAGATTCAGCAAGGATTGACAGCTAACCTGCCTAATCAGGCCGATATGGCGTCCAAAGAGTTTGATAAGCGTGTCAAGGTCGCTGAATTGATGCTGAAAGAAGCGGATATTAAGAACAAGTCAAAGATTGTCGAACTGCAAATGTCAAAAGCCAAGGATAATGTTGTCGATGCTGAAAATGACTTCCTTGATGAACTGCAAAAGGGAATGCAATAATGGATATTGACAAGCTATTTAATGTGGATCAGGTTCCCGACAGCCTTTTTGACTCTGTAAACAATACGGTGTCCGAAGCAAGGGCAATGCAGAAGAAAAAAGCAGCCGAGAACGCTCAAGCGGTCATTCAAGCGCTTCAGAAAATGAAGGGCGACTTAGAAGGCAAGTACGACAGCGTTTATTCGATGCTTGAGTCACGCATTGCTAATATTCAGGATGGTCGTGATGGTACGGATGGCCGTGACGGTCGCAATGGTCGTGATGGTAAGGATGGAAAAGACGGTCTAGCTGGCCGTGATGGCCGCGATGGTGTGGATGGTATCAATGGTTTGGACGGTGCTGACGGTATATCGATTGCTGATATACGTTTGGACTTCGATAACAGCCTAGTCATCACGCTATCGAATGGCCGTGAGATTAATGCGGGTGAAATACTGCCGCCAGACATTACTGACCGCCTAAAAATCATTATCAACCAAGGCGCAAGCGGTGCCGGTGGCGGTAGTGGCACAAGTTTGCCAGACCAAACAGGTAACGCAGGGAAGTTTTTAAGTACCGACGGCACCGATGCGTTATGGAGTACCCCCGCTGGTTCAGGTGATGTGGTTGGCCCAGCTTCTTCAGTTGATTCTGAATTGGCCTTGTTTAGCAGCACAACCGGCAAAGTAATTAAACGTGCAACGCTAACCGGTCTTGTTAAAGCAACGTCTGGTGTAGCAAGTGCTGCAACGGCAGGGACTGATTTTGTTGCGCCAGGCGGTGCTTTAGGTACACCAAGCAGCGGTACATTAACTAATGCAACCGGTTTACCTTTGTCCACCGGTGTAACAGGTACTTTGCCAGTGGTTAATGGCGGTACAGGTCAAACCACATTTACTGATGGCCAACTGTTAATTGGTAACTCGACCGGCAACACGTTAACCAAAGCAACGCTAACGGCTGGCACTAACATAACGATCACAAATGCCGCAGGAGCTATTACAATTGCGGCATCCGGTGGTGGCTCTGGCGATGGTGGAGCGTATGCCTGGTTCTTATCTTAAGAGGTAAAAAATGAAAATTTTAGTTTTAGACGGAACGGCCATTAGCATTCAAGTGGCCATGTCTGGCGCAGCCGCTACAACCAACCCAACATTCGTCGCCACTTACGCTGACAATGCCGGTTCAGGCATTACCGAGGGCGCGACTGACGGTGCATTGAATGGCTCAACGGATGTTAGCGTTGTACCAGCGCCAACAGGAACGAACCGCCGTGTCGTGAAAGACATTACGATCTTTAACGGTGACACCGCAGCCGTTACCATATTTGTTAAGTACGACAACAACGCAACACAACGCACACTAGCAAAAGTGACGTTAGCTGTTGGCGATACGTGGACAACAGACGGAGTATTTGATTCTAGCGGTAACTTAAAAACAGTTATTGGTGCGGTTAATTTAACGACGCAAGTAACAGGCACGTTGCCGGTGGCTAATGGTGGTTCAGGTGCAACGACGTTGACCGGTGTGTTAAAAGGCAATGGCACAAGTGCATTTACCGCAGCGACTGCAGGAACAGATTACCTTGCTCCCCCTAGTGGTACAGCATTATTGAAAGCTAATAGCGGTGGCGCATTAGCAAATGCTACAGCCGGAACAGATTACGTTGCACCAAGTGGTGCGCTTGGCACTCCAAGCTCAGGCACTTTAACAAACTGTACTGTCGATGGGACTAATCCTATTGGCTATCGTGATCTACCTGCTGTCGGCACTAAGACAAGTTCTTATTCATTGGCTGTGGGTGACGTCGGTAAATATGTTCAGATCGGTGCTAGTGGAGCAATAACAATTCCTGACGCTACATTTGCTGAAGGTGACGCAATAAGTATTTTTAATAATACAAGTTCGACAGCTACGATTACCTGCTCTATTACTACGGCTTACATTGCTGGTACGGATACAGATAAATCAACAATGACATTAGCGACTAGAGGCGTTGCAACAGTACTGTTTATTAGCGGTACGGTTTGTGTGGTGACAGGAAACGTGTCATGAGTGGCATTATGAATATGTTTGTAGCTGGCTCTGGTGCTGCTGCTGCTCTTACTGCGGAATATCTTGTTGTAGCTGGAGGTGCTGGAGGCGGTTCTCGTCAACATGGAGGCGGCGGCGGGGCTGGTGGTTTCCGTACAAATACTGGTTTTTCTATAGCTACTGGGACTAATTACACCGTGACTGTTGGTGGTGGTGGAGCTGGTGGTGCAGGCCCCGGCAATAGCAACGGCACAGCAGGTTCAAATTCAGTATTTAGCACGATTACGTCTAACGGCGGCGGTGGCGGCGGTGCTTACAATAACGCTGGCGCATCGGGGGGTTCAGGGGGCGGCGGCGGTAATCTACAACCTGGCGGTGCAGGGAATACGCCTAACACAAGTCCATCACAAGGTAGTGCTGGAGGTGCTGGTTCTGCTAGTACAGATGCTGGTGGTGGTGGCGGCGGTGGTGCTTTTGCTGTTGGTACTGCTTGCGTTGGCACTTATGCGTCTAGCTTTGGCGGCGTTGGAGGCGCAGGTTTACTATCAACTATTACAGGCTCGCCAGGCACGACCTATGCTGGCGGTGGCGGCGGTGGCGGCACTTCTGGGGGTAATACTAGCCCTAATTTTGGAGCTGGTGGTCTTGGAGGCGGGGGCGCTGGAGATGGTTCGTCAGGCACAGCAAATTTAGGCGGCGGTGGCGGTGCTAATTCGGCAACAGGCGGCGACGGTGGCGGCGGCGGTTCCGGCATAGTTATTCTTAAATATTCAAGCACTTTAACCATCAGTAATCCAGGTGGTGGTTTAACACTTTCAACGGCAACTTCTGGTTCTTTTAAAATAACTTCAGTCACAGCCGGCACAGGCAATGTTTCATGGTCGTAAATAATCTTTTCCCTACGCCTGTTGCGTTTTTTAAGTTTGGTCGTGATCTGACTGAAGCTGAATTAGAGTTTATTAAAGGTCAGGAGCATTACGCTAACGAAGGTAATACGACTAGCAAGGATCGCAAGATTCTAAAGAGCAAAGAACTTACTGAGCTGCGTGATTTTATTGAAGATTCAATGTTGGAATACTTTAAGGCAATACACGCACCGAAGTTTGATGTGAGTCTGTATTTAACGCAGAGTTGGGCTAACTATACGGAAGCTGGACAGTTTCATCATAAACATTCGCATCCAAATAGTTTGGTTAGTGGTGTGTTTTATTCACAGGCTAATAGAGAAGTAGATAAGATTTACTTTTACAAAGATGGCTACGAACGGATTAAGGTTCCTGCTGCTGAGTTTAACCCTTACAATTCTGAGTCATGGTGGTTTCCTGTTGGTGCGGGTGATTTGATTCTATTCCCATCGCACTTAACGCATATGGTACAGACTAAAGAAGATGACAATACTCGCATTAGCATAGCGTTTAATACGTTTGTTAAAGGTCATATAGGATCGGATGAAAGTCTGACAGGTTTGAATTTGAGGGAAGAATAAAATGGCTCACTACGCATTTTTAGATGAAAACAATATCGTTACTGAAGTTATTGTCGGCAAAGACGAGGGCGAAGATGGTATAGATTGGGAAGTTTGGTATGGTGACTTTCGTGGTCAAGTATGTAAGCGTACAAGTTACAACACAATAGCTGGCATTCATAAAAATGGCGGAACTCCATTTCGTAAGAACTATGCTGGTATTGGATACACTTATTGCGCAGACATAGATGCGTTTGTGCCTCCGCAACCGTTCTCAAGTTGGACACTAGACACTAATGCTCAATGGCAAGCACCAGTAGCTATGCCTACTGATGGCGGCGTATATTCGTGGGATGAAGCCACAACTTCATGGGTTTTAAATGACGCCTGAGTTGCAAAAGTATTACGAAGATAGATTCTCTATGATGGCCACCAAAGGGTGGAACGATCTAGTAGAAGATATTGACGAAATGGTAAACGCATTGAATAATCTTTCTGCTGTTGAAGACGAAAAAAGTTTACAATTCAAGAAGGGCGAGCTTTCTATCTTGCTATGGCTGAAAAACTTGCGACAAGTCAGCTCAGATGCTTATGAGGATTTAAATGCGCCGAATGTATGAATTTGCCTGTGAAAATGGGCATCGTATTGAAAAGTTGACTAGTTATGAGCTGGTTCAAGTTCAATGCGAATGCGGTGGTAACGCCCACCGTGTAGTATCCGCTCCATCGTTTAAATTGGAGGGTTGGTCAGGAGCATTCCCGACCGCCGCAGCCCAATTTGACCGTAGGCATCGAGAAAAACTCGCTGCGGAGCAAAAAGCGAACAGATAACCAGATTCTGGCCTGTTTATTATTATCCTGGGAACCAAAAGATGGCAGGAAAAGGAAACCTAATATGTTAGTTGATCCAGAAAATGAGTTGCCTTCTGAGTTAGAGACAGAAGAAGCCAAGCTAGAATCTACGATTGGTAATGACAAACCAGACCTTCCTGAAAGGTATCGGAATAAGTCTCTTGAAGACGTTATGAAGATGCACCAAGAAGCGGAAAAAGTCATTGGACGCCAAGCGCAAGAAGTCGGCGAAGTGCGGAAACTGGCTGATGAACTGATTAAGCAAAACCTCAATTCCAGACAGCAACCTATTGCAGAGGAAGAGCAGGAAGTGGACTTCTACGAAGACCCACAAAAGGCAGTTCGTAATACGATTGATAAGCACCCTGACATTATTGAAGCTCGCAAGGCTGCAATGGAGTTGAGAGCGCTACAGACTCAGCAAAAGTTAGCACAAGCACACCCTGATTTTGAACAAGTCGTTCGCGATGATGGGTTTGTGAATTGGGTTAAATCGTCAAATATCCGCTTGGATTTATTCAAGCGCGCTGATGCAGAGTTTGATTTTGATTCGGCTAACGAATTGCTGTCCACCTATAAAGAGTTGCGTGGTATTCAGACGAAGCAAGCGAACCAACAAGCATCAACGGATCGCCAGAAAACGATGAAATCTGTACAAGTCGATAGCGGTGGAAGCGGTGAGAGTTCGAAAAGAGTTTACCGTCGTGCTGACCTAATTCGGCTAAAAATGAACGATCCAGCCCGATATGACGCATTGTCTGATGAGATTATGGCGGCGTATCAAGAGGGCAGGGTTAAATAAAACTTTTGATCTAGGAGTAATAACATGGCAAATGCAGCATTTTCACCAACCAATAGCGTAACCGTATCGAGCGCCGGTACCTTCGTTCCAGAAATTTGGAGTGACGAGATTGTTGCCGCTTATAAGAAGAACCTCGTTCTGGCCAATCTGGTCATGAAGATGAACTTCCGTGGCAAAAAAGGTGATGTGATCCACATCCCAGCACCGACTCGCGGCACAGCTAACGCTAAAGCGGCAACTGATGCAGTGACTTTGATCGCTGCCAGCAACACCGAAGTACAAGTATCGATCGACAAGCACTATGAGTACAGCCGTTTGATCGAGGACATCGCTGAGATTCAAGCGCTGAACTCAATGCGTCAGTTCTACACTGCCGACGCTGGCTACGCTTTGGCTCGTCGCGTTGATACCGATCTGGTTCAACTCGGTCGCGCATTTAACGGCGCAACAGTTGGCACCGACGACTATGCAACTAGCAACACAACTACTAAAGCCTTTATCGGTTCGAACGGTACAACTGCATACAACTCAACATCGTCTAATGCAGCCGCTCTGACTGATGCAGCTATCCGTCGCACAATCCAGCGTTTGGATGACAACGACACACCAATGGATGGCCGTTTCTTCCTGATCCCTCCTTCAAGCCGCAACACATTGATGGGTCTGGCTCGTTACACTGAGCAAGCATTCGTCGGTGATGGCAATGCAATCCGCAACGGCGAAATCGGCAACCTGTACGGTATCCCTGTGTTTGTTTCGTCAAACGCTGATACTGGTGCTGGTAACAGCGCTACAGACCGTATCTGCTTGATGGGTCACAAGGATGCAATGGTTCTGGTTGAGCAGTTGAGCGTTCGTTCGCAGACTCAGTACAAGCAGGAATACCTCGGTACCCTGTTTACTGCTGACACGATCTATGGTGTTAAAGCCATGCGTGCTGCGGCAACTGTCGGCGCAGCTCTTTCGTCTTCGGCATTTGCCTTGGCCGTACCTGCCTAATTAAACTCCCCACCTTCGGGTGGGGGTTTTTAACCTAATTAGGAGAAATACTATGGCAACAGCATCCGCAGTAACTGTACGTGCAGGTAACGATCAATTTCGTGGCCTGTTTTCTGATACGTGGCTCGTTAGGGCTACTCTTGACGCTGGCTCGTTAGTAGATGGCGCTGGCGAAACCGATGACATAACCATCCCAGGCGTTGCCTTGGGTGATATGGTTCTTGGCGCATCGTTAGGCGTGGATTTAGTGGGTTTGACTGTTACTGGTTACGTTAGCGCAGCCAACACCGTTAATTTCCGCATCCAAAATGAGTCAGGCTCAACTGTTGACTTAGCATCGTCAACTTTGCGCATCGTTGTAGCACGTTCATTAGCATAAGACTCAGGGGCTTCGGCCCCTGATTTTTTAAGGGTTGTTATGGCTACATTTAGATGCCTTCAAAGTGGTCAAATGGTTACGTTTAACCAGCCCCACGATATAGATAGCATGAAAGGCCATGCCGGTTATGTGCGTATCGACGAGTCCGAAACTTTAGACGATAACGACGAACATTTGATAGTTATGCAGCCACCAGAGGCGCAAAAACGGCCTGGGAGGCCGAGAAAGATAGATAATGTCTGATATCGATTTGCGCGAATTTGGCAAGCTAGAGGCTCAAGTTGAAGTGCTTCAGGTTGAAGTTAGCGCACTGCGCGAAGACGTCAAAAAGCTGTTGGCTATGGCTAACAAGTCTAAAGGCGGTTTTTGGGTCGGTATGGCTATTGCGTCGGCCATAAGTGGCGCTGCTGCATTTTTGTTAGATCGAATACTTTTTAGATGAAAACTGGTCTTTTAACTGGCAAAAGTTGCCCGATTGCAACGCAAGACATCTCGGTTAATCTCAAAAACCGTAATCATGCGTTTAAAGAATACGGTTATGGCCCACCCAACCCAGATGAAACTAATACAGTTTTTTGGGTAAGAAAAGCCACGATGTACAACGCGCCGACCAATACAGTCAAAGGTATGAGATGCGGCAATTGTGCGGCGTTTATTCAGACGCCAAAGATGATGGAGTGCATTGTTGGCGGGTTGGAGAAGGACGAAAACGAAGATGAATTGTCGTATGACGAAGAATTTGTAGCAGCGGCTGATCTAGGCTATTGCGACTTGTTTCAGTTTACTTGTGCGGCGGCTCGCACTTGTGATGCTTGGAAGGGCGGCGGCCCTATAACTAAGGATTAAAAGATATGTCAACATTTCAGTTAGACCCTAATCAAGTGGCTTTCGGTGTGCCAGCTATGGGAACCACCCAAGTATTTTCTGTCACCAACTCTAGTGTTCAATCAACCGCTTTTGGTGCATCCACAACGATGGTTCGTTTATCTTGCTCTTTAGGACATTGCCATTTTCAAATTGGCACAAATCCAACAGCAAGTGTAACAACTTCACCCATGATGCCTAACAACTTTTCTGAAATTATTAGGGTAAATGCTGGTGAAAAGATTGCTGTCATTAAAGATGCAACTGTAACGGCATCAACATTTTCAGTAACGGAGTTAGTATGAAAAAAGCAACTGGAGCTAAAAAGGTTGGCAAGGTCATGGGCGAATATAAAGCCGGTACGTTACATTCTGGCAAAGGTGGCCCTGTAGTGACAAATCGCAAGCAAGCGGTCGCTATTGCCATGAGCGAGGCCAAAATGCCACAACGTGGCCAACGCACTGCTAAGAATAAGATGGGAAAAATGAAATGAAAAAC
>Ga0114983_1000994_pt1 | contig 11459 bp, 11 predicted proteins | sample Shrwel_input2_RT_FD_87182 | JGI IMG/M metagenome (GOLD analysis project Ga0114983, IMG submission 87182) | Subsurface microbial communities from deep shales in Ohio, USA - Utica-3 well 1 S input2 RT | ecosystem: Environmental > Aquatic > Deep subsurface > Shale gas/oil reservoir > Produced...
TGATTACCGCGAACAGTCCGCTTAAAATGAGTATGAGCGATGTGTTTCTCTCGTGCAAAGGAGCGGACGAGGTCACATAGACGAGGCGGGGAAAATCCTTGAGGGTAAGTATGCTTTTGTCCGTGATTTTGTTCAGCTCAGGGCCCGCCTTTTCGATGGGCAGGGGAGGGGAAATAAAATCCGGCAGGCCAACATGTTTTTTCCTCTTAAGATCCACCGGTCGGCCCTGGTTCCAGATGCACAGCCGGAAGTCGTAATTCGGGGCCAGGCGATTCCAGAACTGCCTGTCCGCGGACAGATCATGTATCGCGTATGCGGTCCCCAGGCGTTTGTTTCTTCTTTTGATGGGCAGGGAATGGAAGGTTAAGAATCGTTTGTTTCCCACATGCTTGAATGTCAGGCTATGCAAATGGTCTTTTTGGGGCAGGGAATGGATATGCTCGGCCAGAAATTTGAAGTTTTCCGGCAGCTCCGGAGTAATCCCCAGGGACCCCTCTTCCGGGCGGACAAAGAACATCACTCCCCCGGAGGAGGAATACTTGCTTTCCAGGATCTCAATTATTTGGTTTTCCATGCCCAGCATCAGGCCCACGCGCAGGGCGTTGTCCGAGCCTACTTCCCTGAGAGTGGTCTTTATTTCGTTGAAGCGGTCCTTTAAGGACATGCTGACCTTGGTCTGCTCCGCCTCCAGGCGATTGTAGAATTCACTTTCCATCGTCCGGCTTAAGATAATGTATAAAACGCCCATGACCACAATCAGCGAGACCGTGGACAGGATTATCAGAGTCCAGGACAGGTAGGTGGAAAATTTTTTTCCGGAGCGGGCGGGACTAGTCATTGTTTCTTACGACCTCGTCAGCGGCCAGGATCACGTCCCGGGGAACGTCTATCCCCAGTTGCTCCGCCCGGTCCAGATTAAAGGCCAGGGCGTATTTGCGGGCCTTTTCAATGGGCAGATCGCCAGCTTTTTCCCCTTCGAGGACTTTTGCGGCCATGCGTCCGGCCTGCTTGCCCATGGCGTAGAAATCAACCGCGGCCCCTCCGAACAGGCCCATATGGGTAAAGGAGTAGTTCAGGGCTATTTCCGGCTGTTTGGAGTGCTTGACGGTCCAGGCGAATATCTCCGGAGCGGTATGGGTGTTGCCTTGTCCGTCCTTGAGCAAGAGGGCCGCGGGGTAGATAACCCCAATGTCCGGGGAGGAATTGGCGGCGCGGATCGTTTTTTTGTAGTCCTCCCAGCTGGCCATGGTTTGCATCTCCCAGTCGCAAACCAGCCCCTGGTTTTTGATTTCCATAAGTATCTGCTTTTTTACGGCCCTGCCCGTGGGGGACTTGTCCACGAGAAAAAGCATCTTCCCCGGGTCGGGGAAGAGCTTGAAATGGATCCGGGCGGCATCCGAGATATGCAGCTTTTCATATACCCCGGATATGTTGTGTCCGGGATGTTTTCTGCTTTCCATGAACTTTTTTTGCCGGTTGTAGTCTTCAGGCTGGCCGTTCAGGCCGCAAAAAATAACCGGCATTCCCGAGTCCACGAACTCCAGGCCGACATGGGCAAATGCGTTGTCGTCCAGGGTGATAAGGACGTCCGGGTCGAATTCCCGGATTTTTTCCCGGGCCAGGCGGGCCTGCTCTTTTATGAGTTGCGGGGTGTTGTTCTTGCGCTTGGTATCCATATAATAGGTGGACAGGGTCATGTTTTTTCCCGCCGCGAAACCGTTCTCCTCTAAAGAGGCCACGGCCCCGTCATGCTGGGGCTGGCCGCAGACATGCCCCCGCTCGTAGCTGTGCAGGATAAAGACCCGCTGGCCGCAATGGGCGGGAGAAGCCGGGAAAGACACCCCGGAGATGAGCAGGAAAAAAAGGCCGATAAAAGGCAGCGAAAGTATTTTTTTGATCTTGTTGGACATAAATGCACCTGATTGTCGAATTCGGGGTTTTGAGTCTGGTTTTTGGGACGTCTCGGAATTGATCGATGACCCCGCCATTCCAGTCTCCTAACGTGAATTTTTCTCAATTCGCGTCAATTCGCGTGATTCGTGGAATTGTCTATATCATTCTTTTCCGCCCGCTAATAACGCGAATTAACACGAATATAAATTTAGTTAATTGATATTATTACCTGGATCCCTGATACCGTCATCCGACACTCATCTAGAGATGAGTGCCGAATGCAGTTACTTGATTAAGCAGGTATCAATAAATCTCTTGCACAAATTCCTGAAACTGATCAGCACGTCAATAGACGTCGAGCAAGCAAACTTTGTGGCCGTGCATAGCCGGACGGCCCTGGATTGTAAACCGTTTCCGGGACGAGGCGCCCGCTCGGGGAGTGGCCCCGTCCGGAAGGATGCAGTTTTAAGTCCCGTTTGGCAAAAGTTCCCGGGCAAACCCGGGGAGTGGATTTATCCAAGTTGACGCTCCACCCTGTAAGTGGCAATTTTTAACAAATTGCCCGGTTGAATACGGACATGCCCATTATTCCCGGAATGTCCGGAAAAGGAGGTTGGTGTTATGACGGAATTGAAGCTGGAGAATATACAGAAATTCTTGAGCGCTGCCTTTCATTCCCGAATCCGGGTCCTGGAGGCCGGGAAAATCGGCTCCCTGGACGAGCAGGGCATGAAGGACTTCGGGTACGGCAAGCCTCTACAGGTTTCCTACACGGAAAACGGGGAGGAGAAGCACGCGGTTTTGTCCCGGATGCGCGGGGATTCCTTCGGACATCAATACTACTGGGACCGGGCCGCGGTGCTGATGTTTCAGTACGAGACCGGGAAGAAGATCGACAGGCACGTCCGTCCCCTGGCCCTGGGTTATATGGACGGACAGGGTCGGCTGATCCCGGTCAAAGACCCCCGGGAGTTTTTCATTGTCCAGGAAAAGGTGGACGGCTATGATTATTTTAAGGATCTGGAGCGGATAAGAAAGGGGGATTTTCGTCCCGGAGACGAGGATACGGCCAGGAATTTCGCCCGCTGGCTGGCCGGGTTGCACAGCCGGAAAAAGGAGGCGGACGATCTCTATCGCCGCCGCATACGTCAGCTTATCGGCGACTCCGAGTGCATCTGGGGGATAATAGACAACTATCCCCATCCCTATGAGTATTTTTCCCGCGAGCGCTGCATGCGCCTGGAAAAGAAGCTTATCGACTGGCGCTGGAAGCTGCGCGAATATTCGCATAGACTGAGCGCGGTGCACGGGGATTTTCATCCCTGGAACGTGCTCATCCGCTCCGCTGATGATTTTTCCGTTCTGGACTGCAGCCGGGGGGAATGGGGAGAACCCGGAGATGATTTGAGCACCATGACCTGCAATTACCTCCTGTACAGCCTGTATGACTCCCCCCGCCTGGACGGTGCCTTCGAAAGGCTGTACACGGCCATGTGGGAAGAATACCTGGAGGCCACCGGAGATCGGGAAGTACTGGAGGTGATTGCCCCTTTTTATGTGTTCCGGGCCCTGGTCATAGCCTCCCCGGTCTGGTATCCGAACCACCCCGGGGAGATACGGGAGGGGCTTTTCCGGTTCACGGAAAACGTGCTGGAGGAAAGCAGCTTTGATTACGGCCATATAAATAGATATATGGAGTAGTTGGGATAATGTGAATCGAAATCGGAATCGCTATCGAAATCGAAAGAATATGCCATTCGGTGAGGGAGGTACCCTCGGCTTATGGATTCGATTTCGATCCCCAAGAAAGAAAGTCCCAACAAACGGATGCACTGCACGCTCATTCCCGGCGCCAGTGATCTTTAGCGTTTTTAAAGCGATGTAGGTTTTAAGACAGTCAGTTAAAGGTAGAGGAACCGATATGAGCGGATCCGGATGGGCGGTATGGTTTGTCGGGCTTCCCGGTTCGGGCAAGAGCAGCCTGGCCGAATGCATTGCGCAACGTTTGCGCGAACAGGGTTGGGATGTTTTTCTTTTGCAGATGGATGAAAGGCGCAAAGCCTATTTCCCCGAGCCGCAGTATACGGATGAGGAAAGGGCCCGGGCGTATGAACTCTTCGCTGACGAGGCCGCGCAGATGGTTGCCGAGGGGCGCAATGTGATCATGGACGGGACCGCGCCAAAGCTTTTAATGCGGCAGAGGGCCCGGGAAAAAATACAAAAATTCGCCGAGGTATATATCCATTGTTCGCTTTCCACCGCCATGCAGCGGGAGTCGGAAAGGCCGCGGGGAAAGGTCATGGCCGATCTGTATGCCAAGGCCCTGAAGAGGCGCGAAACCGGTCGGGAGTTTCCCGGCCTGGGCCGGGTGGTCGGGGTGGATGTGCAGTTTGAAAAAAATCCAGCGGCTGAACTGCGGGTGGAAAACGACCGGGACAAAAGCCTCCAGGACAGTGTGGACGAGGTCATGCGCTTTTTGGACAAGTGGCTTGTAGATGTTTAGCTAAACAGGCGATTTATGTTTTATCATATAGTTACCTTCGGGTGTCAGATGAATGTGTGCGACTCCTGGTGGCTGGAACGCGCCCTTAAGAACCGGGGCTTTACCCCGGCCGCGGAAGAGGAGGCGGATTTTTTTATCCTAAATACCTGCAGCGTGCGGGAGAAGCCGGAGCAGAAAGTGTACAGTCTTCTGGGTCGGTTGCAGGAATATACCCGGGAGCGCCCCCACGTATTCGCGGCTGTGGGCGGATGCGTGGCCCAGCAGGTGGGCGGGGAATTCTTGAAGCGTTTCCCTTTTGTCCGTCTTGTTTTCGGCACGGACGGGCTGGTCATGGCCCCGGACGCTTTGCACCGGCTGGCCTCGAATCCGGGGCTGAAATTAAGTCTTCTGGATTTCAGCGAGATGTATCCGGAACGGGAACAGGCCCTGCCGGAACATATGCCCGCCCAGGCATTCGTGAATATAATGCAGGGCTGCGACAACTTCTGTGCCTACTGCATTGTGCCCTATACCCGGGGGAGGCAGAAATCCCGCGCGTCCGGCGCGATTCTGCGCGAATGCCGGGAGATGGTGGAGAAAGGGGCAAGGGAGATCACCCTTTTGGGGCAGAACGTGAACAGCTACGGCCGGGACAAATACGGGGACGGGACCGATTTCGCCGCACTTTTGCACATGATTGCGGAGATACCCGGCCTGCGGCGGCTTCGGTTCACCACCTCCCATCCCAAGGATATCGCCCCGGAAGTGATCCGGGCCTTCGGGGAGCTGCCGGCTCTGTGCCCGCATCTGCATCTGCCGGTGCAGTCCGGCTCCGACCGGGTGCTCAAGGCCATGGGCAGGAAGTATGACCGGGATAGCTATTTGCGCACGGTGGATTCCCTGCGCCGGGCCTGTCCGGATATCTCTCTGACCACGGATATTATTGTCGGATTTCCCGGGGAGACCGGGGAGGATTTTTTGCAGACCATGGATCTGGTCCGCCGGGCGGGATTCGAGAGCAGTTTTTCCTTTAAATACTGTGATCGGCCCGGAGTGCGGGCCTGCCGTATGCAGCCCAAGGTGGAGGAGGAGGTCAAGTCCGAGCGCCTGGCCCGGCTGCAAATGTTGCAGGAAAAATTGTCCCGGCAGGCCCTAAAGGCCCGGGTGGGCGGCCGGGCAACCGTCCTGGTGGAGAGCAGAAACGAGAGGCCGCGCACCGGGGAGATGCAGTGGCGGGGCCGGGACGGAGGCAACCGGGTGGTGAACATCCCGGCCGAAAGTGCACGGGACTTGACCGGAAAGGAAGTTGAGGTAAAGATAACCCAGGCCAAGAAACATTCCCTGATCGGAGAGGTATTGCCGTGAATCTTTTGCCCATGGTGGTCGCCGGGCTGGCCCTGGACGAGCACAACCAAGCCCCGCTTCTCATTTTAAAGGACCGCGAGGATAATTTCGTTCTTCCCATCTGGGTGGGAGGTTTGGAGGCGGTGTCCATCTCCATGCCCCTGAACAATGTGGTCATGCCCCGGCCCATGACCCATGATCTGTTTTTAAATCTTTTGCAGGAGCTTGGTGCTTCTTTGCTTAGAGTGGAGATCACCGAACTCAAGGAGTCCACGTATTATGCCCGGCTCATTCTGGCGGGCAGGGAGGGAGAGCTTACCATTGACAGCCGGCCTTCGGACGCTGTGGCCCTGGCTTTGCGGGCCGAGGTGCCCATCCTGGCCAATGAAGAGATGCTCATGGCGGTAAAGGCGGAAGAAGGCAAAAACTACCAGGTGGTCCTGGATGAGAAAAATGCCGAAAACAAGGATAAGTGGAACGAAATACTGGATAGTCTGGATCCGGACCACAGCAAATACAAGATGTGAGAAATGATAGACCTGCATACGCATACCGTTTACAGCGACGGAGAGCTGATTCCGGCCGAGTTGGCCCGCCGCGCCCAATACATGGGTTATCGGGCCCTGGCCTTTACCGATCACGTTGATCATTCCAATGTGGGATTCATCCTGGATTCCCTTTTAAAGCTCGTGCACGAATATTCCATTCATTGCGATATGGAGCTTCTGGCCGGGGTGGAGTTGACCCACGTCCCGCCGGCGCTCATACCGGAATGCGCGACCGAGGCCAAAAGGCACGGCGCGCAGCTGGTGATCGTGCACGGGGAAACCATAGTCGAGCCGGTGCAGACCGGGACCAATCTGGCGGCCATTGAGGCCGGAGTGGATATCCTGGCCCATCCCGGGCTTATAACCGAGGAAGAGGCCCGTGTTGCCGCGGAAAAAGGGGTCCTTTTGGAGATAACCACCCGCAAGGGGCACAGTCTGACTAACGGTCATGTCCTGAATATGGCCCGCCGGGCCGGGGCCGGGTTGGTCATAAACAATGACGCGCACGCGCCCGGGGATCTCGTCTCCGCGGAAATGCGGCGCAAGGTGGCCCTGGGCGCTGGCATGAGCGAGGAGGAGGCGGGTATGTGCGAGGAAAACGCCCGCCGGATCATACAGGATAGAATAAATCCCTGAGGAGGGTTTTATGGATGCCGAAGTGCGCAAGAAATGCGAGCAGGCCGCCCGGATATGGGGTGAGAGCGAATGCGCAATTGCACTGACCGGGGCGGGTATCTCCGTTCCCAGCGGCATACCTGATTTTCGCAGCCCGGGCGGTCTGTGGTCCAAATTCGACCCAAACGAGGTCTGCTCCCAATGGGCCCTGGAGAATAATCCCCGGGGAGTATGGGAATTCATGCTGGAAGCCGTGGGCATGTTTTCCCGGGCCGAGCCCAATCCGGCCCATGCGGCCCTGGCTGATCTGGATAAAAAGGGAAGGCTGGAAGCGGTGGTCACCCAGAATATAGACGGGCTGCATCAGATGGCCGGAAACCGGGAAGTTATTGAATTCCACGGCGGATGCAACCGGTTTTTCTGCCACAAATGCGGCCGGGAATTTGTTTTTAATGGGCTGGAGGATATTGCCGAGGTGGATATGCCCTGGATGTGCTTTGAGTGCGGGGGTATAGTCCGTCCGGACGTGGTTTTTTTCGGGGAGCAGATCCCCTTTAAGGCCCTGGCCCGTACCCAGGATCTGGCCTCCAGGGCGGATCTGGTGGTTGTTGTGGGTACCTCCGGGGAGGTTGCCCCGGCCAATACGGTCCCGCACATGGTCACCTCCAGGGGGGGCCGGATGATCGAGATCAATCTGGGGCCGACCCTTTACGCGGAAATTGCCGATGTAAGCATATTCGCACCGGCGCAGGAGGCTTTGCCCCGGATCGGGGAGATGGTTTCCGCGCGGCAGCCAGGGGTTTAGGGCGGGCAAAAGTTTTTAATTCAGACTGTAAAGGGAGACGATATGGATTTCTTTTCCGGTAGCGGTTTTCTGCACATGGTGGCCAGCGCCACGCTGGTGGTCAAACTGGTCATGGTCCTTTTGCTGGCGATGTCCCTTCTCAGCTGGGCCGTGATCATATACAAGACCATTGTCCTTATCCGTTTCCGCAATATGGCCTCCAGCCATGCGGGGATGTTTGAAAGCGCCAGGGATCTGGTGCACGGGATGAAGCTCTTGAAGCAGAGCGGGAATTCCCCTCTTTATTCCCTGGGGTACAGCGGAGTGGCCGAGATGCAGCGCGTGGAAAAGAGCGAAATCGGTGCAAACGCCAAGTTTCGGGTGGCCGAGGACAATCTGAAGCGGGTCTTGAGCCGGGAGATAGACTCCAGGCTCAAGGACCTTTCCCGGGCCCTGCCTTTTCTGGCCACATGCGCCAACGCCGCACCGTTTATAGGTCTTTTCGGCACGGTGTGGGGGATCATGAACTCCTTTCACTCCATCGGACTGCAGCAGTCGGCCGCCCTGGCCACGGTGGCCCCGGGTATATCCGAGGCCCTGGTGGCCACCGCCTTCGGTCTGGCCGTGGCCATCCCGGCCACTATCGCCTACAATGCCTTTCTGGGGCAGCTGAATGCCATCAATACCGAGTTGAACCGCTTCAGCGGGGTGTTTATCAACCGGGCCCGTCTGGAGATGCCCTGGATGGAAAAGGAGAAGCGCTAGCAATGGATGTAAATCCCCTGGGCAAGGGTTTTTTGGCCGAGATCAACGTGACCCCGTTCGTGGACGTCATGCTTGTCCTTTTGATCATATTCATGGTTACCGCCCCCATGCTGGAACAGGGGGTGGAGGTGGACCTGCCCCAGACCAAGACGGTCCAGACCCTGCCCGAGGACAGCGACCACGTGGTTCTGAGCGTGAAAAAGGACGGCAGCATATATCTGGACGAGTATGAGGTGGAGCTGGAAAAGATATCCAGGCACCTGGAGAAAATCGCGGAGAATAAAAAGTCCCTTTTGTATTTGCGGGCGGACGCGGAAGTGCCTTACGGCCGGGTGGTGGAGCTCATGACCCGGGTCAAGGAAGCCGGGATCAAAAAGCTCGGGGTGGTGGCGGAAGAGGAAGGTGAATAATATCCATGCGCGCTATTGCCTGGCTGGGATCGCTTTTGATCCATGTCCTCGCCCTTGGTTCTCTCTTTTTCGGAAATTGGCAGGCCGGAACTCATACGCGCATTGATCTGGAAAAAAGATCTTATCCGGTGCACCTGGTCAGTATGAAGGAAGCCCGCGGGCAAAACCGGCAGGCCGCGGACGGCGGGGAGCCGGAAAAGGCGGCCGCACCTGCTCCTCCCAAAAAGGAAGAAGCGGCTGAAAAGCCGAAGAGAAAGCCGAATGTTCCCCCGGCCCGGAAAAAGAAAACCCCGGAGCCGGCAAAAAAAATCAGCCCCAGAAAAAGCAAGGCCTCTTCCGCCCGGAAAAAGGAAAAACAGGCTGAGCCGGAGAATCCGAGCAAAGTCCTGGACGAGGCCCTGGCCTCCGTCCGCAAGACCGCCGGAGAGGAAGAAACCGACAAGGACAGGAAGGCGGTGGACCGGGCTTTGGCCGAAGTCCGGGCCGGCCTGCGGGGCGGGGGAGATGCCGCCGGGGCCGATCCCATGGCCGTGTATATAAGCCTTGTGGGAGAGAAAATTAAGGACAACTGGAGATTTCCGGTAATAGGTCCTGATCCCGGGCTTTCCGCCCGGGTGAGGATCGAGATCGACGATCAGGGACGTATCCTGGAGCGGGAGATAATCCAGTCCTCGGGCCGGGAAAGATTTGATTCCTCGGTGCTGCGGGCGGTGGAGGAGACCGGGGAGCTGCCCGAGCCTCCGGGAAAGGAGGTCCGGGTGATCGTTATCGATTTCAATCTTGAGGACCAAAATTGATTTTTCGCCGAACAAGTCGGGATCGTCTCCACAATTCGCGGTGCGAGCCGTTTTTACATATTTTTCATTTTTTTAAGTTAAGGAAAGAATTGCTGATGTTTGCATATTGGAAGACCGGACTGTTTCGGATGTGCGCGCGGACCCTTTTTGTGTCCGCGGCTATTTTTTTCCTCGCCCGGCCGGGTCCCTGCCCGGCTGCCGGGGACGCCTTGCATATAGATATCCACGGTCCGGGGCAAAAGAGCGCCAATCTGTATGTGGCTCCGCTTTTTTCCGAGGGGGAAGCGGTCCGCGGGACAGGGGATAAGGCCGTAGGCTATTTAAAGGAGAACCTTTTTTTTGCCCCGTTTTTGAACCAAGTAAACGGGACCGAGCTCGTGGGCGGCAAGGAGCTGGCCGGGTTTCAGGCCCGGGATATAGACTTTAAGAGACTCCAGCTGTCCCGGGTGGACGTACTTATTACCGCAGTGGCCCGGGAAGAGAAAAACGCCCTGGCCGGGGTGGCCTTTCGGGCCTTTGACGTTTTTTCCGGCCGGATGATCCTGGGCAAGGGATATACTCTTATCCGGGAAGAGCAGGCTTCCTTGGCGGCCAGGAAATTCAGCGTCGATCTGGTGGAAAAGCTGGCCGGTTCGGGCGGTCTTTATCAGGCCCGGATCGCCTTCTCCCGCAAGAACCCGGACGGGACCAAGGATATCTGCCTGACCCGGATTCCGGGAAGGGATGTGCGGCAGATAACCGAGCTTCCCGGCATTTCCACCAGTCCGGCTTTTTCCCCGGACGGCTCCCGGGTGGTATTTTCCAATATGAGCCGGGACGGACACCGTTTGGGCATCTGGGAAAGAAATACGGACGGGGCCGATCTTTTGGACATACCCGGAACCATATGCATTTCCCCGGTCATTTCCCCGAATGGTAAAATAGCGGCCAGTCTTAATCCGCGCGGGAACCCGGACATATGTTATCTGTCCCCGGACATGGACCTATCCGGATTTCTGGTTCGCAACTGGGCCATTGACGTCTCGCCCGCCTTTGATAGAAGTGGAGAAAAAATGGTTTTTGTTTCCAGCCGCCTGGGCAATCCGCATGTCTTTGTTTTGGATTTAAAGACGAATAATATAAAACGGGTGACATACACGGGTAAATACAATACAAGTCCGAGCATAAGCCCGGATGGAAAGCTGGTGGTTTATTCCGGGCGTACGGAAAACGGCCACCGCATTTTTATAAATGACTTAAAAAGCGGCATGAGGCGGCAACTTACATTCGGGCCCGGCAACGACGAGGAACCGAGTTTCGGGCCCAACGGGCATTTTATAGTATTTTCCTCCAATCGGGGAGGCAGTTACAAATTATATTTGACCACGGTAAACGGAGCCAGGCCCAGAATGATTCCCACCGGACCCGGAGAGGCGACTACGCCGGACTGGTGTTGGAAAGAGGTTGAATCCGGGGCGGGTGACTAAACGAAATTTTTAGGAGGGGACAATGCTGAAAAAAACATGTCTTTTGGCGCTGGCGGCGCTAATGATTGTTGGAGTCTATGGCTGCGCCAAGAAAAAAATCGACACCGGAGCGGAAAAGAGCGCTCAGGAGAAGAGCTACTATCTGAATCAGAAGGCCATGCAGGAGGGGAAAGCTGCTTCCCGGGCCGCGGAGAAACAGGAACTCAGTGAAAGGGAATTGTCCGCCGGGGAAAGGGAGGAAGAAAAATTACAGGCCGAGGCGGAGCAGGCCAAGGAAAAGGCGGTTAAAAAAATTGCCGGGGAAAATATCCACTTTGCCTTTGATTCCTATGAACTGACTCCCGAGGCCAGGAAA
>Ga0114983_1000995_pt1 | contig 11459 bp, 10 predicted proteins | sample Shrwel_input2_RT_FD_87182 | JGI IMG/M metagenome (GOLD analysis project Ga0114983, IMG submission 87182) | Subsurface microbial communities from deep shales in Ohio, USA - Utica-3 well 1 S input2 RT | ecosystem: Environmental > Aquatic > Deep subsurface > Shale gas/oil reservoir > Produced...
ATCGAGCACCGCTTGATCAAGCCAGGGCGACCGCAGACCAATGCCATGGTAGAGCGCTTCAATGGGCGTATCAGCGATGTACTGGCCACTCGGCAATATGTGTCAGGCGAAGACCTGGAGCAGACCCTGAAGCGGTATTGCTGGCTATACAATCAACACATCCCGCCGAAGGCGCTGCATCATCAGGCGCCGATTGCTGCGATGAAAGAGTGGCAAGCCAAGCGCTCAGCATTATTTCATAAACGTGTAGTTAATCATCCGGGACCCGACAGATAACCTTCACCGTATTGCTCATATGAAGAAAAACCATCTGGTTTAAGGGCCGTTGTTGGGTAAATCAAAACCTGCAATTTGATTGCTGGGCCATCGTTGTCTCTGGCCAGTAATGCGCATACGGCTGCCAGGTTGCCACCCGCGCTCTCGCCGATGATGGCGATTTTGCCAGGATCACCGTTTATACGGGACGCATTCTCCGCTACCCACTTCAGGGCAGCGTAACTGTCCTCGCTCGCTGTTGGGAATTTATGCTCAGGCGCCAATCGATAGCCAACCGCAACCACTATGCAGTCGGTTTTCTCGGCCAAGGTGCTGGTGATTCCTTCGAAAGTGTCGATGCCTCCCAGTACGAAACCACCGCCATGAAAGTAAAGCAGAACCGACTTAACACCATCAGTGCGTGGACTATATATCCGTAGCGGAATGATGCCGTTAGGCACTTCTATATTAACGTCGCGAGTTTCTACATCCGCAGCCGGAGCCTGCAGTTGTTCCTGTATCTGTTCAAGGGCTATGCGGGCGCCCTCAGGAGTAAGGTCGGAAAAATCCGGAGCGTTATCCTCTTGCGCCTGTTTAAGTATTGCCGCGATTTGTAAATCTAACATTATTAGTATTCTCCATGCTGGATGCTGATCAGCAATTTAGTGCAGACACATAAGCATATCCGCTCAAGCAGATAGACTTGTCCGGTTATGAACAACCTGTGCTGGTTGGAGAACAGGAGATGTTTAGTTTCTCTCCGGTACCATGACGAAGTCGAAGTTCGCGCTCCAGCGCGTCTCGCCGGATTCAACGGGGGTATAGTCGAGAATCAGGGATTTCTTGACGCCAAACACCGTATCGGAGGCGAGGTAGTCGTCGCCGGCAACGAAGGTGTGTGTGACGATACGTTCATAATCGGGATGGTGTAGCATGAAATGCATATGTGCGGGGCGCCAGGGGTGACGACCCAACGCTGTCAGCAATTCGCCTACCGGGCCGTCATCCGGGATAGGGTAGGAAACAGGCTTGATCCCGGTGAACCAGTACCTCCCGTCACTGCCGGTAACGAAGACGCCGCGGTTGTTCCATTGCGGCTGGCTGTCAGGCTGCTGGACGTCGTAAAAGCCTTCGTCGTTGTCGGACCAAACATCGATTCGTGCGCCCTCAATGGGATTTCCGTCCAGATCCAACACGCGACCTTCGTATAGGCAGGATTCCCCTTTACCATCCAGCGAGATATTAGTGCCCATATCGAGAATGGGCGCTCCTTCCACATGGAAAGGTCCGAACACGGTGTTTTCCGTTGCGCCGGCTGGCCGCCGGTGTTGGATGGCATCCACCAACATGGAAGCTCCCAGCACGTCGGATAACAGGATGAATTCTTGACGCTCGTAGGAACATAGCTGTCCTGTTCGGGTAAGGAAGTCGATAGCCGTCTCCCACTCTGCCTGGGTCAACTCCACCTCTTTAATGAAGCCATGCAGATGCTCGACCAAAGAGCTCATTACCTGCTTCATTCTTGGGCTGATGTCGTCACCCATGCGGGTGTTGACGGTGGCGCTCGAGGCGGCTTCGGTAAAGTAGTTCATGGTCATGAGTTCTCTCGAGGCGATGGGCGGATCAGTGCGACAGGATCGTGGTCAATACCCGGGTCAGCTCGTTGACCGGGTCGTCAGTGACCACAGTGCTACGCCAGGCCACGTGGTGATCGGGGCGCACCAATAGGCAGCCGCTATCCGGAATTTCACGTATGCGGGCCCAATCACCGGAGTGATCTGCATATTCCTGATAGGGGCCGATAACATGCACGCGCAGCGGTAAGCCAAGCTCCCGACTCACGGCCTCGGCCGCCGACACCCAGGCCTCACCGCCCGGCGCGGTGAGCAAGGTGAATGCGCCGTGTCCACAGAGGTCGAGGCTCGACACGGCTGCTCCACTTTCACGGTGATAGACCCAGGCATGGGGCAGGCGAGCACCTGGCCAGGTGGTGGGTTGGTAGTGCAGTTCGGGATCTTTCTCGAAGTCAGGCTCCCGCTGCCCATCAGTCAGGAGAGCGCTGGAGCGGTATCGTTGATTCATCTCCACGCCATGGGCATCAAACTCATACTTCTTGGCTGCGATGGCCTGATGGATGGCTTCTCGCTGCTGTTCGGCGGCTTCGGTAGCTTGCCCCCGTGCTTCCATGCTCTGTTGTATGCGTTCCGAGTCGACGCCTTCGTGCATACCGAGTGCATCGAAGATCGGCTTGGTCTCTGCAATCGATTGGTTGGCGCGGGTGACGATCTGCTTGGCAATCGGGGCTCGCTCGGCGTCGTAGCTTTCCAGTAGGGCTTCGCCCGCCTGCCCCTTGATGACCATGGCAAGCTTCCAGGCTAAATTGAACCCATCCTGAATCGAGGTATTGGAACCGAGACCATTGGAAGGCGGATGCCGATGAATAGCGTCTCCCATACAAAACACGCGGCCGTTTGAAACTTGGGTGGCATAATAGTTGTTCACCGTCCAGGTGCTGGCGCTGAGCAGTTCAATTTCCAGCTCGGGATCGCCGATCAACTGGCGTGCCACCGAGGTGGCCATGGCTTCATCAACCTCTGGGGCGGGCTCGTTGATGTCATAGCCCCAGACGATCAGCCACTCATTCCAAGGGCGTACCATGCGCACCAACCCCATGCCGATACCACCCACGTCGGCACCGGGCTGCATGACCCAGTAGAGCACGGAGGGGCGATGAGCCACGTAGCGCGACAGGTCGGCCTTGAAGTGGATGTTCATCGATCCTCCCACGCCCATTTTGCCCTCGAAAGGTAAGCCGGCGTGGTCAGCCACCAGTGAATTACCACCATCGGCTCCAATCAGATACTTGGAGCGAACCGTGAAAGTTTCGCCGCTCAGGCGGTCGCGGCAAGTGGTTGTCACCCCCTCGGCGTCCTGCTCGTGACCGAGATATTCGGTGGACATCCTGGCTTGGGTGCCGCGCTGACAGGCCGTCTTGAAAAGAAGCGGCTCCATGAAGGTCTGAGGCAGGTCGTTCATCTTGGTAGGGCTGGAGAGCTTGTGCTCGGCCTGGCTTAGAGGATGGTTGCCCCAGGCGGTCATGCGGCCAATTTCCTCGTCTGCAAGGCTGGTGCAGAAGACGTTTTCGCCCATGAGTTCCTGATGGGAGGCGAACATGTAGGCCTCTTCCTCAACGTCTTGGCCCAGGTCGCGCAGTACCTCCATGGTGCGCTGGTTTGTAATGTGAGCTCGAGGGGTGTTGGCCAGCCAGCGATAGCGATTGATGGCGATGTTGTCGATGCCGTAGCTGGAAAGTAAGGCCGCCGTGGCAGAACCGGCAGGGCCGGTACCAATAATAAGCACGTCAGTAGTCAGAGTTGTCATGTTGTTTGTCTCCTCAAGCAAGGCTTTCAAGCGCTGGGTGAATCACCGTTCCAGGCGCGTTGCAGTAACGCCAGCAGGGCATCACGCTCGATCGGACGGGGGTTCCAGTAAGGGTTCTTCACTGCAAGATCGGCGGCCGCGCTGAGATCGGATTCTTCAAGGCCCAGGCTCTTGAGCGAGAGTGGAGCACCGAGCGATTCGGCGAAGGCGTGAAGCCCTTCCCCGAGATCTCCGCCGAATAGTTCAGCGATGGGCGCCAGGGCGTCGCATGCGGCACCTTGGTTGTAGGCGGCGGTATGCGGCAGCATGATGGCGTGGGTTTCGGCGTGAGGCAGATCGAAACTGCCGCCGAGGGTATGACAGAGCTTATGGTGCAGCGCCATGCCCACCGTGCCTAGCACGGTGCCGCATAGCCAGGACCCATATAGTGCCTGGGAGCGAGCCTCAACATCTTGCGGAGCCTTTACAATGATAGGAAGAGCTTCCTTCAGGGCGCGGATGCCCTCATAGGCCAAAATTGTCGTAATGGGATTCCGGTCTTTGGCATAGAGCCCTTCCACTGCGTGTGCCATGGCGTTTAGGCCACTGGTCACGCTCATGGGTACGGGAAGATCAAGGGTCAGTTCGGCATCATAGATGACGACTTCCGGTAGCACCGACGCGTCCTTGACGGTTGTCTTTACGCCATTTTCCGTCTGGCCAAGAATTGGCGTGACCTCGGAGCCCGCGTAAGTGGTCGGCACTACCACCTGGAGTGCATTGTTTCGATAGGCAATGGCCTTGCCCAGCCCGATGGTAGAGCCTCCCCCCAGGGCGACCACGCAATCCGCGCCGGTTTGCTGGTAGACCTGCATGGCGCGCTCGGTAACCTCCACCGGGGTGTGCATGGCGGCGTCGCTGAACACGCCGGCGCCAAGCTTGCCGAGGGTGGCATTGAGTTGTTCGGCATCCTGCTTCTGAAAGGGCGTAGAGAGCACTAAAGCCCGTGTACCGCCGAGATTGCGCACCTCGGTTGCGACCTGCTGTAGGCTACCCGGCCCGAAGACGATACGCGCCGGGTTGATCGTATAGGTGAAGGGGATCATGGCAGCCTCCTGGATAAGCGATAACCTGAGCTTAGGTTTCCGGCATCCCGCCTTTCCTGCACGATCCTGTCGTAGGATTTGCCTTTCGGTATGATCCTGACCCGACATTGGTCTAGGGCATGACTGCCCGTGCGTCCCTTATTAGCAGCGGACGGCTTGAATAGGGGCAACGAGAGGGGCAACGAGGCGGATGTTTAAGCGCGCTGGTTGTGAAGTGGCGAACATGGGGCGCCACCGGTGGGGCGGCGTTGGTGACTCAGGAGGATAGGCCAACGCAAGGAGGTAGAGGCATTAGAGGCGGCGGCGATAGGCCCCTGGCGTGATGCCGGTATAGCGACGAAAATGCCGCGTCAGATGTTCCTGATTACAGAAGCCGCACTGTCCGGCAACATCAATCAGTGTCAGGTTCTGTTGCCTGAGCAGGCTGCGGGCCCGCTCGCAGCGTTTTTCAAGAACGTAGCGGTAGGGCGGAGCGCCGGTGGCTAGCCGGAACTGACGACTGAAACGGGTCACGCTGAGATCGCACAGCGCCGCCAACTGGGCCAACTCCAAGGGCTGATCGAGATTATCCTCAATATATTCGAATACGCGAGCAAGGCGATACTTATCTAATCCTTGATGAGGACGCTCGCTCGCAGGCGATAGCATCTCGCCGCCTTGCTGTGCCACCAGCCGGACGGCAATGGCACGCGCCAGATGATCAGCCAGAAGCCCGGTGCTGCGCGGATCATCCTTTAGGGAAGCGGATACTGCCATGCACAGCTGTGCGAGAGTTGGGTCTGGCTGTCCCAGCCGAGGCTTCAGGCCGCGATGTGCCGCGTGGCCCGGCGCCATTTCTGCCATCACTTCTTCGACTACGTTGGCCCGCAGGTAAAGATGAATGCTCTCCAGTGGCTTGGCGAGATGAACGCCAAAGGTTGAGCCTGCGGGTAAAAAAAATATCCCTTCATCACCCACCAGCCCATGCCGATCCCGGCCATCGATACACCAGTCCATTGCAATGGGTCCACTGCGACTTAATACAATCAGATGATGGGGTACCGCTGGGTAGCGGCTTTCGAAAGGCGCTTCCCGTTGCAAAGAAGCATACATCGGGTGCCAGCCGTGGGTATCGCTGGACAGATGGATTAGATTCTCTGGGCGGTTGAGCATGCCGTGGGTCTGCTCAAAAGTGAAAGCGTTACCAGCCATGAGAGATGTTATTATAGAGGGTTCCCTTGCACTATAGCCGAGGGCATTGACCAAACGATAGGAACTAATTGCTATTGCATCAATTCTATGAGTGGGTTTTATGCTCTCGTAATTCCATTCAGTTATACTCCCCCCCCTTGTCAACCATTATCGGCGCGCTAGCGGCCAGTTAGTTTATCAGGCCGGGCTTCGACACTATCGACGTACTGCAATACCCGGAAGATGAGATTCGGGCAATCGTCTGGGAAGCCAAGGCATGGGGCAAGTATTGCCTGGCGCACGCCTATATTCCTGAAGCCGTCTCTCGCTGCTTGGAATATGGTGTCCGCTCGATCGAGAAGGAGAGGTCGGCGTGATACGTCCCGGTGCCTTGGCAGATCTGGCGCTCTGGGAAGGCAATCCCGATGAGAACCTAGGCGTTCTCGAGTACCCGGAAAAGACGCTCAAGGCCGTTTTCAAGGAAGGACGCCGAGTATCTTTGTGATGCTGTCGCCCAGTCGGCGAGGGTTTCAAGCCCTCCCGCCTGAGCTATGGCGCTACCTCGCCCGCGAGGAATCCTCCTACATGAATGGCCAGACGCTGCATCTCAATGGCGGGGTGATCCTCAATACCTGAGTGTCAGGCAAGCTCCTGTGGTAGCCGCCCGCCGAGGTGGGTCGTGATCTCGCGGGCGGCGTTGGCCGCATTACGTCAGAGCGGCAGGTGCTCCCTACCAGTTACCTCACTGCTATGACGCATGAGGCATCAGCGTGATGGGCTAACAAACAAATAAAACCGACTTGACGGTTTGTTTTTAAAATGCCAAAACTGCAGTGTCCTTACAATAAGAAGTATCAGCATAAGCGGTAGATCTCATGAAATGGCAGCAACGAAAAAGTTTGGAAACACAACAGAAATTACTGAGCGCGGCACTGGCGTGTCTTGAGCGCGATGGGTTCCATAACTTTCGGCTAGGTCGCGTCGCCGAAGAGGCCAGTGTCTCGAAAGGCGCTTTGACGCACCATTTTTCCAATAAGGATGACTTATTGACCCATGCCATCGAGAAGGTGCTGGATGAATTCATCGACGCACTTGCTCATGGTGTCGATGAGGTTCATGCCGGTCGCCTGACCTTGGATGGCTTTCTCGATCTCATGTGGCTCCACATGAGTGGTCAGCTCTATATGGTCACGCTTGAAATTGCCTTGAAAGCACGCCATGAGCCGAGCTTCAGAGCGTTGTTGACCCCTCAGGTGCAAAGCTTCCACGAACGCATCGACGCCATCTGGCAACAGTTATTTCCCCATCTATCCCCCGAAAGGGCTACTCATTTGATGAACCTTTCCATGAACTTGCTTCGTGGTATGGGAACACAAAGTGTGTTTCGCAAAGATACACAATATTTCAACGACTTATTGAACGGATGGAAAGCCATCCTAAAGCAGCAAGTCGCTTCCTGAGCACGGTAGGAGTACACCAAGCTTGGGTGTGTTAATTCGTCTCGACAACAATCTCAAAAGGGAATCGAAACCATGCATGCAACAATTTTGGTTGTTTACTTGATCTCGATGGTTCTGGTGGGCGTTTACTTTGCCAAACGCAAAGTTCGTAATGACGCCGACTTTCTCGTGGCAGGGCGCTCCTTGCCCTTCTTCGTCGTTACGGGGACGCTGCTTGCGACTTTTGTCGGCTCCGGGTCGGTGATTGGCGGTGCTAGCTTTGTCTTCCAGAATGGCCCGGGTGCTGCTATTTTTTTCTTCGCCGGAACACCCATCGGTGCGTTTATCATGTACTGGTTTCTTGCCAGACGCATCCGGGATTCCGAGGCGACGACCATTCCGGAATTGATCGAAAGGCGGTATGGAAAGCAGGCACGTACGGTCGCTTCATTGATCATCCTGTTGGCCTATATTGGTATCGTCTCCTACCAGTTCATAGGCGGTGGTTATGCCCTTAACATCGCCTTTGGCCTGCCCACCTGGCAAGGAACGTTGATTTCAGCGGGGGTCATTACCCTGCTCGCAACATTGGGTGGGTTGGTCTCAGTGGCCTACACTGACTTTATCAGCGCGATCATCATTTTTGTCAGCATGCTGATAGGCGTGCCGATTGTCTTGAGTGAACTGGGCGGCTTCTCGGGCATGCTGGCGGCTTTGCCCAGTGAGCAGCGCTCACTTACTGGTGGACTAAGCGTTGGTCAGGCCATCAGCTATTTCTTGCCCCTGTTTCTTCTACTCCTGGGCGATCAGAATCTTTTCCAGCGGTTCGCTGCAGCCACGGATTCGACCACGGCGCGTCGCTCGGCAATGGGGTTCATGATCACCGGGTTTATCAGCATTGTATTGATTGTGCTGTTGGTCAGTAGCACCCGCGTATTGTTCCCTGATATCAACCCCGATACCGCCATGTTGATCATGGCTCAGCAAGGACTTCCGGGCGTGTTAGGGGCGCTCCTGCTGTCCTCGGTCGTGGCTCTTATCCTGACGACTGGCAATTCGTACCTGCTTTCTTCCTCTGCCAATCTGACTCAGGACATCGTCACCGGGCTGTTCAACGTCTCAATCCCGACAGCGAAACGACTAGTTTTCAACCGCATCAGTGTCGCCGCTCTCGGGATCGTCGCCTATGTTCTGGGCGCGTTTTTCCCTAGCGTACTCGCTATTCAGATGTATTCGTATGGGATGTACGGAGCGGCCATTACGCCTGCCTTTCTTGCAGCATTACTCTGGAAGCGCGCCACGCCTCTGGGGGGGCTAGCCGGCATGATCACCGGTGGTGTCGTCACACTGGTCTGGGAGATAGGGCTGGATAAGCCTCTCGGATGGAACAGCGTACTGGTTGCCATGCCGCTGGCTACGCTCGCGCTCATTCTCCTCAGCCTGTTAACACGACCTGCTTCGAATCACGCACGAACGACACAAAGATAAGGAGTTCCGTATGCTGATCATCAAACATTGCCGTCTTTTCGATGGCCTCAACGAGATCGTCAAAGACAACCAGAGCGTTGTGATCGAAGACGGGCGTATCCATTACATTGTCGACGGTGAGGAGACGTCAAAACACGCCGACGTGATCGATGCGGCTGGCGCGACCCTGACCCCAGGCCTGATCGATGCTCATGTCCACGTACTTGCGGCGTCGGCGAGTCTCAAGCAGGTCGACTTTATGGCACCTTCCTATGTCGCGCAGTTCGCGCATCATTCACTACGCGCCATGCTAAGGCGAGGCTTTACCAGCGTCAGGGATGCTGCGGGGGCCGACTACGGGCTGGCTCAGGCTGTTGAAGAAGGCCTGATCGATGGTCCTCGTCTCTTCTACTGCGGCAAGGCCTTGAGCCAGACTGGTGGGCATGGCGACTGGACGCCTTTCGAGGGCGGGTGTCTATGCGGTTGCGGTGCCTCAACCAGCATTTCCCGCATTGCTGATGGCGTGGAGAACGTGCAGCACGCTGCTCGCGATGAACTGCGCAGGGGGGCCAACCATATCAAGATCATGGCTGGCGGTGGTGTCGCCTCGCCCTCCGATCCGATCGACGTACTGCAATACACGGAAGATGAGATTCGGGCAATCGTCTGGGAAGCCAAGGCATGGGGCAAGTATTGCCTGGCGCACGCCTATATTCCTGAAGCCGTCTCTCGTTGCCTGGAATATGGTGTCCGCTCGATCGAGCACGCTAACCTCATCGATCGCCCAGCTTGTGAATTGGCCAAGCAACGAGAGGCGTTCATCGTGCCGACGGTCAGCACCTATGAAGCGCTGGCCAAACATGGCAAGGCGATGGGCTTTCCGGCGGTAAGCTGCGCGAAGGTAGAAGATGTCCGCCAACAAGGCTTAGACGCGTTGGACCTACTCCGCGATACCGGTGTCCAGGTGGGCTTCGGCAGCGACCTGCTTGGTGACATGCAGCGCTACCAGATGCGGGAATTCATGTTGCGCGGGGAAACGTTTTCTCCCGTCGAGGTACTTAAGCAAGCCACGTCGGTCAATGCCCGATTGCTCGAGCGAGAAGGAGAGGTTGGCGTGATACGTCCCGGTGCCTTGGCAGATCTGGCGCTCTGGGAAGGTAATCCCGATGAAAACCTGGGCGTGCTCGAGTACCCGGAAAAGACGCTCAAGGCCGTTTTTAAGGAAGGACGTCAAGTATCTTTGTGATGTTGTCGCCCAGTCGGTGAGGGTTTCAAGTCCTCTCCGCCTGGGCTGCGGCGTTCTACATGAACGGCGAGACACTGCATCTCAACGTTGGTGTGATCCTCAATACCTGAGCTTTCAGGCGAGCTCCTGCGGCAGCCGCCCGCCCAGGCGGGCGGTGATTTCGCGGGCGGCGCGGCTGACCAGGCCGCCGAGTTCGGCGAGGCGGGCTTCGGGAATGCGCGCGGCGGGTCCGGAGACCGAGATGGCGGCGAGCGGCAGGCCGTTTTCGTCGTGCAGCGTCGCCGCCACGCAGTTGAGGCCGATGGCATGTTCCTCGCGGTCGCAGGCGTAGCCCTGACGGCGGATCTCGCCGAGGGCGTCGCGCAGGCGGGCCGGGGTGTCGAGGGTGTTGGGCGTGACCTTGTCGAGCCCGCGCGTGTGGAGGATGCGCTCGACCTCGTCGCGCGGCAGCCAGGCGAGCAGCGCCTTGCCGACGCCCGAGGCATGCAGCGGCGCGCGCGACCCTAGCCGCGTGATCATGCGCATCATCTGCGGCGACTCGCTCTGCGCGAGGAACACCGCCATGCCGTGATCGCGAATGCCCAGGTTGGCGGTTTCCTCGGTCTCCGCCGTCAGCTGATGCAGGAAGGGCCGGGCGGTGGCGACGAAATCGCGCGCCTCGAGGAAGGCGTTACCCACGCGGAATGTCTTGGCGTCGATGTGCCACACGCCCATCTCTGCATCCTGGGCGATGAAGCCCTGCTGATGCAGCGCCTGCAGCAGGCGGTGCGTGGTCGACGGCGCCAGGCCCACGACTTGGGCGATATCGGAAAGAGCCAGCCCGCCGGGCGCGGCGGCGAGCCCTTCAAGAATACTCAGGCCCCGCACCAACGATTGACTGTGGCCGCTGGTGGCTTTGCCGTTACCGGCGGGGCGTCCGACCGACTTGCGTTTGCTTTCCGTCACGCCAGGCTCTCTCTCAAGGAACATTCATGGAAAATTCTTCCATGAATGCCGAGGTCTCGCCAGCCCACCAAAGGCGCACGCCTTTGCTTACCACAGACGCATGCCTTAACTCAGGCGGTATGGGCGTCCAGGCGTAGCCGGGCGATACGGTGGATCTGCGCAATGGCGGTACGGCGTTCCTCTTCTGGGGTATGCGCGAGCCGGGCCTCGAAGGCATCGAGAATCTCGCGGCGATGGTAGCCTTTGACGGCCATGACGAAGGGAAAACCGAAACGCGCCTTGTAGGCGGCATTCAAACGCTCGAAACGGGCGAGTTCCTCCGGCGAGCACTGATCGAGCCCCGCGCCGGCCTGCTCATGGGTCGAGGCATCGGTCAGGCCGCCATCCAGCGCGACCTTGCCGGCCAGGTCGGGGTGCGCGCGAATGACCTCGAGCTGGTCCTCGGGCGGTGCCGCGTCGAGCATTGCCGCC
>Ga0114983_1000999_pt1 | contig 11416 bp, 10 predicted proteins | sample Shrwel_input2_RT_FD_87182 | JGI IMG/M metagenome (GOLD analysis project Ga0114983, IMG submission 87182) | Subsurface microbial communities from deep shales in Ohio, USA - Utica-3 well 1 S input2 RT | ecosystem: Environmental > Aquatic > Deep subsurface > Shale gas/oil reservoir > Produced...
ATGATATAATGAAAAAAATTGAATCAATATCAGGAGTGCTTAATGTAAGTCGATCTAAACCTGCTTAATAGAGAAGTGAATCAAATGCGGGCTGTAGTTCAACGTGTAAAAATAATTTTTAGTAATTGAGATAGGTGAGAGTATGGAATTAAAAGAGTTCATTGTTGGAGAACTAATGGTTAAATCTTACGTTGTTTCTAAAAACAACAAGGCTTTTATTATTGATCCCGGAGCTGAAGGTGAGAGATTATATAATTATCTAAAGGATAATAATTTAGAATTAAAGTATATAATTAATACTCACGGTCATTTTGATCATATTGCTGCTAATGATTTTTTAAAGAAAAAAACAGGCGCAGAAATACTGGCTCATCCTGATGCTGATCTAAAATTTAAAGATTCAAAATTGAATTTATCACAAAGGTTTATGAATCAAAATATTAACTCAACTGCTCTGGATAGAGCTCTGGCTGATCAAGAAGAGATCATTTTCGAGGGTCTAAAATTGGAAATAATTTATACTCCAGGCCACAGTCAGGATGGTATATCAGTTTATCTTCCAGAAGAAAAAATTATTTTTTCTGGTGATTGTATTTTTGCAAATGGTGTTGGTAGAACTGATCTGGAAGATAGTGATCCGGTACAGCTTAAAAATTCTATTGAAAAGAAATTGTTTAAGCTGCCAGAGGACTGCAAGTTTTATTCCGGCCATGGACCGCAAAGTACTCTAGGTGTTTTCAAAAACAAAGTCTGGCCTGCTATTAGTTAAGGTTTGACATCTAAATTTTAATAGGTTAAAATTATTAAAGATTATATTTTAATAATGTACTAATTTTTAAGTAGTAATTTTTATTTTAAAAAAATTATATTTAAGAGAGGGGAGTGTAAGGTTTTGTTTAATACTTTACGCGATAATAGTAGAATTATTGTTTATATAGTTGTAATTATTTTTGTCATTTCTGGTGGTTTTATGGGCTTTGGTGCTTATTTAAATAATCAAAGTGGTGGGGGCGGTCAGGCTTCAAATCAGACCCCAGCTGTAATTGCAGAAGTAAATGGTATGGAAATTTCACAACAGGAATACTATTCATTTTTACAGCAGCAGGCACCAAAATCTAATCTGAGCAGCAGCCAGATTATACCATTCAGATATAATGTTTTAAACACTTTAATTGAAAGAAAATTAATTATGGCTCAGGCAGAAGTACTTGATATCAATGTTAAGGTTTCAAAATCTGAAGTAGATAAAAATTATAGTAGTATTTTAGAACAAAATAAAATGACTGAACAGGAACTAACTGAGGCACTATCTAAACAGGGATCTACAATTGGAGAGTTAAGAGCAGATATCAAATCAAGTATAAAAGAAAGTAAAACAATAACTCAGACGATTGATCAGAGTATTGAAAAAGTTGAAGTAAGTGATAAAGAAGTTCAGGAACTTTATCAGCAGAGATATCCTAAAAAGGAAAGTGCTAAAAAGGATTCTGCTTCAGAGTCTGCTTCAGAAAACGCTGCTAACAAAACTGAAGATGAAAAGCCTGAATTGGCTAAAGTAAGAGCTGATTTAGAAACTGAAATTAGAAATCAAAAACGTAATCAGGCTATTAATAGTTGGTTAAGTGAATTAAAGAGTAAGGCAGAAATCACTATCAATGATCCTGTTTTAAGTGCATATCATGCTTTAGAAAATGAAAATTATGAGAAAGCTGTAAAGCAGTTTTCTGATTTTGTTGAACAGGAAGAAACAGATCCGATTTTTTATACTTACTTAGCACAGGCATATAAGGGACAGAACAATTTCGAAAAGGTTAAAGAAGTTTATAATAATGCTGTAAAAGCTTTTCCGGAAAATAATGATTTAAGATTTAATTATGCTCAGTTCCTGGCTGATCAGGATAATAGCGAGGCAGCTATTACCCAACTGAATAAAGTTACTGCATCAGCAAAAGATGATTTTATGACTCATTATCAGCTGTATATGATGTACAGTAAATTAGGAGCTAAAGAAAAAGCTAAAGCTGAAATGGAAGAAATCCAGCGTTTAAGTGAGCAAATGCAATCTAAAAATGTACCTTCAGCCACCGGTGGTAGTGCTGAGGGAAATACCAATAATACAGATGTCAAAGGTGCAGCAGAAGAATCAAATAATAATATAGAAAATAGTAATCAGGATAACAATAAATAAAAATAATTGTTAATTTAATTAGCGAGATTATAATCTACCAGTTTTAGTTCTATATAACTTTAACTGGTAGATTTTCTAAAAAATTTAAAATTTTAATTAATAAAATAGTAGGTGAAATAAAATGAAGTTTAATGCTCCAAGAGGTACAAATGATATACTTCCCCCAAATACGTTAAAGTGGCAGTATATTGAAAAGAAAACACATGAGATTTTTTCAAACTATAATTATCAAGAAATAAGAACTCCTATTTTTGAATATACAGAACTTTTCCAGCGCGGTATTGGTGAGGTTACTGATATTGTTGAAAAAGAAATGTATACTTTCGAAGATAAGGGTGGTAGAAGTATTACTTTAAGGCCTGAAGGAACAGCTTCTGTTATTAGATCATTTTTAGAAAATAAAATTTATGGTCAGGCTCAGCCGACTAAATATTATTATATTGGGCCAATGTTTAGATATGAAAGACCACAATCCGGTAGATTTAGGCAGTTTCATCAGCTCGGTGTTGAAGCAGTAGCTTCTAATGATCCAGCTCTGGATGCAGAGATTATTTCACTGGGAATGCGTCTGCTGCAGAAGTTTGGGCTCGATGACTTAGAACTTCATTTAAATAGTGTAGGCTGTAGTGAGTGCCGACCAGTTTATGTAGATAAATTAAAAGATTACTTAAATAAAAATAGAGATCAATTATGTGATAACTGCAAAAACAGAATTGACAGGAATCCGCTGCGAGTTTTAGATTGCAAAAATAAAAACTGTCAATTAGTAATCAAAGACGCTCCTAAAATTACAAATAATCTTTGTGACAGCTGTGATGATCACTTTGATGAGGTGCAGCAATATCTTGATATTCTTGATCTTGATTATATAATTAATCCACTGTTGGTAAGAGGCCTGGATTATTATACAAATACTGCTTTTGAAATTAAAGATAATGCTCTGGGAGCTCAGGATACTGTTTTTGGTGGAGGCCGTTATAATGGTTTGGCTGAGGAAATTGGAAAGAGAGATCTGCCAGGTATTGGTTTTGCTCTGGGAATTGAGAGATTACTCCTTTCTCTGGAAGCAAAAGATATTCAGCTGCCTGTAGAATCAGGTGTTGATCTTTACATAACGGTAATTGGCGATAAAGCAAAAAAAGAGTCTTTTAAACTTCTTGATCGGTTAAGAAATTCGGGTTTGAGGACAGAAATGGATTATCTTGATCGTAGTGTTGGCTCTCAGATGAAATCAGCTGATCGTATGAATGCTGAATATACTATAATTATTGGAGAAGATGAGCTAAATAACAACTCTGCTACAATCAGAAATATGAAAAGTGGAGATGAAAAAGAAATTCAATTAAGTAATTTATTAGAAGAAATGAAGAAGCTAGTAGATAAGGAGGAAATTTAAGATGGGTGAAACAATAAAAGATTTAAAGAGAACCCACCTTTGTGGAGAAGTAAGTAAAGAGGATAATGAAACAAAAGTAACAATCATGGGCTGGGTACAGAAAAGAAGAGATCATGGTGGAGTTATTTTCACTGATATCAGAGATCGTTCAGGAATAGTACAGGTAGTTTTCAACCCTGATGCTGGTAAAGAATTATTTGAAAAAGCTGATTCTCTTCGTTCTGAATATGTTGTTGCTATTACAGGTGAAGTTGAGCCAAGACCTGACGGTAATGTAAATCCAGATCTTCCAACAGGTGAAATTGAAATTAAAGCTGAAGAATTGAGGGTTTTAGATGCTGCAGAAACTCCTCCGATTCAGATTGAAGATAACATTGACACTGGAGAAGATGTGAGATTAAAGTACAGATATTTAGATTTAAGAAGACCTAAAATGACTAAATTAATGGGTCTCAGACATAAAATCACTAAGGCTACCAGAGATTATCTTGATAATCATGGCTTCTGGGAAATTGAGACTCCAATTTTAACAAAGAGTTCTCCAGAGGGAGCAAGAGATTATCTGGTTCCAAGCAGAGTCAATCAGGGCCAATTTTTTGCTCTACCTCAGTCTCCTCAAATTTTCAAGCAGTTATTGATGGTTTCTGGAATGGAAAGATATTTTCAGATAGCGCGCTGTTTTAGAGATGAAGATTTGAGAGCAAACCGTCAGCCCGAGTTTACTCAAATTGATATGGAAATGTCTTTTGTTAATCAGGAAGAGGTTATGAAAATTGCTGAAGGCTTAATGAAAGAATTATTTTCAGCTGGTGATATTGAAGTTCCAGCTAAAATTAAGAGAATGACCTATCAGGAAGCAGTGGATCGTTTTGGCTCTGATAAACCTGATCTTCGTTTTGGTATGGAGCTTAAAGATTTATCAGTGGTAGTTAAAGATAGTGATTTTAATATCTTCAGTGGAACCGTCAGCAATGGCGGCCAGGTAAAAGGCATCAACTTCAAAGGAGGAGCTGATTCTCCCCGGAGTACTATTGATGGTTTTGAAGAATATGTTAAAATGTTTAGGGCCAAAGGTTTAGCCTGGATGGCTTTAAGAGAAGATGAACTTAAGTCACCAATAGCTAAATTTTTATCTGAACAGGAAATTGAGGATGTTAAGGAAGTTATGAATGCAGAAACAGGAGATTTATTATTAATTGTAGCTGATAAAGCTTCTGTTGTAGCCTCAGCTCTTGGCAATCTGCGTTTGAAAATTGCAAAGGAAAATAATTTAATTCCAGAAGAAGTCTATGAGTTTGTCTGGATTGTTGATTTTCCATTGTTTGAACATGATGAAAATGAAGATCGGCTGGCTGCACTTCACCATCCATTTACTGCACCAATTGAAGCAGATGTTAAAAAATTAGATACTGATCCAGCCTCTGTGAAATCAAAGGCTTATGATCTGGTTTTAAATGGAGAAGAATTAGGTGGAGGAAGTATTAGAATTAATAACCATAAGCTCCAGGAAAAAGTTTTTTCTGCTTTATCCATTAGTGAAGAGGAGCAGCAGGAAAAATTTGGTTATCTGCTGGAAGCTTTTGATTATGGTACACCACCACATGGTGGAATTGCTTTTGGTCTTGATCGTTTAATGATGATTGTTGGTCGAACTGATTCAATTAGAGATGTAATTGCTTTTCCCAAAACACAAAAGGCAACTTCACCTCTAACAAATGCTCCTTCTAAAGTTAACAAAAAACAGCTGCAGGAGTTAGGAATTTCTATTCGTTCTTAGTGGTAGTACAGGGATTTTTAACTTGCAGATTTAAGATAAATATGTTAATATTATTTATAGAAAAGTAAATATTATCTGCCGTGTTCGACAATGATTAAATATTTTGACCAACACTTAGACATAGGGAGCCTTTTCTCTACCTGCGGCGTAGAAGCCTTTAATGGACCTATAAACCAGGTAGGAGGGCACCCACCTGGCAGACAGGGATCAAAATTCCAAATCAACCGGCACGGTGGATGAACTTTTAGCTAACCTTTTTAGGTTAGCTTTTTTATTATCTTAGCTACATATCACTAGAAAATAAAATATTTAATCTGATAGCCGCTTATTTTTGCAGAAAAATAAATTATCTGCTATTATGTGTTTAGAATTTAATACTAAAATTGAGGTGAATTTTATGCAAAAAAAAGAAGAATTAAGAAAAAAATATTTAAATGAAAGATCTCAAATCTCGCAGAATAAAATCAGCAGCTGGAGCAAAAAAATTAATAATCGTTTTTTAAGTCTTCCTCAATTAGAAAATGCCAAAAAAATTATGGCTTATGCTTCAATGCGCAAAGAGATTGAAACTTTTGATTTGATGGAAGAATTATTAGACCAGGGTTATCTATTGTACTTACCATATACCAAAAAAGATATTATTGATCTTGGAACTGCCAGGATAAATGATCTTGACTCAGACTTAAAAAAAGGAGTTTATGGAGTTCAGGAGCCTGCTGCTAAAATAAGAACAGAAGAGGTTCCAGAAGATCTTGATTTAATAATTGTTCCAGGAGCCTGTTTCACAAATAATGGTTATCGACTTGGTTATGGTGGCGGCTATTATGATAGTTTTTTAAGCAAACATGCAAATGGAGCCCTAAAAGTAGGATTTTGTTATGATTGTTTTATTGTAAATTCAATTCCAGTTGAAGAGCATGATTTTCCAGTTGATATTATAATTACAGAAAATAAAATAATTCGGACAAAGCAATAGAGGTGAAATTGTGAACCTTTTTGAAAATAAGAACACTCAAGAAAATAAAAATGATCGTCCTCTCGCTTATAGAATGAGACCCCGTAGTTTGGATGAATTTTATGGTCAGGAAGAAATAGTTGGAGAAAACAAACTTCTCAGTAGAGCTATTAAAGCTGACCGGCTGCAGTCTCTTATTTTTTATGGGCCGCCCGGAACAGGAAAAACAAGTCTGGCTCAGGTAATTGCCAATCAGACTGAGGCTGAGTTTATAAAATTAAATGCTGTAACTTCTGGAGTTAAGGATATTCGAGAAGTTATAAAAAAAGCAAAATCTAACCGCAATTTATACAATAATAAAACGATTCTTTTTATTGATGAAATCCACCGATTTAATAAATCACAACAGGATGCATTACTGCCTTCTGTAGAAAATGGTACAGTGATAATGATTGGAGCTACAACTGAGAATCCATATTTTGAAGTTAACTCTCCACTTCTCTCGCGATCTAGAATTTTTAGATTGGAAAAATTAAACAGTAAACAGGTCTATTCGATCTTAAAAAAAGCGCTCAGTGATCAGGAACGGGGACTGGGGAAACTAAATGTTGATATTTTGAATAAAGATCTGAAATTTATTGCTGAACTTGCTGATGGTGATGCCAGAGTAGCTTTAAACACTCTGGAATTGGCTGTTTTAACTACCCCGGCTGATAAAAGTGGAGTTATCAATTTAAATAAAGAGATAATAGAAGATTCGATGCAGAAGAAAATATTAAATTATGATCGCTCAGGTGATAACCACTATGATATTATTTCTGCTTTCATAAAGAGTATGCGTGGTTCTGATCCAGATGCAGCTATTTACTGGCTGGCCAGGATGATTGTCAGTGGTGAAGATCCAAAATTCATTGCTCGTAGGGTGGTGATCCATGCTGCGGAAGATGTGGGAATGGCAGATCCAACTGCCCTAATAATTGCTGAGTCTGCTGCCAGAGCAGTAGAACAGATAGGTTTTCCAGAAGCGAAAATCCCACTGGCTGAGGCAGTAATTTACATAGCTACTGCTCCAAAAAGTAATTCTGTTGTTAAAGCTATCAGCAGTGCTGTAGAATATGTAGAAAATAATAAAGCAGGAGATGTTCCTCCCCATCTTAAAGATAGTCATTATGCTGGGGCTTCAGAACTGGGTCATGGTCTGGATTATAAATACCCTCACAGTTATTCTAACAATTATGTAGAACAGAACTATCTACCAGAAGATATGCAGGATATTTCTTTTTATGAGCCGGGAGAGATGGGTAGAGAAAAAAAGACAGCAAAATTTTTGGATTACCTAAAAAACAATGAGAGGACTGAGGATGATAACTAATGTCTAATCTTAAAAAAAGACCTGCTAAAAATATGGAAGTAAGAAATCAGGTTAAAGACAGTAAATTTTATGGCAGTATCTTTGCTGTTGAAAATAGGACAGAAGCAGAAAAAAGAATCACTGAAATTAAGGAAAAATATTCAGATGCTACTCATAATGTTTCAGCTTTTCGAGTAAAGAGTCCTGAATTAGATCAGGATCCAGTTGAATATTTTGATGATGATGGTGAGCCATCTGGTTCTTCAGGGCCTCCAGTTTTAGAGGTGATCAAAGGAGAAAACCTGCTTAACACGGTAATAATTATTACCAGGTATTTTGGAGGAACAAAACTTGGGATTGGTGGTTTAATCAGAGCTTATGGTGATTTAGCAAGACTTGCAATCAAAGAAGCAGGAATCGAAATATTAAAAGAATTTTATCTAATTGAGATTAAAACTTCTTTTGATAAAATTGGTATTGTGTTAGGTCAATTAGAGGCCTTGAAAGCAGATATTCAAAATACTGAATATACTAACCAGGGGGCAGCTGTAAAAGCCGTAATTCCTACAGATGTTAAGGATAGATTTGAGGATATACTTCAGGAGAAAACAGCAGCAGATTATAAATTTAAAATCATAAAAAGTTTGTTTAAATAATTTGATATATCTGGAAATCAGTATTGACAGTGTTTTTGTCATATGTTAAAATAAATTAAAAGTTGATAATTAATGTCAAGTTTAATGAGGTGGAAATATGAGAGTTTCAACTAAAGGAAGATATGGATTAAGAGCAATGGTCGACTTAGCGGAGCATGAAGAAGGTAAAGCTATTCCAATCAGAGAAATTTCTGAAAGGCAGAATATTTCTGAACAGTATTTGGAACAATTATTTGCAACATTGAGAAAAGCTGAGTTGGTAAAGAGTGTTAGAGGGGCACATGGAGGCTATATGCTGAACCATGAACCGGACGATATTAGTGTTGCTGATATAATAACAACTTTAGAAGGTCCAATTGCACCTGTGGATTGTGTGGTTGAAGATGATTTTTGCAACTATATTGATAAATGTGTAATTCACGGCTTATGGTCAGAATTAGCAGATGCTATTAATGATGTGATTGAGAATATGACTCTTGCTGATCTAAGAGATAAAGCTATAGAACAAAAGAAAAAAGATGAAAAAGCTGAAAAAGCTGAAAAAGAAAAAATAGAGGCTAAATAAAATGAATGATATATATATGGATCATGCAGCCACAACTCCAGTGGCTCAGGAAGTGATAAAAGCAATGAAGTCTTTTTACAGTGAAAAATTCGCTAATCCGGCCAGTTCTCATCTTCCTGGTCAGAAATCAGCAGCAGCTTTAGAAAATGCTCGGGAAGAAGTTGCTGAACTGGTGGGAGCTAAAAGGGCTGAAGAAATTGTTTTTACAGCCGGGGGGACTGAAGCAGATAATCTGGCATTAAAAGGTGCGGCGATGGCCCTTTCTAATCAGGGGAAACATATTATAACTACTTCTGTAGAGCATCATGCTGTTTTAAGAAGCTGTGAGTATCTTGAAAAATATCTTGGGTTTGAAATAACATATTTAAATGTAGATAAGAATGGTCTGGTAGATCCGCAAACGCTGCATAATAATATTCGTGGAGATACAATTTTAATTTCAATTATGTTTGCCAACAATGAGATAGGAAGCATCCAGCCAATTAAAAAACTGGCTGCTGTAGCTAAAGAAAATGGTATTTTATTTCATACAGATGCAGTGCAGGCGGCAGGACAACTAGAAATCGATGTAAATGATTTAGGAATCGATTTGCTGTCTCTTTCAGCACATAAATTTAATGGGCCAAAGGGTATTGGGGCTCTTTTTGTGCGTAAAGGAGTAGAGTTAATTCCACAGATCTCTGGAGGCAGTCAGGAGAGAAAAAGAAGAGCTGGAACAGCTAATCTTGCGGCCGCTGTTGGTATGGGAAAAGCAGCAGAAATGGCTGAAAAAAATTTGGGTAAAAAAAGAAAAGAATTAATTTCACTTAGAGATTATTTTATTTCTCAACTTAGATTAAATTTTAAAAATCTAAAAATCAATGGTCCTGAACCTGGAAGCAAGCTGCGTTTACCCGCTAATATAAATGCTGCCTTTAAGGATTTGGATGCAGAAACATTATTATTTAACTTGAGTTTGAATAATATTGCTGCAGCTACTGGATCAGCCTGTGCTTCTGGTTCGTTGAGTGTTTCTCATGTCTTAAAGGCCATTGAATTAGAACAGGCATATATTAAAGGTTCAATTAGATTTTCTTTAGGTAAAGGAAATACTAAAGAGGAAATAGATTATGTAGTTGAAAAATTAAAAGAAATTATTAGTAGATTGAACTCATTAAAATAATAATAAATAAATTTTATAAGGGTGTAAACAATGAAAAAAGTTATGATTGCAATGAGTGGTGGTGTTGATAGTTCTGTAGCTGCTGCTCTCTTAAAAGAAGAAGGATATGAAGTAATAGGTGGAACAATGCATATATTTCCCGATTACGAAGAGGCAACTGATAGGGAAGATCACTGCTGTTCCTATTCTGCTGTTAGAGATGCAAAAAGAGTGGCTCAAAAGCTTGATATACCTCATTTTGTATTTAATCTACAGGAAGATTTTCAGGAGAAAGTTATTGACTATTTTGTAGATGAGTACAGCCAGGGTAGAACTCCTAATCCCTGTGTGATGTGTAATAAGGAAATAAAATTTGAAGCTTTACACAGAAAAGCGATAGAAATTGGCTGTGATTATATTGCCAGCGGTCATTATGCAAAGATAGAAAAAGAAAGTGGTCGCTATATTCTCAAAAAAGGTATGGATGAAAATAAAGATCAGAGTTATATGTTATATGTACTTAATCAGGAACAGTTAAGTCAGACTCTATTTCCTTTAAGTGAATATACCAAAGATGAAATTAGAGCCAAAGCTAAAGCTTTAGGATTTGAAATTCATGATAAGGCAGAAAGTCAGGAAATTTGTTTTGTGCCAGATGATGATTATGTGAGATTTTTAGATGCAAACTATCCTGAAATTTCTAAATCCGGACCTATTTTAGATACTGAAGGTAATCGGGTGGGTACACACGAAGGTTTATCTCATTATACTATTGGTCAGCGAAGAGGTTTAGGTATTTCGATGGGATATCCAATTTATGTTATCGATTTAGATCATGAAAACAATGCTGTAATTATAGGGGAAGATGAGGCAGTGTTTAGTGATGGGCTGATTGCTGAAGATCTTAATTTTATTCCTTTTGCAGATATTGACGGCCGAATGGAAGTAGAGGCACAAATAAGATATAACAGCTATCCGGTTAAAGCTTATATTGAAAAAGTAGCTGAAGGTGAATTAAAGGTTGAGTTTGAAGAAGATCAAAGAGCTGTTACACCGGGGCAATCAGTAGTGTTTTATCTTGAGGATTTAGTTCTTGGTGGTGGAATTATCAAAAAAAGTTTTAAAAAATCTTGACAAAGTAAAAAAGCCTTGATATGATAATAAGCGTCGCACAGAAAGTGACATTCTTTTTTTAAGCTTAATTAAGGCTTTTTTAAAAGTTTTTCTAAAAAGTTCTTGACAAAGAATGCGAGAGTTGATAAGATACTAACTGTCGCTGATAAATAAATGCGGCAGAAAATAGAGAAGAAAACATTATCTCTAATTAAGAATAAAAACATATTGTGAACTGCCCTCAATGGGTAAGTCCAAAAATATAGATTTGTTC
>Ga0114983_1001000_pt1 | contig 11413 bp, 8 predicted proteins | sample Shrwel_input2_RT_FD_87182 | JGI IMG/M metagenome (GOLD analysis project Ga0114983, IMG submission 87182) | Subsurface microbial communities from deep shales in Ohio, USA - Utica-3 well 1 S input2 RT | ecosystem: Environmental > Aquatic > Deep subsurface > Shale gas/oil reservoir > Produced...
CACTTTCCCAATGGCGCACGGCGTGGTGCCGCAGGAGCTGAATCTCATCAGTCAGTGGCTGCAGGCGCGTTTGAATTAGGGAAGGTGCGAATAAGTCCTAGCGACGTTCTCATTGAGAGAGTGACTTACACAGAATTGGCGTTCAAAGCTACGGACCGAAGGTATGCAGGGGCCTGCCTGAGTCTAATAACACAGAGCACAGATGGGACTTGTTTACACTTGCCTAATATCCAGTTTTGATTTTTTGAAAAATAAGTCGTCCCTTAATAGAAACGGCCCTTCAGCGGCTGTTTCCATTATCAAACAATAGCCTGTTGCTGCTAATACTTTAGTTATTTTCATATATATCAGTGAAATAGCTTTTTTCGGGTGCTAATTACACTCTAATATCAGCAGCAGATCACGCTAAAGTATGAGTAGCCCCTGGAAGCCTATTCTGGATTGTGAACAGGTTGTGTTATTTCCCGCCTTAAAATCATGCAGTTAACGTTTATTTGTTAATAAAAATGACACATTTTTGACTTAATCTTGCTAGTATGTCGGGCGCGGGAAGTTCGCTTCTCCGCTCATTAATGATGATGGTAAAAATAAATAAAAACATGGGGTTGATTTAATAATGTCTAATAAGCTGATGAAAGGACTTTTGGCGACAGCCATTCTGGCTGCACTCGCCGGTTGTAACAGTGATGACAAGGATCCGGCACCGGAAGTCTGCGGCGCCGATAATTGCACCAAGTTCACCATTTTACATACCAATGACAACCATGGCCGCTTTTGGGAAAACAGTGACGGTGAGTATGGTATGGCAGCCCGTAAGACGCTGGTTGAGCGCTTACGCAGCGAAGTGGAAAGCAACGGCGGCCAGACTCTGTTGCTCTCCGGTGGTGATATCAACACAGGTGTGCCTGAGTCGGATCTGCAAAACGCCGAGCCTGACTTTATCGGCATGAACCTGATTGGTTATGACGCCATGGCCGTGGGTAACCACGAGTTTGATAACCCACTGAGCGTGTTGGATATGCAGCGCGAGCTCGCCGAGTTTCCTATGCTGGCTGCCAACATCTACAAAAAAGATGGCAGTCGTTACTTCGAGCCTTACAAGGTTTTCGATGTTAAAGGTCTTAAAGTGGCTGTCATAGGTTTGACCACAGAAGATACCGCCAAGATAGGTAACCCTGAGTTTATCGGCGAGCTTGAGTTTACTGATCCCAAAGAAGAGATCAAAAAGGTCATCAAAGAGATCAATGATAACAAAGCCGCCGATATCATAGTGGCAACCACTCACATGGGGCACTATGCCGATGGCCAAAACGGCAGCAATGCCCCGGGTGACGTGGCCATGGCTCGCGCCCTGGAAGAGGGACAGCTGCAGGTCATCATAGGTGGCCACTCACAGAATCCGGTTTGTATGGAACCCGGTAGTCAGAGCTATGCCGACTTCAAACCCGGTGATGATTGCCTTCCTGATCAGCACAAAGGCACCTGGATCATGCAGGCCCATGAGTGGGGTAAGTATGTTGGCCGCGCCGATTTTGAATATTATGGCGGCAAACTGCACCTGGCCAGCTACAAGCTGATCCCGGTCAACCTGAGAAAACTGGATGCCGAAGGCAAGAAGACAGAGGAACTGGCCGGTGAGCAGATCCCTGCCGATACCACAGTCAAAGCTGTACTGCAGCAATATCAGGACAAGGGCAGTGAAAAACTGGGCGAAATCATCGCCACTACCGATGGCAAACTGGAAGGCGATCGCGGCGTGGTTCGTGGTCAGCAGACCAACCTGGGCCGTTTGCTCGCCATGGCGCAGGCCACCAAGGTGAATGCCGATATCGGCGTTATGAACTCGGGTGGTGTACGTGACTCTATCGCCGCCGGTGATATCAGCTACCGTGATGTACTGACAGTGCAGCCTTTCGGTAACATGATAACCCTGAGCACTATGACAGGTGCCGAGCTCAGCGATTATCTGGGTGTAGTGGCTACCATGCAGCGCGGTTCAGGGGTGCCCAGATAACGGGCGTGAAAATGACAGTTGACTGTCAGGCCAAGTCGGTCGCTATCAGCGAAGTCAGCGGCAAGGATTACAGCGCAACAGATAGCTACACCTTCACTGTACCCAGCTTCAACGCAGCGGGCGGTGACGGCTATCCCAAGCTGGATCCGGTACAAACTGGCTATGTTGATGCCGAAGTCTTCTACAGCTTCCTGAAAGAGAAACAAAGCATCAAGGCCGTTGATTACGAGCCGGTAGGCGATATCGTTTATGAAAACTCCAACAGCCCGCTGGGTTGTGAAGTACCTCAGTAAATAGCACATTAAGTCACTTTACAGGCAGCCCTTCGGGGCTGCTTTTTTGTGGCAAAAGAGCAGGGTGGTCATGTGGCTTTGGGTGAATTTAACCAATTAATTCTACCGACACTTGAAATATTTTTGCCCGACCTTATCTATTGAGTGTCGGCAGGGAAAGTGCCTTGACCGATAAATTAAAGGCCGTGCCATTGGGCGGCCGTTTGAACCTAGGGTGCGATGATTCGGCCCGACACTACATATTGCTTAATCTATGAGGATATGACTATGCGTAACTATGATTTGACTCCCCTTTACCGCAGCGCTATCGGTTTTGATCGTCTGGCCCGTTTGGCCGAACATGCCGCCGCCAACAATGGCAATGCCGGTTACCCTCCATACAATATCGAACTCCTGGGTGAGAACCGTTACCGGATCACCATGGCGGTTGCAGGCTTTGCCATGGATGAGCTGGAGATCACCAGCGAGGGCGAAAAGCTGTTGGTGAAAGGCACCAAGGGCGAGCAGGCTCCCGAGCGTAAATACCTGTATCAAGGCATTGCCGAGCGCGGCTTTGAACGTACCTTCCAGTTGGCCGATTATGTGACCGTCGAAGGTGCCCATCTGGAACACGGCCTGCTCAATATAGATTTGGTGCGCGAGATCCCTGAAGCCATGAAGCCGCGCAAAATTGAGATAGGCTCAGGTAACCGCCTGATAGAAGAAACTCAGGCCTGAAACAGCGCCGATAAGCTCGGCCCCGGCTTGTAAAGCAGGCCGCTAAAGCAAAAAAGCCAGTCTGATACAGACTGGCTTTTTGTATTCAGGGTTATCACTCCCCAAGAGTGCTTAGAGTACCATGGCGGCAATCCAGCCGAAGATTAGCAGCGGAATGTTGTAGTGAACAAAGGTTGGGATCACGCTGTCGCGGATATGATCGTGCTGACCATCGGCATTGAGGCCGGCGGTGGGGCCGAGCGTTGAGTCCGATGCCGGTGAGCCGGCATCTCCAAGCGCTGCGGCGGTGCCGACCAGGGCGATAACCGCAGGCACAGAGAAACCAAAGTTCAGCGCCAGCGGCACATAGATGGTGGCAATAATGGGGATAGTCGAGAAAGATGAGCCAATACCCATGGTGATCAACAGACCCACCACCAACATCAACAATGCGCCCAGGCCCTTGTTGTCACCAATCAACTCACCTATGGCACTGACCAGAGTCAGTACTTCACCGGTTTGTTTGACCACGGCAGCGAAACCGGCGGCGGCTATCATGATAAAGCCAATGTTGGCCATCATGCGCACGCCTTGGTTAAAGATATCTTCATCGGCCACATGTTTGAGCGCGCCGCTGAATGAGAAGATCATAAAGCCAACCAGGGCGCCGAAAATCATCGAATCTGTCTGCAGCTGCACCAGCAGAGTCGCCAGAATAGCCAGCACAGCAATGATGATGTTGCGCTTGCTGAGTCCGGTTTCCGGTTCAGCGGCGAGGATCTGCTCTTCCCGGTACTCTCTTGGCTTGCGATAGCTGATAAACACGGCCGTCAGCAGTCCGGCCAACATACCGGCGGCCGGAATAAGCATAGCTTGGGGAATGTCACCTGACTGGGCCTCTAAGCCGTTGGACTGCAGGTTTGCCAGCAGTATGTCGTTTAGAAATATGCCGCCAAAGCCCACAGGTAACACCATATAAGTGGTGACCAGGCCGAAAGTGATAACACAGGCAACCAAACGCCTGTCCAGCTTGAGTTTGGACATCAGATGCAAGAGTGGCGGCACCAGAATGGGGATAAAGGCGATATGGATCGGCAGAATGTTTTGTGAGCTGATGGCCATGGCCAGCAGCGACAGCAGCAACAGGCTGCGAACCCACTTGAGGTTTTGACTATTGGGATCCTTGCCAAGGGCCTTGATCACAGTAGTGGAGATCAAAGTGGTCAGCCCGGAATGGGACAGGGCTACGGCAAAGGCGCCAAGCAGGGCATAGCTCAGGGCTATTTGGGCACCACCGCCCAGGCCGGTATTGAATGCTTCTATGGTCTGGTGGATGTCCAGTCCCCCCATCAAGCCAGCGACCAGGGCGCTGATCGTCAAGGCGATCACCACATTGACCCTGGCCAGGCTGAGAGCGAGCATCAGACAGACGGCAATCACAACTGCGTTCATAGTAAAGTCTTATTCGCTAAACAAAGGGGCTATTTTTGACTGGGGGGGCTTGGATGTCCAGCTGCAATCAGTGTTTGCGGGAAAAAATCTGCCTTTGTGAACTGGATCCTGAGGTTATTGAACCGCTTTGTGACCCATGTTGTTGCAGTGACCGCGCTCTTGCCGATTTCTTATCCAGACAAGCCTTAAATTGGGGCAAAAGCGTGATATTGATCCTAAATAGGTTGTCAGGTGGATGGCACCTCTTATAATGGCCTGTAGTTAAAACGGATTCTGTTTTATTCACAGCTCAATCCATAGATGGAGGTATAAAATGAGCGTATTAGTAGGCCGTCCGGCTCCGGACTTTACTGCGGCAGCTGTTCTGGGTTCTGGCGAAATTGTTGACAGCTTTAACCTGACTGCAGCAATCAAAGGCAAGCCTGCGGTAGTGTTCTTCTACCCACTGGATTTCACCTTCGTGTGCCCATCTGAGCTGATCGCTTTCGATCACCGCATGGAAGAGTTCAAGAAGCGTGGCGTTGAAGTGATCGGTGTTTCTATCGATTCTCAGTTTACTCACAATGCATGGCGTAACACCCCAGTGGAAAAAGGTGGTATCGGCCAGGTTCAATACACTCTGGTAGCCGACGTTCGCCACGACATCTGCAAGGCTTATGACGTTGAACACCCAGAAGCCGGTGTGGCTTTCCGCGGTTCTTTCCTGATCGACAAAGAAGGCATGGTGCGTCACCAGGTCGTTAACGATCTGCCTCTTGGCCGTAACGTCGATGAAATGCTGCGTATGATCGACGCGCTGCAATTCCACGAAGAGCACGGTGAAGTTTGCCCAGCTGGTTGGGAAAAAGGCAAGAAAGGCATGAAAGACAGCCCAGACGGTGTTGCTGCCTATCTGTCTGAGAATGCTGAAGAACTGTAATATAGTTTAAGTCTTTAAAAGCAGTCTTAAAGCACAATGCCGTTCAGTTATACTGAGCGGCATTTTTTTATCTTGATCGATTTCCTGTGTTGGTTCATTTGAAATGTTATTCGTGGGCGGGCACTTTCCATTCAACTTAAACTGTTTGACAAGCTGCGATAGTTTCTGAGTGATAGGCTTTGATGACTATCTCATCTGTTGTGAATACCAATCCAGAGCCTTGTTTTAGCTAGAATAGTGCATTATGGCAGTTTGTCTCTCTAAAGCTCGGTTCGCCCATGTATGTCTTGGATAATTCAATCAATATTAAAGTGCTTTACCCTTGATAAGTTTACGCATCCACATCCGGTTTGGATTAAGGCGCTGCAGTAGCGTACTGCCTACCGGCAAGGGTTGATGACAAAGCTCTGATGCCAGAATATCCGCCGCCAACGGACCTGTGCTGAGACCGCGGGAGCCCAAACCACCAAGAACATAAAGACCGGGATGCACAGGGGCCGGTGTTTGTTGCCAATAGCGGGCACTCTCGGGAGTGTGCTGATGCTGCTGATAGACTTGCATTAGTGCCTCGACATCCGGTGCTTGACCCAACATGGGGAAGTGATCCCGGGTGACCATACGCACTCCCACTCGCGCTCCTTGCCCCATCACCAGCCCCTGGTGCCAGTCGGCATCCGGATAACTCATGGCGATTTTTTGCAGGTTTTCTCTCTGCTCGACGTCGCTGTAGGCCAGCTGCTCGGGATCTTTGACATAACTGGCTCCCAAACAATGAATCCCCTCCCAGGCCGGGGTGAGATAGCCCTTGGCACAGAGTACTGTCTTAAGCGCTCGCAAACCGCCTTGGGTTGCGACTTCGCTGACCTGGCCGCGAAAGGGTGAGGCGGGCAGGGCCGAGGTTTGTGGCAGTGCTGTCAGCGAAGCGCCGCTTGCCAGCACCAGTTTTTTGAATGGCCCAAAACGGCGACCATCGGTAGCACTCAGCCACCAGTGGCTACCTTCTCTTGAAATCTCGCTGATATGGGTGCGGCGCTGAAAGTCGCAGTAAGTTGATTCAACGGCATATTGGATCGCGGCGCGGCACAGGGCTCTGGGGCAGACCCAGCCCCCCAGAGGGTAAAAAAGACCATCTTCTTTAATATCCAATCCCGCAAGCTCAGTCGCCTCAAAGTTGTTGACCCGGCGCAAAATATCCGGGTGCCAATTTTGGCCCTCGGCAATCTTATTCAGGCGGGTGCGGCTTCGCTCATCAAAGCCTGTGTGTAATACACCGCAAAAGTCATGGGCGATATCGAACCCGGCGGCAACCAAGGCGGTTATCCGCCGCCGACTGAAGAGAAAACCTTGTTGGAATAGTGTGTTGAGCTCGGATGTTTCCGGTGTCAACAGCGGGTATAGTGCACCTTGTCGGTTGCCACTGGCACTTTGACCCGCGTTTTCCTCGCTGCAAAATACCTGGCTGGGCTGGTGACGTTCGGCCAATGACAACGCCAGCTGGCTGCCGGCCACACCGGCGCCGATAATGGCAATAGATTCATCGGCTGCAAGTGTGGATTCGCGGTAGAGCGGCCAGGGCGCCAGTCTGGCATTGCTTTGGCGCCGCAAGGCAAGGCGTTCTGCTTTGGCGATGGGCTCGAGCTCAGTTTGTTGAGTCAAAAGCAGTGCTGCCGGCCTGTTAAAATCTACTATATTGAGCCCGCTATTGACCATAATAGAGGCAAGAGCGCTTCTCTTACTTGGCAGGCACAGCAAGGAAGCGTAGTCTTTAGCCAAGCGCGCCATCTGCCAGACCTCTGCCTGAGAGGGTAAGGGCTCAGCAAGCCAGAGCCAGTTGTCTATCCAGCCGTTATGGTTTACACCAGGCAACTCTTTGAGCAAAGTGGCGTCAAATTCAAGGTAAAGATCCAGTGTCAACCTGCCGCCATCGAGCACAAAGCGTTGGCAGCCGGGGATTGCCAGAGGTTTACCTGCCTGCAGCTCGGCAAGGAGAGATATTACTTCGCTTGTTTGATGCTCGGCGGATGCGGTAGCTTCGGTGGTCTGCCCTAATGGCAGTTTGCTTTGCAGAACCTTGAGCGATTCTGCCCGGGAGTCTTTATCGGCGGCAAACAGCAAGAGTTGTAACACAAGCTTGGGATAATCCTGTCGCAGTTGGCTCCAGAGTTGCAGCAGAGGCAACAGGGCTTCACTGCCTACCGCCGCCAGACAAATTTGCCGCCCGAAGGGCTTGTCACCGAGGCGGATTTGTTGATAGGGCTCAAGTGTCGCCGTCGGGGCTTGTGTTGTTTCCACAGATGTGGGATTTTGACTGCAAGTTTGCGTATTTTCACTGCCGGATGGCCGAAGTTGTTCCTGTTTCACGGGCAATTTTTTACTCTGGAGGCCTTGTTCGGCATTATTTTACCCAAGTTTACGGAAAGCTGACCACTTAAATGCTGTAAAACGGCTAACATGGCGTCAGCAAAAGTAGGTACTGAATTGTACGGAATGGATAGTAAAACATGAAAAGAGTCGTGATCACCGGAATTGGCGTTGTATCAAGTATCGGTAATAACAAACAAGAAGTGACAGAATCTCTCAAGGCTGGCCGCAGTGGTATCACCCACTCAGATCAGTTTGAGGAGATGCAGCTGCGCAGTCATGTCTGGGGCGACATCAAACTCAATCCCGCAGAACTTATCGATCGCAAGGCGTTGCGTTTTATGGGGGATGCCGCAGCCTACGCCTATTTGGCTATGCAGCAAGCCATTGAAGACAGCAGTCTGACCGAAGAGCAGTATTCAGATCCTCGTGTAGGTCTCATTGTCGGTACCGGTGGCGCTTCGTCTTCCAACCAGGTTCAGGCGGCTGACACCCTGCGCGCTAAAGGCGTCAAGCGCGTGGGACCTTATATTGTGCCGCGGATAATGTCTTCTACAGCCAGTGCCTGTCTGGCGACGCCCTTCAAAATCAAAGGGATGAATTACTCCATCAGTTCGGCCTGTGCCACCAGTGCGCATTGTATCGGCCATGCGGTGGAACTGATCCAGATGGGTAAGCAGGATATGGTCTTTGCCGGCGGCGCCGAAGAGATCGATTGGACCCTGACCATGGGCTTTGACGCCATGGGCGCCTTGTCCACCAAGTATAACGACACACCGGAAAAAGCTTCCCGCACCTATGATGCCGACCGTGATGGCTTTGTTATCTCAGGTGGTGGCGGCATAGTAATTGTCGAAGAGCTGGAGCACGCGCTGGCCCGCGGCGCCAAGATTTATGCCGAAGTCATAGGTTATGGCGCTTCATCTGACGGTTATGACATGGTTGCCCCAAGCGGTGAAGGTGCGGTGCGCTGCATGAAGATGGCGCTGGAGTCAGTAGATACACCTATCGATTACGTTAACACTCACGGCACTTCTACTCCTGTCGGTGATGTGCGAGAGCTCGAAGCCCTGCGTGAAGTCTTCGACGGCCAGATGCCGGCGATTGCCTCAACCAAGTCAATGACAGGCCATGCCCTGGGCGCAGCCGGTGTTCATGAGGCGATATACAGCCTGTTGATGCTCGAACAAGGTTTTATCGCGCCTTCCATCAATATCGACAAGCTGGACGAGGCCGCAGAAGGTATGCCAATTGTGCGTGAATACCGCGACGCCGAGCTCAACACTGTTATGAGCAATAGCTTCGGTTTCGGCGGCACCAACGCTACCCTGGTGATGCGCAAGTACAAGTAAGCGCCTTGTTCTACTCAATACAAGAAGGAAGCCAAATGGCTTCCTTCTTTGCTTATGAGCTGACGCAGAACTTGTTAGTAGCTTCCTCAAATGTGCGCCGGACTCAGACAAGCCTCTAGCTCGCTGATAGAATAGCGGTTTAATCCACAACAGAGCAGGAAAGTCGATGAAGTTGGTGGTTGATGAAAATATGCCCTATGTGCAGCCCTTGTTTGCCGAGCTGGGGGAGATAGTAGCCGTCGATGGCCGTCATTTGGATGCGGCCACAGTAGCCGATGCCGATGTTTTACTGGTGCGTTCGGTCACCAAGGTCAATGAGGCCCTGCTGGCTGGTGCACATAAGCTTAAGTTTGTCGGCAGTGCCACCATAGGGACAGATCATGTGGACAAGGCTTATCTGGCGTCCCGCAATATCCCCTTTTCCAATGCACCTGGTTGCAATGCCACCGCGGTTGGCGAATATGCTTTTATCGCCATGTTGGAGCTGGCCAACAGGTTTGATACTCAGCTTAAGGGCAAAACTGTTGGCATAGTCGGCGCTGGTAATACCGGTTCGGCGCTGGCACGCTGTCTTGAAGCCTACGGAATAAATACCTTGCTCTGCGACCCCTTACTGGCCAAGGCTGGCGACAGCCGCCGCTTTGTCAGCCTGGATGAACTGGTTGCAGGCGCCGATATCGTTAGTCTGCATGTACCTCTGACCCGTGATGGCGAACATCCTACTTGGTATCTGTTTGACGAGCAGCGACTGGAGACACTGAAACCCGGCTGCTGGTTGCTTAACTGCTGTCGCGGTGAAGTGATAGATAATCGCGCGCTGATCCGGGTCAAGGCCAAGCGGCCGGATATCAAGTTAGTGCTGGATGTTTGGCAAGGGGAGCCTAACCCCATGCTGGAGCTGGTGCCTTTGGTGGAGTTTGCTACCCCGCATATTGCCGGCTACAGTCTGGAGGGCAAGGCCCGGGGCACTTTCATGTTATATCAGGCCTTGATGGCGATACTCAATCGCCCGGCGGACAAGTCGCTTGTGGCGCTATTGCCAGAGCGTTGGAACTCCCGGCTCGATATCAGCAGTTCGCCCGATGAAAAGGCATTATTGTCCTTGTGCCGATTTATTTATGATCTACGTGATGACGATGAAAAATTCCGGAAAATGCTGAAAAACCCCACAGGTTTTGATGACATGAGAAAAAATCACCGCCATAGGCGAGAATTCAGTGCTTTGACTCTTTCAAATGTCGGCGGTTCTGGGGTAGATTGGTTGTCTCATTTAGGTTTTTCAGGAGTCGGTCTGTAAATGTCGCAGGAATTTAACGTTGTCGTATTGGGTGCCTCAGGAGCCGTGGGTCAAACCATGATAGAAATCCTCGAGGAGCGTAACTTCCCGGTGGCGAATCTGTATCCACTGGCCAGTAGCCGCAGCGCCGGTGAAACCGTGAGTTTTCACGGCAAACAGGTGGAGATCCTCGATGTAGAAAGCTTTGACTGGACTCAGGCGCAGATAGGCTTCTTCTCTGCCGGCGGTGATGTCTCGGCCAAATGGGCGCCGATTGCGGCCGATGCAGGTTGTGTGGTGATAGATAACACTTCCCACTTCCGTTACGACCTGGATATTCCACTGGTAATCCCTGAGGTCAATCCAGAAGCGATTGCCGACTTCCGTAACCGTAATATTATTGCCAACCCCAACTGCTCGACGATTCAGATGTTGGTGGCGCTCAAGCCTATCTATGATGCCTTTGGGATCAGCCGTATCAATGTGGCCACTTATCAGTCGGTTTCCGGTACCGGTAAAAAGGCGATTGAGGAGCTGGCGGGGCAATCTGCCAAGCTGTTGCAGGGCTTGCCTTCAGAGCCCAAGGTTTATGATAAGCAGATAGCTTTCAACGTGTTGCCGCACATAGATAAGTTTATGGAAAATGGCTACACCAAAGAAGAGATGAAGATGGTCTGGGAGACTCATAAGATCCTCGGCGACAGCGACGTTCTGGTGAACCCGACTGCGGTGCGGGTCCCTGTGTTCTATGGTCATTCGGAAGCGATTCACATCGAGACGCTGCAACCGGTTGATGCTGCCGAAGTCAAGGCAGTGTTGCGGGATGCCGAAGGCGTGGTGCTGTTTGAAGATGATGACGATTATCCAACGGCCGTGACCGAAGGCGCCGGTAGCGACCCTGTGTATGTCGGCCGGGTGCGCAAGGATATCTCCCACGATCTGGGGATAGATTTATGGGTGGTCTCTGACAATATCCGTAAGGGGGCGGCACTCAACAGTGTACAGATAGGCGAGATCCTGATCCGCGACTATCTCTAAGGAAGGTGCGAG
>Ga0114983_1001002_pt1 | contig 11408 bp, 10 predicted proteins | sample Shrwel_input2_RT_FD_87182 | JGI IMG/M metagenome (GOLD analysis project Ga0114983, IMG submission 87182) | Subsurface microbial communities from deep shales in Ohio, USA - Utica-3 well 1 S input2 RT | ecosystem: Environmental > Aquatic > Deep subsurface > Shale gas/oil reservoir > Produced...
CGCTATAACAGTTATTAGTAATAATTACTAATAACTGATTGTCCCTGAATAATTAATTTTAAAGATTATTTTAGATGGTGATTAAGAAGCAATAATTACCTGAGCAAATTTATTTACTAATTTAAAACTTTTTAATCTTTTTCTAATGTTTATTTAAAGTTTTTTTAATAATCCACTGATATTATATAATTGTAGCAAAGAGATAGAAATTTGTTATCCCCTTTTTTAAGCTGTTGCAGAGGACAGCTTTAAGCATAGATAAAAGTACTAGATACTTTTCTCCTTGTTTTAACCGCCTTTTTCCCGAGGCGGTTTTTTTATGTCTAATTTTATGTCTAATATTTAAAGCCCACTTCTTAATTAAACGCAGAAGTGGGCTTTATTTTTATCGTTATTTATTTCTATTAAGTTGATTTTAAGCTCGAACTTCTTTTCTCATAAATGACAGATAAGAGACTGCAAAACAGATTAAAGAAGCTGCAATTAAAGCTGTAAAGTGCGGCCAGACCAAAATTAGACTCTGATCAAGAGATAAAGTTGATGGAATTGCTCCCTGCAGCTGTTTAAAACTAAGGCCGCCTAAAGTTCTAATTGAAGGTGTTAATAGAATAGTCGTTAATTCATTATATAAATAGTTGGGAGAAAGCCTTGATAAAGCTGCAGTTAAACTCCTTAAGTCAAATGGATTTGACGCTATCGATCTGGCAGTAATATTAACCAGCATTGAGTAAAATACCGTAAAGAAAAGCCAAACAGCAAGACTTGCCAGTGCTGAAGTTGCAGACTGCTTAAAGATAATTGAAAATAAAATACCAAGATTAAGCCAGAAGGCAATATAGACTCCACTCAGAAACAAAAAGATGAATATTCTTAAGAATTCGCCTAATGTGGGTGGAAGCCCAATCGAAATTAATCCTGCACCCATGACCAAAAATCCGATTGAAAAAACCAGCAAAAAGACAAGCGAAATTGCTGCTGCAAATTTACTGGTAATAAAATAATCGCGGGGAATTGGCTGTGATAAAACCCTACTGATTGTTCCCTGATTTTGTTCCGAATTCACCAGGTCAAAACCGAGTGCTATCCCCAGTATTGGTCCCAGAAAACTTATCAATGTCATAAAATTCGGTATGCTGCCTGTTGTTGCAGTAAACAGTTTTAAAAAGAGGAAATTATCTTCCTGATTAATTACTGCAGCATTGTTTTTAATTAAATTCAAAATCGAATAGATGGAAGCAAAAGTGGTCAGCAGGATTAAAGCTACTATTATAATAAACTTCCAGCTTTTAACGTGATCTGAAATTTCTTTGTTGACCATTACACTAAAAGAATTATTATAATCGGGCATCAACTTCACCCCCTTTAAAGTAGTGCTGATAGATTTCATCTAAAAGATTTTCCTGTTCTTTAATTTCCCTAACTTCATCCAGAGCGGCAATCTTTTCAACAGTCTGTTCTGAATAATCCTTAATTTTAACATTGAGGTTAATCTCTTTCTCTTCCAGCAGCTGATCTGCCAGATCTTTAATACTTCCTTCGGCCAGCAGCTGTCCTTTAACAAAATACCAACCCGATCACAAATCTGCTGTACCTGATTTAAAAGATGTGAAGATAAAAGAACAGTAATCCCATTTTCTTTACTTAAACTGCGGATTAAATCTAGAAATTCATTGATTCCTGTGGGATCGATTCCTATAGTAGGCTCATCAAGTATAACTATCTCAGGATCTTTAATTAAAACATCGGCCAGTCCCAGCCGCTGCCGCATACCTTTAGAATAGGTAGCTACTCTGTTATCAACCACATTATCTAAGCCTACCAGATTAATCATTTCTTCCGCTTTTTTCTCTGCAGCTGCAGCATCCATTCCATTTAATTGGGCAGTATAAATTAAATTTTCTTTGCCAGTGCTGTTATCATAAAATCCTACCTGATCGGGCAGATATCCGGTAAATTTTTTGACTTCAATTGAATCCCGGGTAGTGTTTAGTCCTTTAATCTCTGCCGATCCAGAGCTGGGTTCAGTCAAACCCAGGAGCATTAAAATTGTTGTTGTTTTACCCGCTCCATTTGGACCCAGCAGACCATAAATTTCACCCTTTTTTATATTCAAATCCAGCTCATTTACGGCCTTTATATCACCATATTTTTTTGTTAGTTCACTGGTAGAGATAATTGTTTCAGCCATTATTATCTCCTCCCGTATTTTCTAACGAAATAAAATATAACTGCTATTACTGCCAGAATAATCAAAATTCCAGCCCATCCCCAGACCATAGAAGTTTTTACTGTAATTCTGAAGTTAGCCTGAGAACTAGCTTCAGGAGTATTGGCTTTTAAAGTAAGCTGATAGTCACCAGCAATTGCCTGGTCACCTGCTTTTATATCTGCAGTTATAGTTTCAGTTTCTCCTGCTTCTAATTTTGAAATTTCATCTTTTTCAAAGTCAACAGACCAGTCAGAAGGTGTAGTGGCATTAAGTTTAATATCTCGTAAAGTTATGGTTCCAGAATTTTTTATTGTTAAGTCAATTTTTTTGTTTTCTCCAGCCACAATTTCTCTGCTCAATCGGCCGGAAGGAGTTGTTAAATTCAAGCCGTATTTACCTTTAATTACTGCTTCTAAATCAATTTTTTTAGAAGTAGAACCGGAATTTGCTTCAACTGAAAATTTATATGTATCTGCAGCAACATTTACTGCCGGTTCAACCTTGACTGAAATCGTCTTACTTTCACCGGATTCGATAGTTATCGAGGTAATATAGGAACCGGCTTCTCTAAATCTTACATCCCAACCCCGAGGAGCATCAGCTTTTAAAGCATAATGCTGCTTTTCTGCAGTTCTATTTCTTAAGGTTGTATCATAAGTAAAGGTTGAATCAGAGTAGCCTTCCATGTTATTCTGATCAACTGTAAATTCAGTTTCAAAAACTCCTCTTTCAGCAATTTTTACATCTAAAGGCAGCTGAAATATTTCGCCACTTTCACTTTTAGCTGTTAAGGTAAAGCTATAATTTCCTTTTTCTATCTTCAAAGGTACATTGACCTTTAAGTCAATACTTTCTTGATTTTCGTCTTTAAAATCTTTGGATTTTACTGCCAGTTCCTCTATGCTTTTACCACCTGAGGTTATTGTATAATCCCAGCCTTCTGGCAGATCCTGTACAGCAAAACTCAAATTTTTAATTTCATAACTGTTATTTAGCACATCAATATTATAATCCAGACTTTCACCCGGAGTTACCGATAAACCTGTATAAGGTGTATATAATGTTATATCACCTTCAGCTGCACTGACTGCTCCAGCAAAAACAAAAATAAAAACCATTAAAAAAAGAAGTGAAATCCCAACTCTTTTTGACATTTGAATTACCTCCCTAATTTTAATTATTTTAATTTTAGTTTAAACTGTTTTTTCCTGTAATTTCCAGTAAGCAATATCTGACTCCTCTTTATTTATCACCCCTCCCTGACTTTTTAATTCCATCTATAAATATTATATTAAATTAATTTGAAAATTCAATTAAAAGAAAATTAAATTTTAATTAGAAAAATTCTCCATCCCTCTATTAACGGCTGAGTAGGTACCATTAATAAGAAATGGAGAATTGATTAGGGAAATCTATGTTAATTCAAATTAATTAGATTTTTTTAAATTTAAGCTATTTAACGTGCTCATATATAAACTGCTTCTTAAATTAGAATCTAATGTCTAAAGTGTCTTTTACCTGTAAAGACCATGGCAATCCCTAATTTATCACAGGCTTCAATTACCTGATCATCTCGGATTGAGCCACCGGGCTGAATAATCGCTTTGATTCCCAGTTCAGCTGCTTTTTCTACAGCATCCGGGAAGGGGAAGAAGGCGTCAGAAGCTACAACTCCACCCTGCTGACGGCCGTCAGCTTTGCGCCCGGCAATAATCATCGAATCAACTCTGCTCATCTGACCGGCACCAACACCAACTACCATCTCATCTTTAGCCATTACAATTGCATTTGATTTGACATGTTTAACAACTTTCCAGGAAAATAAGAGATCCTCAATCTGCTCTTCAGTCGGAGCTTTTTCAGTTACTACCTCTAAATCTTGGGCAGTAGTCTGAGCTAAATCTCTATCCTGAACTAAAAGTCCACCGGTTACTTTTTTCATACTATAACCCGGCTTTTTGTGATTAATAGAAAGCTCACCAGTTTTTAAAATTCTCATTTTTTCAGAGCGCTCTTTTAGGATTTCCAGTGCCTCAGCCTCATAATCTGGAGCAATTACAACTTCAATAAATTTATCCTGATCGGCAATTTCTTTAGCTGTTGCTGCATCAATTTTTCGGTTGGCTGCCACAATTGAGCCAAAAGCAGATAAAGGGTCACCAGCATGAGCATTGACAAAGGCATCTTTTAAATTGTCAGCCGCAGCGATTCCACAGGGGTTGGCATGTTTGATTACTGCAGCAGTTGGCTTAGCTTCAAATTCTTTAACCAGCTCTAAAGCCCCATCTGTATCATTAATGTTGTTATAGGACATCCCTTTACCATGAAGCTGCTCGGCTGTCGAAATTGAAGGCTCATTCTGCTCATCTTCTAAGTAAAATGCTGCTTTCTGATGCGGGTTTTCCCCGTAGCGGAGGTCTTCTCTTTTATCATAGCGGTCTAAAAGTGTTTCAGGCAGCTGCTGCTTTTCCTCTTCTTCCAGCACAATTCCTCCCAGATATTTCTGTATTCTCTGATCATATTCTGCAGTGTGGTAAAAAGCCTTGTAGGCAAGCTTTAATTTTTGAGTTTTAGTTAAAGCACCATTTCCAACCTTCATCTCAGCTAAAAGCTGATCATAATCAGCTGGATCAACTACCACTGCTACGTCATTATTATTTTTAGCAGCTGAACGGATCATTGTGGGACCACCAATATCGATATTTTCAATCGCTTCTTCTAAGGTAACATCATCTCTGGCAATGGTTTCAGCAAAGGGATAAAGATTGCAGACCACCAGATCAATTGGCTCAATATTCTGAGCTGCAATTTCCTTTAAATGCTCTTCATTATCTCTGACTGCCAGAATACCACCGTGAACTGCCGGATGTAAGGTCTTAACTCTTCCATTCATCATTTCCGGAAAATTTGTTACCTGATCAATATCTGTAACTTCGATTCCATTTTCTTTCAACATTCTACCAGTACCACCTGTTGAAATGATTTCTACATCAAATTCTTTTAAACCTTCAGCAAAATCTACAATACCTTCCTTGTTTGAAACACTAATTAATGCTCTTTTAATTTTAGACAAAGTTATTTTTCCTCCTTTAGAATTTTAACTTTTCGTCCTTTAACTTTAATTCTTTCCTCTGCAATTAACTTCACTGCTTCAGGATAAATCTTGTGTTCTTCTTTTAAAATTCTGGCAGCCAGATCATCAGCAGTATCATCATCTTTAACCTCTACAACTGCCTGTTTGATAATAGGACCTGTATCCATTCCTTGATCAACAAAATGAACTGTACAGCCGCTGTATTTAACTCCATAATCAACCGCCTGTTTTTGGGCGTTAAGACCTTTAAAAGCAGGCAAAAGTGACGGATGAATATTGATAATCTTATTTTGAAAATGTTTAACAAAAATTGGTGATAGAATCCTCATGTAGCCTGCCAGAACAACAAGCTCTATCCCAGCATTCTCTAAAATTCCAATCAGCTCCTCTTCATAATCAGCTTTTGTCTCAAAATGAACAGGGTCAATAAATAAATTTTCAATATTTTCGTGTTCTGCTCTTTTTAAAGCACCGGCATCCTGGCGGTCACTGATTAGAAGTTTAGCTTCAGCTGGAATATCTCCACTTTTTATTTTGTCGATAATTGATTGAAAATTTGAGCCTCTACCTGAGGCGAAAACAGCTATTTTTAGCATTTATGCACCTTCTTTACTTTAATTCGAGAGATGAGTCCCCAGCTCCTGCTTTTATTTCTCCAATCAGACAGGCTTTTTCTCCCATTTGCTCAAGTTTACTAAGTAGTTGAACTTTATCATTTTTTTCTATAACTAGCGTCATCCCAATTCCCATATTAAAAGTTCTGTACATTTCTTTTTCCGCAATTTCTCCTGCTTCTTGAATTAGCTTAAAAATTCGCTGGGGCTGCCAGCTTTCTTTTTTAATTTCAGCTTTTAGCCCGTCTGGAAGTATTCGAGGTAAGTTTTCAATCAAGCCACCCCCGGTTATATGGGCAATTCCTTTAATTTTAAATTTATCTAAAAGTTCTAAAACAGTTTTTACATAAATTTTTGTCGGTTGGAGCAGTTCTTCACCAAGATTCTTTTCCATCCCCTCTATTTCTGCAGTATAATCATAGCCTGCTTTATCAAAAAGTGCTGCCCGGGCCAGAGTAAAACCATTGCTGTGCAGTCCATCTGATTTAAGTCCGATAACTAAATCTCCGGCTTGAATTTCTTGGCCAGTTATGATCTGATCCTGGTCGACTATTCCAACTGCAAAACCTGCCAGATCATATTCGCCCGGCTGATAAAAGCCTGCCATTTCAGCAGTTTCTCCCCCGATTAAAGCAGCTCCTGCCTCTTTACAGCCGACTGCAATACCTTTTACAATCTCAGCTGTTTTTTCTGGCTCCAGCTTACCGGTTGCCAGGTAGTCGAGAAAAAATAAGGGCTCTGCTCCCTGAGCCAGAATATCATTAACTGACATCGCAACCAGATCAATACCAATTGTATTGTGCAGATCCAGTTTGAAGGCCAGTTTAAGCTTGGTTCCCACCCCATCTGTACCGGAAACTAAAACGGGATTTTTATATTTGCTTAAATCGGGTTTAAATAGCCCCCCGAAACCACCCAGTCCGGTCATAACTTCCGGACCAAAGGTTGACTGGACATTTTTTTTAATCAGTTCAACTGCCTGATTACCGGCATCAATATCCACCCCAGCTTTTTTGTAATCTAAGCCCATAATTATTCCTCCTCACTTAAGTAGCGGCTGTCTATTGGATAATCTCCATCAAAACAGGCAGTGCAAAAACCGAGTTCAACATTGGTTTTAATTGATTTGAGCATCCCTGCCTGACTTAAGTAATAAAGGCTGTCAGCTCCAATGCTCTCACTAATTTCTTCAACTGTACTGCTGCTGGCTATTAATTCCTGGCGCCGCGAGGTATCAAGACCGAAATAGCAGGGATGTTCTACAGGTGGGGAGGAGATAGCCATATGAACTTCTTCAGCACCTGCTTCTTTAATCCTGCCAATGATCTGTTTGCTTGTTGTTCCTCGAACAATTGAATCATCGATTAAAATTACTCTTTTACCCTCAATAATTTCTTTGATTGGTGACAGCTTAAGACGTACTTTTAAATCTCTGATCTCCTGAGTTGGCTGAATAAAGGTTCTGCCCATATAGCGGTTCCTTAAGATTCCCTGAGCATAGGGAATACCTGATTCTTCAGCAAAACCAAGAGCTGCTGCTATCCCTGAATCAGGTACTGGGACAACTATATCTGCCTCAACATCCATCTCTCGAGCCAGCTGTTTACCCATTTCCTTGCGGGCAAGCAAAACATTCTGACCGGCTATATTACTGTCAGGACGGGCAAAATAGATATATTCAAAAACACAGAGACTGGTCCCATTTTCTCCTGTATAACGTCTGCTTTTTATTCCATCTTCATCAATTACAACAACCTCACCTGGAGCCACATCCCGTACAAATTCTGCTCCAATTATATCAAAGGCACAGCTTTCGGAAGCTACAATATAACTGTTGTCTAATTTCCCAATTGAAAGCGGTCTAAATCCTCTTGGATCTCGGATTGCAACCAGCTGGTCTTTGGCCATTGCCACCAGAGAAAATCCACCCTTCAGCTGATGTAAACTCTGAACTAAGGCTTCGACAATATCATCTTCAAAGGATCGGGCCACCAGATGGGCAATTACTTCTGTGTCTAAAGTAGAATGAAATATCGATCCATTCTGCTCCAGATTATTTCTGAGCTCTGCTCCATTAGCCAGGTTACCATTATGGGCTAAGGCTAGGTCACCTTTGATACTGTTAATCAGGATTGGCTGAGCATTAGCAAGTTTGCTGGAACCGCTGGTAGAATAGCGGACATGTCCAATTGCCATCTCCCCTTTTAGACTTCTTATATCTTCTTTTTCAAAAACACTTTCTACCAGACCCATTCCCTTATGCAGATTGAACTCACCCTGGTGATTTGCACAGATACCAGCACTTTCCTGACCTCGGTGCTGCAGGGCAATTAAACCAAGATATGTCAATTCAGCAGCACTGCTTTCACCATCTGCATTAAAAATACCAAAAACTCCACATTCTTCTGTCATTTTATCTTCACTAAGTTCAGCCTGAGTTAATTTTATCTCATTTGAAATCGGCTTAACTTGGTTTAAATTCTTATTTTTGCTAGAGAAATCAAGGCTTTCTCTCATCAATTTTCCTCCCTTAATCTTAAACTTATTTCCAGTCCTGGCCGGTTATTCGTTTATACATTTCATGATAGGCCTCTTCTACATCACCAAGATCACGACGGAAGCGATCTTTATCCAGTTTTTCTTTAGTTTCACTGTCCCAGAAGCGGCAGGTATCAGGTGTAATCTCATCAGCAAGGATGATTTCTCCTTCAGCAGTTTTCCCGAATTCCAGTTTAAAGTCCACCAGATCTACATTTCGCTCTTTTAAAAATTTAACTAAAATATCATTAATCTTATGACCGAGTGCAATTAATCTTTCTAATTCTTCTCTGCCTGCCAGTCCCAAAAGCTCAATGTGAGAAACATTGATTAAAGGATCTCCCAGGTCATCATCTTTATAGTAAAACTCAATTACCGGCTGTTTAAGTGGTTCTCCTTCTTCCATACCAATTCTTTTGGCCAGACTACCAGCAGCTACATTACGCATTACAACTTCCAGAGGAATAATATCCACCTTTTTAACCAGTGAATCACGCTCATTTAGTTCTTCTATCAAATGAGTCTTAATCCCTTTTTCTTCAAGTAGTTTAAAAAAGAAATTGCTAATCTTGTTATTTATCTTGCCTTTTTCTGCAATCTGACCTTTTTTCTGACCATCAAAAGCGGTTGCATCATCTTTAAAGTGAACAATCACCTGATCATCTTTATCAGTCTTAAAAATTTGCTTGGCTTTACCTTCATATATCATTTCCCTTTTTTCCATCTTTTATAAAACCTCCGTTTTGAGATCATAGTCAAATTTCTGCTGCCAGTTCTTAATTATTTTTTCAGTTTTCTCTGCTGCTATCCCTGTATAATTTTCAGGTTTTAAAATTAATTCTTTCTGCTTCTCAGTAAATTTATCCCAATAACCCTGCAGTTCCTGACTCTGATCAACGAGTTCCCTCAAAGAAAGATCTGTCTTCTGGGCTTTCAAGGTCAGTTTGCGTACTGCCTCATGAGCATCTGGATGACCGGCTGCTGCTAAAAGAATATATAAGGGCTCGGCCACAATCATCTTCTTATTCTGTTCAAAATTCTTTTTAATATTCTCCTGGTCAACTGCCATTTTAGAGCTGACTCTGGTCAAACGAGCTGCTGCTGAAAGGAGGGCAGTAATTAATTCAGGAATAAAACGGGAAGATGCTGAATTTGTTAGATCACGCTGATGTTCAGAAAGCTGATCCATATAAACTGTTGTCATCTGAGGCATAAAGGCCTTCCACAAGCTCTTAACATTTTCATAATTAATCGGGTTCCTTTTGTGGGGCATCGTTGAAGATCCAACCTGGTCTTTGCCAAAATGCTCACCAATTTCTGCAATTTCAGAACGCTGCAGATGGCGCATATCGTCAGCAAAGGCTGCCAGAACACTGAAAGTTGAGACCAGAGAATGAATAAAGTCTGTCATCGGTTCAGCCTGCACAATCTGAGTTGAATGCTCACCCGGTTTTAAACCGAGCTCTGTTAAAACTTCTCTTTCAAACTCTTCCGGATCTTCAAAAAAGATACCGCTGGCATTGTAAGCACCGACCGCTCCGGCAAATTTACCAACCAGTTTAGATGCTTTTGCTTCAACTTCTTCAATTCTTTCTCCCAGGCGGGCCACATATTCAGCAATAGTAAAGCCAAAGGTCACCGGTACTGCATGCTGACCGTGGGTTCTCCCGATCTGAACTCTGTCTTTTTCTCTGAGAGCAATCTCTGCCCAGCTTTTGTGTAATTCTTTTAATTTAGGTATGATTAATTCCTGGGCTGCCTTCTGATAGCGGAGTGAGTTTGCTGTATCTACAATATCATAAGAAGTAGCTGTAAAGTGAATATAGGGGCGGGTTTCTTTACTTACTTTGTTTTGAATACAATTAACTAAAGCTCTAATATTATGTTTGGTCTTTGCTTCCTCTTGATAAACCTCTTCTGTAGTCAATTCACTAATTGCCTTTTTAACTTCCGCTGGAGCCTTTTCTGGCGCCATACCTCTTTTAGCAAGAACCTTAACTAAAGCAAGCTCCACCTCAGCCTGGAAGGCAATTGTTGCATTTTCCGAAAGGTATTTCCCAATCTGATCAAAATTCTTTTTCCGCCTTGAATAACGATGATCAAGGGGACTTATATTGGCAAAAATATCTCTAGTCTGCAAATTTTTTGCTCCTCTCAAGGTATTTTTCATATCCCTGCTCTTCCAATTTATCTGCTGTTTTTAATACTTTGGTTTTCATTTCTTTTCTGTATTCTTTCTGCCTTTTGTTTAATTCTTCGTCACTGCGGGCTAAAATCTGCACTGCCAGTAAGGCAGCATTTTTAGCTCCATTGATTGCTACAGTGGCTACTGGAACTCCAGGCGGCATCTGGACTATAGAATAAAGTGAATCAAGTCCGCTTAATTTTGAAGTTTTAACCGGAACTCCAATGACTGGAACTGTTGTTACAGCTGCTACCATTCCCGGTAGGTGAGCTGCTCCTCCGGCTCCAGCGATGATCACATCTAAGCCTTTTTCTTCTGCAGTTTCCGCATAATTATATAATCTTTTTGGTGTTCGATGAGCTGAAACAACTGTTAGCTCATATTTAACCTCAAATTGATCTAAAATTTCTGCTGCCTCTTTCATTATCGGCAGATCTGAATCACTGCCCATAATAACTCCTACTCTAGGCTTCATAAATTTTACCTCCTAATTTTTTTCTCCTTTAATTTCAATTAACCGGCTGGCTTCTAGAGCAAGCTCAGAAGCTTGATCTAAACTATCTGCTGTCACAGTTAGATGGCCCATTTTGCGGCCGGGTCTGGAAATAGTCTTCTGATAAATATGTACTTTGACTCCTTCTACTGCCAAAGCTGAATCTAATCCAACTACTTCTGCTTTTCCTTCTTTCCCACTACCCAAAATATTTCGCATAACTGCTGGTCGAACTAAAGTTGTATCTCCCAACGGCAGAGCCGTGATCGCTCTAA
>Ga0114983_1001003_pt1 | contig 11404 bp, 12 predicted proteins | sample Shrwel_input2_RT_FD_87182 | JGI IMG/M metagenome (GOLD analysis project Ga0114983, IMG submission 87182) | Subsurface microbial communities from deep shales in Ohio, USA - Utica-3 well 1 S input2 RT | ecosystem: Environmental > Aquatic > Deep subsurface > Shale gas/oil reservoir > Produced...
GCAGATACGGCTGCAAAGCGGTATCGTTTATCTGCTTGCCCACCGGGAGCATGATGGCCACGGTCATGAATATGGCCAGGGCGGCCAGGATCTGATTGGGTGGCATCTGCCGGGTGCCGACGGCCTGACGCAGAAAGGAGAAGACAACGATAATCCTGGTAAACGACGTGGCCGTCAGGACAATGGCCGGGGCCACGGAAAGCACGGTGAGCAGGAAAAGTATCTCCAAAAGGACGGAGACCTTTTCCGGCTCCGGCTGACCGGCGGCCAGGGAAAGGGAAAGCGAGGGGAGAACAGGGCCTTCGGCGGCGGCAGCCGCGCCAGGCAGAACTATGGCCAGGAGACTAAGTATCGTCAGCAGTGTCGGCAGTTTTCCGATCCAGAATCCGGGCGAATTTTTCATCATCTTCATGGTCCGCGTGTATCTTGGTCAAAAAGTTTATCTGGGATTCGCTAACCCCAAGTACAAGATACTCATTCAAAAAGCGGACCACCACGACACTCTTTTTAGGTCCCACACTCAAGTTGGCCACATGGGTCAGATTCCCGGACTGGCCAAAGGAAAGACCGGCCTTGTGCCCGTAGCGGCGCATCAAAAAAAATATCAAAAAGATAAGGGCGAGGATGATGAACAGGGCGGTCGCGGTCTTCATGCCCACCAGGCCCATGCTCATGGAAGAAGCCATGCCGGTAGCGTTATCCAAGTTTCTTGATCCTCTCTATGGGACTTATGATGTCCGTCAGGCGCACACCAAACTTCTCGTTTATAACCACTGCCTCCCCTCGGGCCACCAGTTTCCCGTTCACCAGGATTTCCAAGGGTTCTCCGGCCAGTTTGTTCAGCTCGATCACCGAGCCCTGCCCCAGTTGCAAAAGCTCGTTTATAAGCAGCTGGGTCCCGCCCAGTTGAGCGGTTACATTCAAGGGAATATCCAGAATGAAGTCCAGATCCCTCTTGTGCCCGCCCCCTTTCTGGGCCTTGACGTCCTCCGTCAAATCATTGAACTGGACATCCTTGCTCTGGGCGGCCATGGCCTGCTGCTTTTTCTCGTCCTTGGTGGACTTTTCCTCCTCATCAGCCAGGGCCTTGGCCCATTCATCGGCCAGCCCCTCGTCGTCAACACCTTGGTCCCGGTCCCCGGCTTTTTCTCCGGACGCATCTTCCTCATCCTGATCCAGGTCGCCGGTTTCGCCCAAGGCAGCGGCCCATTCCTCGGCCAGCTTGTCCTGATCGGTCTGGTCTTCGCCCTGGCCTTTTGCCTGTTCTTCTTCCTGGGGCTTGTTTTCTTCAGCCATATTCAACCTCAATAATTGGTTTCCCTGTCCTTTAATACTTGAAACGCCTTGTTGCCCTTGGCCTCTCCCGGATATCCGTAGAACTTGGGCACACCCTGAACGTAAGCCTCCATGGGATCTTCCTCGTCCGTATCCAGCATCAGGATATCCCCTTCCTCCAGATTAAGGAGTTGTCTACCGGTGATCTGAGTCTGGCCGAAAGTCACGTTCACATCCACCGGGACCTCCATGAGCCTTTCCTTGAACCTGGATATCCAGGCGTGATCCACCTCCAGGCGCTCGGACTGAAAGGCGGCATACAACTTGGAACGGATCGGCTCGATAGTGGCATAAGGCAGACACACCACAAGCGAACCGATGGCGTTTTCCAGCTCCACTTCAAAAGTGACCACCACAACCACGTCGCTCGGGGGAACAATGGAGGCGAACTGGGGATTTATTTCCGTGCGGACCATTTCAATGCCCACCTCGTGCACCGGTCTCCAGGCTTCCTCCATGTTGGTCAACAAAATTTTGACAACCCGGGTGATTATGGTCTGCTCGATGGGGGTGAAATCGCGACCCTCTATTTTCGGTTGCGACCCGGGACCGCCGAAAAAATTCTCCACCAGGGAAAAAACCAGCCTGGTGTCCACGATCATTAGCGCATTGCCCCTAAGGGGGTCGATCTTAAAGATGTTTATGCTGGTCGGGACCGGCAGAGAACGCATGAAATCCCCGAACTTGGACATGTCTATGGACACCGTGCTCACGTCCACCCGCTTGCGCAGGGTGTTGGCCAGGGCATTGGTGGCCAGACGGGAGAAGCGATCGTTGATTATCTCCAGAACGGGCATCCTTCCCCGGATAATCCGGTCCTGATTGGAGAGGTCAAAGGAAATTATCCCCGAATCATCCTCAGGGACATCGGATTCGGTTTCCACCTCCCCGCCGGTGAGCCCCCTAAGCAGGGCATCTACTTCGTCTTGATTCAGGATCTTGTTCATGGCTGTTACTGCACTACAAATTCGGTGTAATAGACCCTTATAACCGGTGAGCCGCCCGCAATCTGATTAAGTCGGCTGACTATCTGCTTTTTCAGTTGCAATTTCTCTTCCATGGAATCCACTTGGGAATAACTCTTACTGGAAAGCAGCAAAATCAAAGAATCCTTTATCTGGGGCATGTCCTCCTCCAGTTTCTGGGCCGCCTTTTTGCCCACCACCTCCACGTCCAGGGACACCTTCAGGTACCTGCGGCCAAGAGGGTCGGCCAGATTGACCACGAACGGAGGTAGGGAAACCATTTGCGGCTCTCTCTTTTTCTCCTGATCCGCCTGGGCCTCGGCCTGGGTGGCGTTGCCATTATTTTGACTGCCTTGCATAAAATATTTGTACCCAAAATATCCACCTGCGCCCAGTACGATTATTATCAGTGCAAGCAAAATCCATTTCAGCTTGCCTTTTTTCTTCTTCGGTTCCTGCTGTTCCTGTTCTTCCCGCTTCTCTTTTTTCTCTTTCTTGGCCATTTTTTCTCCGTTACCTTTTTCCTCTGTGCGGACGGGCATTTCCTACATATAGGAATGCGGATTGTTCTTGAAAAGGATCTCCACCCTCCTGTTCCGGGCTCGTCCCTCCGGGGTATCATTGTCCGCAATCGGGAAATGCGGACCGTATGCGGAAACCGAAAATCTCTTCGGGGCCAGGCCCATATTTTCCAGAAAAAAATCAAGCACGGACATGGCTCTTTCCCCGGATATATACAAATTGCCCCTTTCGGTCGAGGGGATATCGTCGGTGTAGCCGGAGATGTTCACCGGCGCCGGCCAGATGCGGATAAGCCGGCTCACCTGCCTTAAAATCGCCTTTGCCTCGGGATTCAGATCGGTTTCCCCCAGGGGGAAAAGCAATTTGTCCGTGAGCACGAGGGCCACGCCTTCCGGACGGACCAGAACCTCCAGGTTCTCCTCCAGAGTGCTCCTGTTTATTTCCGGAGGCAGGACCGTGTCCGGGAACAAAAGATCCTTTATCCTTTCTTTTTTTTCCAGGATCTCCCAGGGTTTCTTGATCGCTTCCTTGACCAGTTCAATACGTTTATCCACCCGACCCGAGGTCCTTGTGGACATGAAAGCGATTCTGCCCCGGAAAACCGTGGATATCTGCTCGATTATGCTTTGATCCATGGAGGACATGCTGAGCAGAAGGACGAAAAAGGTCAAAAGCAGGGTCATTATATCCGAGAAAGTGACCAGCCAGGCCGCTTCCGGCTGTTCGGCCTTTTTTTTCTTTTTCCTGCCCACCTCTGGATCACTCCGGTATTGCGTTTTCGTTTAAATCAAAAAAGAAATCCTTGTACTCGATCCCGTCCTGATCCTTTTTCCTTATCCCTCCGGATGCGGCGGTCAATTGGGCCTTCCAATCCGAATGGCGTTTGTTCAAAACGATCTCCACCCGGCGATTCTTTGCTCTTCCCGCAGCCGTTGAGCCGTCAAAACGATTTCTGTACTTGCCAAAGCCCTCCATGCGCACGCGTTGCGGATCCAGCCCGCCTTCAAGCAGATACTTATACACGTTGAGCACCCGAAACAGGGACAGCCGCCACAAGGATTCCGGAGCCCTCTGATTTCCCGCAAACACCGTATCCCCGTATTCGCTGCGCATGCTGGCCGTGTGCCCGGTCAAAAGCAGGGGGTAGTCCGCCTGCTTTAGGACCGGCAGCACCCGGTCCAAAAGCCTTTTCCCGGAGGCAGTGAGCCTGCTTTCCCCGGGCTGGAAAAGCACGTCCCCGCCCATGCTGAATATCTGCCTGAACCTGTCCACGAGAAGGTCCACATCCTTTAGCTTGTCCTCCCATAAAAGCTTCTGCAGGGGCTGCAGGTCCTTTACATCCGACATCGGCCCGGGCTCAAAGACTTCCGCACTCTCGGACAGGCGCAAGACATCCATTCCCTTGGTCCCCACCCCAAAGCTCCCGGAAAGGGAGGTCCAGGCCAGCCGCACCTTGCGAATGTCTTTCATGGAGGCCATGCTGAGCAAAAGGACGAAAAAGGTCAAAAGCAGGGTCATTATGTCCGAAAAAGTGACCAGCCAGGCAGCTCCGCCGCCTCCACCTCCGCCTTTTTTCTTTTTACGCCCGGCCATTTTAGGTTAATCCTGCTCCTGCCTTGATTTGGGCGGCAGGTAGCTGTTCAGCTTTTCGGCTATGATCCGGGGGTTTTCGCCCTTGGAAATGGACAGAATCCCTTCCAGGATCATTTCCCTGCCCAGCACCTCCTGCTTGCTCCTGGTCTTCAGCTTCCCGGACATGGGATTGAAAACCAGGTTGGCCAGGATCGCTCCGTAAAAAGTGGTCAACAGGGCCACAGCCATGGCCGGACCGATGGTACTGGGGTCATTCATGGTCTGCAGCATCTGTACCAGACCTATAACCGTGCCGATCATGCCCATGGCCGGGGCGAAGGCGCCCATTATGCCCAGAATTTCCGCCCCGGTTTCGTGCCTCTCCTCCAGATAGGAGATCTCGGTCTCCAGAATCTCCTGAATGGTTTGCGGCTCCAGGCCGTCCACGGTCAATTGCAGGCCCTTGCGCAGAAAATCGTCATCCACCTCTTTTAAAAGCGGCTCCAGGGAGAGGATGCCCTCCCGTCTCGCCCGGTTGGCGTAGTCCAGAAACTGCTCAATGATTGTCGCCGGGTCCTTGGACTTGGTAAAGAAGGTATTCTTGACCACCCCGATCACCCCGATCACATGCCCCAGCGGATAATTGACCAGAGTAGCACCTATTGTTCCCCCGATGACAATAAGCATGGCCGGAAGGTTTATAAAAACGAGCGGGCTCCCGCCGACCACAATAGCGGAAGCCACAAGACCGAAAGCAAGAAAAATCCCTATTATAGTCGCAAGATCCATAAAAGCCCGCCTATTTGCTCAATCTCCCGATTCGTCCGCCTTTTGACAGTGGATACGACAAAAAATTCCGCGCCGTTTTAAACCCGGGAAAAATCCTTTTCCCTTGTATAACTCTTTCGGCCATTTACCCTGAATACTTTAAATCGTTTTCCTTATTTTTTCGGGATAGATCAACTCCCCTTTTCCAAAGCAATCCCTTCGGAGCCTTGAAATCAGAGAATTTTACCCGGCATGCACACAAAATTCTCACTTGTATTCCCTGGCCCCGAATAGACGGGTGCCCACCCGGATCAAAGTGGCCCCCTCTTCAATGGCCTGAGGGAAGTCCGCGGTCATGCCCATGGACAGGTGAGGAAGGTTCCTGCCCAGCTTTTTTTCCATTTTCTCTTTTAGTTCCCGCAGGCGGGCAAAATAAGGACGGCTCTCTTCCCCGTCTTCAAAAAACGGAGGTAGGACCATAAGTCCCTGAAGATCCAAACCGGGCATCTCTTCAATCCCGGTGCAGACTTCTTCCGCTTGTGCCGGCATCACCCCGGATTTTTGTTCTTCACCTCCAACATTGACCTGGACCAAAACCGGCTGCACCGAGTTCGATTCCCGGACAATATTGTCCAATCTGCGAGCCAATTTAAGCGAGTGCACACTCTGGACAAGGGAAAATTTTCCGGCCACCTGCCTGGCCTTATTGCTCTGAATTCGGCCTATGAAATGCCATTCAATATCCAGGTGGGACAAGTTTTCCAGCTTGGCTCGGGCTTCCTGTACATAATTCTCACCAAAAGTTCGCTGCCCGGACTCGAAAAGTTCGGCAACCATATCCGGGGGATGGGTCTTGGAAACGGCCACCAGGGTAATGTCCCGCATTAAGCGCCCGGATCGAAGCGCCGCCTCACTCATCTCCTCCCGCAATTTTTCCAGATTGTCTCTCAATTCATTTTTTACCATATTTTCTTCCGCACTGCCGGATAAAAATCATTTCCGCCCCAAAACCAACCCGGATGGCAATCATTCCCCGAAACCCAGGGCGGTTAAAAGGGAAGGATTTTCGTGCCATTTGGGCTTCACTTTCACCCACAGCCCCAGGTAGACCTTTTTATCCAGTAATTGCTCCGCCTCGGTTCTGGCCTGGGTCCCGATTCTTTTGAGCCTTTCCCCTTTTTGTCCAATAACGATCGGCTTATGCCCGCTGCGGGAAACCAGGATATTCGCCTCTATGCGGACCAGCTCCTCTTCCTCATCCCATGTCTCTATCTGCACGGCGATATTGTACGGCAGTTCCTTGTGCAAATTCAAGAACAGTTTCTCCCGGATCACCTCGGAAAGCATAAACTTGAGCGGAAGGGTGGAAAGCTGTTCTTCCGGATACATGGCCGGTCCCGGAGGGAGCAGGGTGTGCAGGCGCTTAAGTATTTCCTCGGTGCCCTGTCCCTGTTCCGCGCTCAAGGGAAAGATCTCCGTTTCCGGCCACTGCCCGTGCAATTTGTCCATCAGCGGCAAAAGCGCCTTTTTGTCCCCCAGTATGTCGGTCTTGTTCAGCCCCAGCACAAAAGTCGCCCCCAAACCTTTAAGGCTTCGGGCGAGCAGCCTCAGGTCCGTATCCAGCTTTTGCGGCTTTCTGGCGTACATTTCCGCGTCCAAAAGCAACAAAACCGCATCCGCTGCCTGGAGGCCGTTTCGGGCCGCCCGGAGCATGAGGTCGTTCATGCGCCCCTTGTGTGCATGTATGCCGGGCGTGTCCAGAAATACCGCCTGCAGGTCTTCCCTGTTCAAAATACCGGTTATCTGGTTGCGTGTGGTTTGCGGTTTGGGGGTGACAATGGCCACCTTTTCCCCGAGCACCTGATTCAAAAAAGTGGATTTGCCGGCATTGGGCGGCCCGATCAGGGCGATAACCCCGAAACGAAAATCCTGTTTACTTTCACTCATCTTCCCTCCTCGGGAAAGGTCATCCTCTGACTTTTATTCTTTTATGCCCTTATCCTCCCAAAGGGCCTCCAAAACAAACTCCCGTTGTATACCCTCTTTTGGGCCCTTCGACACGGCGTGTGAATTTTTTATAATTTTCCCCGCCCCAAGAACCCGGCCAAGGCTTGAATCTTCAGACGAACTCGGCCTCGTTTCCGGTCTCAAAGGCCTGACCGAGTTTCAAAACCCGAAAAGCGGCCAAGCTGAATCCGGGAAAAACGCTTTCAAAGAAAAACAAGGGGCTTATGTAAGTCTCGTGCCAGTCAAAATAGACCACCAGTTCACTGCCGTTCCACTCACAACCGGAGACCAAGGGCCTTAAATCCAGGGTGTGCACCTTCTTTTTCCCCTGCTTGTGCACCAAAAAGGAAGGTGCGTCCATAAATCCCGCCCAACTCTCTTGTATTCGATGTTTTTTATCCGGGGAAAATGTAATCTTATATTTCTCCGCTACCGGACGGGGCTGGCGCTTGACCATGCTCAGCTCCTGAATGCGAAGCGCTTCCAGGCCCCGGGGCAGGTTGTTGTTCAGCTTTGAAACAGTTTCTTTTTCTTCCAGACGGCGGCGGAAAAAGATATTCACCCATTCGGACAGACTTTCCACGCCCACGGGCAGGGCCTGGCCAAAGGAAAACAAAGGCAGGGGATGAAATCCGCTGGAAAAGGTCATGGGCAGCCCCGCCCGGCGCATGGCCCGATCCAGGACTTTTTGGACCTCCAACTGGCTCAGCCAGCGGCAATCCTTGGTCTTTGCGTACCAGAGCCGGACATGCGCCCCTTTGTGCGCCGGGTCCTCCTCCGGAGTCCAACTTTCCTTCCCGGCCGAAGTCTGCTTTCCCGCCAGGGTGTCGGCCGCGAATACCGGCTTAATTTTCATCTCTTGCCCCTGCTCGGACAAGAGCGAATCCCGGCCCAGGTGGTTGCAGACGCCGCAGCCGGCGCACACGCCCTCGCGGCAGTCCGCGGTGGATATCCCCTTATACGCCCTGTTTCTTTCCGCAAGCAGAAAGCGCTTGGACACCCCGCTAATCAAGTGATCCCAGGGCAGACTCCGATCCGGGTCCCTGTCTTTTAGATAATCCCGGAAGTCGATACCCTTTTCCGTCAAAACGGATTTCCAGCCGGCAAAATTTAGGCAATCGCTCCAACTGGTAAAAAAAAGACGCCTGTTAAAGGCCTCTTTTAGGACCGGGGAAAGCTCCCGCCCCCCCCGGGAAAACACGCCTTCCAGAGCGCTCATTTCCGGGTCCTGCCATTTGAGGCTGAGCCACTTGTGCGGCTTGGTTATTTCCTGCAAATAGGCCAGGCGCTCCTTTACTTCTTGCGGATGGAGCTGCCTTTCCCATTGAAACGGGGTATGCGTTTTAGGCACGAACGGAGAAACCGAGGCGGTGATGCGCACCCGGCGGGCTTTTTTCCCGGCAGTTTCCCGGACCTTGATACAGGTCTTTAGTATGCCGTCCAGATCTTCTTTATCTTCCGTGGGGAGCCCGAGCATGAAGTAGAGCTTGATCGAACTCCAGCCGAATGCGAACAATTGCCGGGTATGCTCTAAAAGGTCTTCCTCGGATATTCCCTTGTTTATGACACGGCGCAGGCGGTCCGTTCCCGCTTCCGGGGCAATGGTTGCTCCGGTGTGCCTTATGCTGGCCATGAGCTGTATCAATTCTTCATTGACCGAGCCCGCCCGCAGCGAAGGAAGGGCCATGGACACCTGTTCCCGGGCGCAGCGGGAATACGCGGCCCGGAAAAGGTCCGTCAGCCTGGAGTAGTCCCCGGTGCTCAAGGACAGAAAAGAGACCTCCTCGAAGCCGGTGTTGTTCAACCCGGACCGCACCAGGCGCAAGACATCTTTTGGATCTCTTTCCCGGACCGGCCTGTAGGTCATGCCCGCATGACAAAACCTGCATCCCCGTGTACATCCCCGGGCGACCTCTATACTGAAACGGTCGTGTATGGGCTTGCCAAAGGGAACCACTTGGTCCACCGGGAAATCAAAGTCGTCCATGTTCTGGACAACCGCCTTTTCCACCCGGGTATACCCGGAATACTCGGGCTTCGGGCCTTTCGCCCCGGCATCCGGGACAAAAAAGGACGGGACATACACCCCTTTGATTTTGCTGATTTCCTGCAAAAAATCCGGGCGGGAAACTTTTTTTCCGGCCCGGTCCAGAACGGAGACGATTTCCGGCAATGCCTCTTCCCCATCGCCCAGGACCATAAAATCAAAGAAATCGGCCACGGGTTCGGCATTGAAAACAGCGCCCCCTCCGGCAGCCACCAGGGGATGTGATTCGTCCCGGCGACACGCCTCCAGGGGGATCCCGGCCAGATCCAGAATATAAAGGATATTGGAGTAGCAAAGCTCGTGGGTCAAACTGAAGGCCAGGAGGTCAAAACCGCTCAAGGGAAAGTCCGATTCCAGGGAGCACAAAACCCCGCCTTTTTGCCGCAAAACCGCGGCCGCTTCCAGGGAAGGCGCAAAGACTCTCTCCGCCCAGATTCTCTTTTTTTGGTTCAGCAGGTGATAAAGTATCTTCTGCCCGGAATAGGACATCCCGATTTCATAGACGTCGGGGAAGGCCAAAGCCACACGGGTGGATACAGCCGCCGGATCCTTGTGCACGGAATTGACCTCATTGCCGGCGTAGTGGCTGGGACGGGGGAAATAGGAAAGGAGCTCTTTCATTTCATCTGTTATCCGGAATTTAAACCGGTAGGCTAAAGTTTGCCGCAAAAACAAACGGGCAGGCCCTTGGACCTGCCCGTCACCAGCTGTCTCTATATACAGACATCAATCCGTGTCTTACACGACCCGAATCGGAGCTACTTAAGGAATTTGCTCATATCGGAGATATTTCCTCCACCTCCGGTCATATTTTCCAAATCCTTGAGGTCTCCGGCCGAGGATATGGTCAGGTTGCTGGACGCCTCGGTATACTTGTCCATGAGTTCCTGGGGCACGGTCTGATACTCATACAGGATATGTTTGCCGTCGATTTCCCCGCCGATCTCATTGTCAAACGGATATCCGAAGGGAAGCAGGGCCATCTGCACCCCGCCCTGCTGGGTGGGGATCATCTGCAGGTTGGCCGGGTCATTTATCTTATTGTTCTGCTCGTCCCATTTGCCCAGAGCCATATCACCGTTGACCAATTTAAAAAGCTTGATATCCCAACTCATTATTTCCTCCTTAACAAATTATCCTTTAAACTATTGAACTTAATTCCTGAATTTTATACTGTCAAGAACAGCCCTTGGCCCCTGCAACAGACAAACAGGAGTAACTCCATGAATCCACTGGACATATTTTTCATTGCCGTAGTGGCCTTTTTCTTTTTCCGGGGTATTTTCCGGGGACTGGTCCAGGAGGTCTCCTCCATCGTGGGCCTGATTCTGGGTTTTTTCCTGGCCAATGCATATTATATGGATTTTGTCCCTTCCGTGCAGAGACTGATAAGCAATCCGGATTATGCGGCAATTGTCAGTTATCTTTTAATATTTTTCGGGACCATGTTTGCCGTGCTCCTTTTGAGCGTGGCACTGCGCAGCCTGCTCCGGCTGGCCATGCTCGGCTGGGTGGATCGGATCGGAGGCGGGGGCTTGGGTCTGCTCAAAGCCACTCTGATCTGCAGCGTCACCCTGCTCATTTTAACCACGTTCATGCCTGCGGATACCGGATTCATAAAGCGGTCCAAGCTGGCACCGTATATAAATCAGATGAACAAAAGCGTGGTCCGGCTCATGCCCGAGGATATAAAGGAGCGGTTCATGGACAAGCTTTCCCAATTCGGGACCTTTTGGGACAAGGACTGGATAAAAGGAAAAAAGCTGTAAGGGCGGGAAAAATTGAGCAAATCGTTGGAAAATCTTCTGCAGGTAATAGACGAGTTGATAGGGCCGGAAGGGTGCCCCTGGGACCGGGCCCAGACCCCGCAGACGCTGTGCGACTATCTGACCGAGGAGACTTTTGAATTAATAGCCGCCATTCGGGCGGAAGACGAAAATGAAGTCCGGGAGGAAATGGGAGACGTCTTTTTTCTTCTCTTTTTCATCACCAGACTTTATGCGCAGAGCTTCAGCCTGGAAGACGCCTGGGACGAGGCCGCGGCAAAAATGGTCCGGCGCCATCCGCATGTGTTTGAAAAGGCTCAAATCAAAGACCGGGAGGAACTGTTCGCCAATTGGGAGCGGATAAAAAAACAGGAAAAAGGGAAGAGCGAATCCCGCACCGGCGTTTTTGACTCCCTGCCCCC
>Ga0114983_1001004_pt1 | contig 11393 bp, 7 predicted proteins | sample Shrwel_input2_RT_FD_87182 | JGI IMG/M metagenome (GOLD analysis project Ga0114983, IMG submission 87182) | Subsurface microbial communities from deep shales in Ohio, USA - Utica-3 well 1 S input2 RT | ecosystem: Environmental > Aquatic > Deep subsurface > Shale gas/oil reservoir > Produced...
GCGCTTCAACTTCAAGTGCCCCATCGAAGTTATGGGTGAAGTAATGCAGAAGGCCATGGCTATGCAGCATGATGCTCCAGCTTCACTTCAATAACCGTGTTGCGCTCAGCTCCTGCAACCGCCTTTCCATACCCACCGCTGTCAGAGCAAAAAGCCATTGCTGCGTTTATAGACCAGAAATCCGCGCAAATTGATCAAGCAATCCAGGTCAAGGAGCGCCAGATCGAGCTACTGAAAGAGCGCAAGCAGATCCTGATTCAGCAGGCCATAACACGTGGCCTGAACCCTGACGTGCCCATGCGCAATTCCGGTATCGAATGGATTGGTGAGATTCCGGCGCATTGGTCGGTAAAGCGAGCCAAGTATATTTTCCGCGAAGTAGACGAGCGCTCCCAAGATGGGCAGCAGGAGCTACTCTCCGTTTCTCACCTAACAGGGGTAACTCCTCGCTCAGAAAAGAATGTCACAATGTTTATGGCCGAGGATTACACCGGTTCAAAAATGTGCCGGAAAGATGATCTTGTGTTCAATATTATGTGGGCATGGATGGGGGCTCTGGGTGTTGCTGATCGTACCGGAATTGTCAGCTCATCCTACGGTATTTTCAGGCAGTTAAAGCCCGGAACACTTAACCCGCAGTATCTCGAGATGCTGCTGAAGACTACAACCTATATCGAGCACTACAACAAGGTCTCGACAGGCCTGCATTCTTCACGCCTGCGTTTCTATGGGCACATGTTCATGGCCATGGAAATCGGTTTTCCAAGCCGCGAAGAGCAGGATTCGATAGTAGCGCATATTGATATTGAGTCGGAAAAGATAAATAAGGCGACTGATCTGCTGGAGCAGCAAATCGGCAAGCTCAAGGAATACAAAGCCACCCTGATCAATAGCGCCGTGACCGGCAAGATCAAGGTGCCGGGGGTGGTGGAGCCCGAGATGCAGGACGTGGAGGTGGTCTGATGGATGCTCTGCAGCAACTGCAGCGCTTGCTTGCCGGCAACGGCGAAAGCGAGGTGGTGGAGTTCAAGGAAGCCAAGAACAATTACGACTTCGACAAGCTCGGCCGCTATTTTTCGGCACTGAGCAACGAGGCCAACCTCAAGGGGCTGCCCAGCGCCTGGCTGGTGTTTGGTGTAAAGGATAACCAGCAGGTGGTGGGTACACGCTATCGCGAGCAGCCCAAGCAGTTGCAGTCGCTGAAGAAGGAAGTGGCCGACAAGGTCAGTCAGCGCCTGACCTTTATCGAGATTCATACGGTTCTTCATCCCGCTGGCCGGGTGCTGCTGCTGGAAATTCCCGCCGCCCCCCAAGGCCTGCCGGTGGCCTGGGAAGGGCACTACTATGGCCGCGATGGTGAATCCCTCGGCCCGCTATCGCTCGAAGAGATCGAGCGCATCCGCAGCCAGAATCGCCAGCGGGACTGGAGCGCAGGCATCTGCCACGACGCGACCCTAGATGACCTGAGCGACGAGGCTATTGCACTTGCTCGCCGCGAGTACGCCACCAAGCATCCTCGACTGGCTGCCGAACTGGCGAACTGGAGTAACGAGGTCTTTCTCAACAAGGCCAAGCTGACCATCCAGGGGCAGATCACTCGTACCGCCATTCTGCTGCTGGGCAAACCTGAGGCGGCACACTGGCTCAACCCTGCCTCGCCCACCATCACCTGGATTCTCAAGGATCGCGACGGCCTGGAGCGTGACTACAAACACTTTTCCTGTCCGTTGCTGGTCGACGCCAACGAGGTCTACCGCAAGATCCGCAACCTGAAGTACCGCTACATGTCGGATGGATCGCTGTTTCCCGAGGAGGTCGACCAGTACGATCCTTTTATCATCCGCGAAGCGCTTAACAATGCCATTGCCCACCAGGACTATGAGCTGGGTGGCAAGGTCACTGTGGTGGAGTTCGAGGACGGACGGCTGTGCTTCAGTAACCCCGGCACCTTTATTCCCGGCTCGGTGGAGCAGGTAATCCACTCCGACGCACCGGAAACCCGCTATCGCAACCGCTTTCTCACCGATGCCATGGTCAATCTGAACATGATCGACACCATCGGCAGCGGCATCCGCAAGATGTTCCTGATCCAGAAAAACCGCTTCTTCCCCCTGCCGGAATACCAGCTGGAACAAAACCGCGTGCAGGTGACCATCACCGGGCGCGTACTCGACATGGGCTATGCACGCAAGCTGGCCGAGCTACCCAACCTGACGCTGGACGACATCATCCTCCTGGACCGAGTACAGAAGCGAAAGCCGTTGACCGATGCACAGGCCCGCCACCTCAAGCAGCAAGGGCTGATCGAAGGACGCAAGCCCAACTTCCATATTTCTGCCCAAGTGGCGCGGCACAGCGATGACATGGCCCTGTACATCCGTACCCGCGGTCTCGACGATGCACACTACAAGAGCCTGATCTGCGACCTGATCAAGCGGTCCGGCTCGGCCAGACGTGCCGATATCGACAAGCTGCTGCTAGACAAACTCCCCGAGGTTCTAGACCAACAGCAGAAGGCCAACAAGATCAAGAACCTGCTGCAGGCCTTGAAGAATCAAGGGGTTATCGAGCCACAGGGTAAGCTCTGGAAGATATCTAAGCAGTGACGCCTAGACATCTTCAGACATTTCTAGACATTTGTACCCTGCGCCAGCCCAGCTAGGCGGCGGCGGGCGAATCAGGCACAAGGAAGCCGGCATGGTGAGCAAGACCAACGAACAGGCACTGGAAGCAAGCATCGAGAAATACCTGACCGGCACCTGCCTGGAAGAGCAGGCAGCGATCCGCGACAATGCCGCCGAGCAACCTTTCAGTCCACACCATGGCTACCGACTGGGTCGCACCCAGGACTTCAATGCCCGCTACGCGGTGGATACCCGCTGGCTGTGGCAGTTCCTCCAGGACAGCCAGGGCGATGAGCTGGAGCGCCTCCAGCAGCGTTATGACGACTGGGATCTGCGCATCCTCGAACGCTTCGACCGGCTGGCGAAGAAGTACGGCATGCTGCATCTGCTCAAGCGCGGCCTGGCCATCGACGATGTGCACCTGCACCTGATGTACCCCGCGCCGCTGGCCAGCAGCTCGGAGAAGGTACGGCACAGCTTCGCGGCGAACATCTTCAGTAGTACCCGCCAGGTGCGCTACTCCCTGAGCAATACCCTGGAAGAGATCGACATGGTGCTCTTCATCAACGGGCTGCCCTTCGCCACCCTGGAGCTGAAGAACCCCTGGACCGGCCAGACCGCCCGTTATCACGGGCAGAAGCAGTACCGCCAGGATCGCGACAGCAGCCAGCCGCTGCTGCAGTTTGGCCGCTGCCTGGTGCATATGACGGTGGACACCGACGAGGTCTACATGACCACCAAGCTGGCCGGTGCCACCACGTTTTTCCTGCCGTTCAACAAGGGTCACAACCACGGTGCCGGCAACCCGCCCAACCCGACGGGGCACAAGAGTGCCTACCTGTGGCAGGAAGTCTTCAGCCGGGAAAGTGTGGCCAACATCATCCAGCACTTCGTGCGCCTGGACGGCAGCAGCAAGACGCCACTGGCCAAGCGCACACTGTTCTTCCCGCGCTACCACCAGCTGGACGTGGTGCGACGCCTGGTGGCCCATGCCAGTTGCCATGGCGTGGGCCACCGCTACCTGATCCAGCATTCGGCAGGCTCAGGCAAGTCGAACTCCATCACCTGGGCGGCCTATCAACTGATCGAAACCTATCCGGCTTCGTCCGGGGTGGCCGGAGCCAGGGGCCTGGATGTGCCGCTGTTCGACTCGGTGATCGTGGTGACGGACCGGCGCCTGCTGGACAAGCAGCTGCGCGAGAACATCCGCGAATTCTCGGAGGTGAAGAACATCATCGCTCCAGCGCTGAAGTCTGCGGATCTCAAGCTGGCGCTGGAGCAGGGCAAAAAGATCATCATCACCACCATCCAGAAGTTTCCCTTCATCGTCGATGGCATCGACGACATGGCCGGCAAGCGCTTTGCCGTGATCATCGACGAGGCGAACCGCTCACAGGATGGCAGCTCCCACGGGAAGATGAACAAGGTGATGGGCAGCGACGAGCAGGACGATGCCCAGGAGAAGATTCTCAGCGCCATCAAGAAGAGCAAGATGCGCGGCAACGCCTCCTACTTCGCCTTCACCGCCACGCCGAAGAACAGCACCCTGGAGAAGTTTGGCGAGCAGCAGCCGGACGGTAGCTTCCAGCCGTTCCATCTCTACTCCATGAAGCAGGCCATCGAGGAAGGCTTCATCCTCGATGTGCTGGCCAACTACACCACCTACAAGAGCTATTACGAAATCCAGAAGTCCATCGAGGGGAATCCGCTATTCGACACGCTGAAGGCACAGAAGAAGCTGCGCGCCCATGTCGAACGCAACCAGCAGACCATCAACGCCAAGGCGGAGATCATGCTGGAGCACTTCATTGCCCACGTGGTGAACCCGAAGAAGCTCAAGGGGCAGGCGAAGGGCATGGTGGTCACCCAGAACATCGAGGCGGCCATCCGTTACCACAAGGCCATCAGCCGGTTGCTGGAGGCTCGCGGCAACCCATTCAAGGCGTTGATCGCCTTCTCCGGCGAGAAGGTGGTCGATGGCGTCGAGTACAGCGAGGCGCAGATCAACGGCTTTGCCGAAGCGGACACTCGCGACAAGTTCGACAGCGACGACTACCGCCTGCTTGTAGTCGCCAACAAGTACCTGACCGGTTTCGACCAGCCCAAGCTGTGCGCCATGTATGTGGACAAGAAGCTGCAGGATGTCCTCGCCGTACAGGCGCTGTCGCGCCTCAACCGGGCCGCGCCGAAGTGGGGCAAGAAGACCGAGGATCTGTTCATCCTGGACTTCTTCAACTCGGTCGAGGACATCAAGAAGTCCTTCGATCCCTTCTACACGGCCACCAGCCTGTCCAGCGCGACGGACATCAACGTGCTCCATGAGCTCAAGGATCAACTGGACGAGGTCGGCGTCTACGAATGGCCGGAAGTAGAGAGCTTCGCCGCGCTGTATTTCGACAACGCCGATGCCGAGCAACTGAGCCCGCTGATCGACACGGCCGTCGAGCGCTTCGATGCGACGCTGGGGCTCGAAGAGGAGGCGAAAGCCGACTTCAAGATCAAGGCCAAGCAGTTCGTGAAGATCTACGGCCAGATGGCGTCGATCATGCCCTACGAGATCCTGGCCTGGGAAAAGCTCTTCTGGTTCCTCAAGTTCCTGATCCCGAAGCTCAAGATCAAGGACAAGGACGCAGACGAGATCGATGCCCTGCTCAATGCAGTGGACCTGTCCTCCTACGGTCTGGAACGGATCAAGCTCAACCATGCCATTGAGTTGGACGACTCGGAAACCCAGCTCGACCCTGCCAATCCGAATCCTCGGGGCGCACATGGCGGTGAGCAGCAGAAAGACCCCTTGGATCAGATCATCCAGACCTTCAACGAACGCTGGTTCCAAGGCTGGGACGTCACTCCCGAAGAACAGCGCGTGAAATTCCTGAGCATCTTGCAAGGCATCCAGCAACACCCGGACTTCGAGGCCAAATACCAGCAGAGCCAGGACGAGGACCACCGGACCCTGGCTTTCGAGAAGATCTTCGAGGAAGTCATGCTGAAGCGCCGGCGTCAGGACCTTGAGCTGTACCGGCTGCTGGCCAGCGATGCTGCCTTCAAGTCCTCCATGCAACAGAGCATGCGGGGCTTACTGCGGTAATGGCCCAGTGTGGCGAATACGTAATGCCGCGTTGTACCGGCTTCTAAAAGCCTCAAGCGACGGCAAGGAGACGACTACTGCGAGTTTGCATAGTCCCACGCTAAGGTGCGGCGCTATCTAAGGAACTGACCGAGGAAAATAAACTCGGCTGATCTCTCTCAATAATTGATGCCCCTGAAAATTAGAGAAATTTTAAACCGACTTTATCCGCTGTTCGAGACTATTTGCGAGATTTTATTGATATTTAAAGGCTATATTGCTCGGTCAGGCCACTGAATTGACTAGCTGAGGTGAGAAGTTATGTCAAAAGCCGTCGCGCCACGTTGGCACGGTGATAACTATCAGTCCCGGTTCTTTTGGATCCATGCCGCGTCGCTGCTGGATCCGGAGAGGTTGGAAGTCGTTGAGGTCACGTTCGAAGCCGATGGCCCAAAAGCATTCGATGACGTGGTCGTTCGCTACGATCCAGGTCGTCCGCGCGCGTCCGGCCCAGGCCGCATTACTGTCGATTATCATCAAATAAAATGGCACGTAGACAGCAGTGGGCGATTTGGGTTTAAGGACCTGACCAGCCCCGCGTTCATCGGTGCGACGTCGGTTTCCATCCTTGAGCGCCTAAAAATAGCGAAGGAGGGAGCTGAAGAAGGAGCAGCCTTTCATCTCATCACGACGGACCGGGTCACGGACGGAGACCAGCTCGGAGAGCTGATCTCGCAGGTCGATGGTTCTCTTCGTCTCCAGAAGCTGAAGGAGGGTAAGACCGACAACAGCAGGATGGGTAAGGTCCGCCAGTGTTGGCGCGAGCATCTCGAGCTGTCGTCGGATGAGGAGCTCTATGCACTTCTTGACGGCCTGCACATCACGGAAGGACATTCGACTCTCGAGCAGCTGCGACACGATGTAAGTGTGAAGTTCCGGCTCGTAGGACTCGTCGGCGCTGAGAGCGAGACAGCATTCATCTACGACGAAGCGGCTAGGCAGCTGCTTATCAAGGATATAAACCGGTTTGATCGGGCAAGTTTCCAGCAATGGTGCAAGACCGAGCAGTGGTTTCTACCGAGAAAGGTCATCGCCCGTCGGAGCGTGGCCCTGTCCACTTTTCCTCCCCGCCCGACGCCCGCGCATATGCGCGAAGCATCCACGGAAAATACACTGAGCCTGGTTGATCGGTTCGAAGGTCGTCATCTACGAGAAGGTGTCACATGGGGAGAGCTGAAGGCGCCCGTGGTTGACTTTCTCAAAGCTAGGTTGAGTGAGGAGCCGGTGATGCGACTCTTCCTAGAAACACACTCGTCCGTAGCCTTCCTCGCCGGATCCGCGCTCCGCTTCAAGGACGGCGCGGATGTGGAGATTGTGCAGAGGGGTGATAGAAATCCCGGCATAGTATGGAACTCGAACGACGGCTGCGATGGACTGCCTCCGGTGATCACAAGCGAAACTGTCGGGATCGGGAAAGATATCGCACTGGCGGTGGGTCTTACGCGTGACCCAACCAAGATGGTGATGGACTACGTCGCTAAGTGTTTACCCGAAGTCGGCGCAATAGTGCACGTCGCACCTGCTGATGGCTTCAGCCAAAGGGCAATCGCTGGTGGGCAGCATGCTGCGAGTGTGGCAGCAGCGATCTCAGAAGCCGTTCGGGCGATCAGGCAACCTGGCGCAACGGTCCACATCTTCTTGGTTGCGCCCAACGCCTTCTCGTTCATGCTCGGCCAGCAGGCAGAGGCGATGGGAAAGTGCATCCCGTACGAATTCGATTTCAGCGGCCAGATCGATGGCAGCTATCAGGCTACTTTTAATATCTGAGGTCAATCATGGAGCTTCGTCCCCAATTCACGGAATTTCTGCAAAACATCCGGCCGAGTGAGCGGAACAAGGAGGAGTGGAAGCGGGGTTCGAATACTTTGCGTGCCCGCCTCATGGCTGATCCCGACCTGTCTCCACTGATCACAACCTCTTTTTTGCAGGGCAGTGTCCGACGCTCAACGGCCATCCGGCCAACGGGCGGCAAGCGTTCGGACGTCGACGTGGTGATAGTCACCAATATCGACCACAACGTCGAGAAGCCAGCGGCGGCAATGAAACGGTTCGAGCCGTTCCTCAATCAGCATTACCAAGGGAAATGGACTCAGCAGGACCGATCGTTTGGAATAGAAATGTCTTATGTCGATCTGGATCTGGTCGTTACAGCACTACCGACAGAGCCAAGCGCGAGGGAGGCTCTCCAGAACCTCTATAGTAGCCAGTCAGTCCAGACCGACCAGTCAATTGAGGAGCGCAATGACTGGGTGCTGAACAAGAGCTGGGATCCCAATCAGTTGAACGGCGGCTTGGTTATGCTGACGGAGGACTCCTCCAACTGGCGTGACGCTCCCCTCATGCTTCCAGACCGACCAATCCAAGACTGGGGGCCAACCCACCCGCTGGCTCAGATTCAGTGGGCGGCCGACAAGAATCGGCGCTGCAATGGACATTTCGTCAATGTGGTCAGGTCAATCAAGTGGTGGCGTCACGAGCATGCCGCCGTTCTTCCGAAGTATCCGAAAGGCTATCCGCTCGAGCACATGATTGGGCATGTGCTGCCGGATGGAATCAACTGCGTGGCCGAAGGCGTCGTCAAGGCGCTCGAAGGTATCCGGGATACATGGGCTGCTTACGCTCAAGCCGGCTTAGTACCGACGTTGCCCGACCATGGCGTGCCCAGCCACGATGTGTTGGGTCGGCTGAACGCAGACGACTTCGGCGCCTTCCATGCGGAGGCGACGAAGGCTGCCAACCTCGCACGCCGTGCCTATGACGAGGCCGACAAGGATGCGAGCGGCTTACTTTGGCAAAAACTTTTCGGCAAGTGCTTCCCTCTGCCGGGCCCTGGTGGTGGCGACCGCGGACGTGGCTTCTCTGCTCCGACTGCCGCAGCCACGCCTCGACAGTCAGAGCGTTTTGCCTAAGTATGCCTGTCCCGCCTTCTCTGGCAGCGGCCCTCGAGGCACTGCCGGACGACCCGCGCTTCGAACTCACTGACAGCTGGGCGGTGAGAAAAGGCGGTATCTGGTCGTTCCGCTTCCGTACGCAGCTTAGCGTGCCCGAAACTGAGCATATGCCCAAGTGGACCGCTTGGCATTTAGTCATCTCTGGAGAGCTTACCGATCCGAACATCAGGATATATCCGGACGTCGAGGCGGGTATCGTCGCGAATTTTCCGCATCAGGACTATAACGGTGGTCCAGTTGAGGGGCGGCCGTGGCGTTCAGGAAAGCCGTGCCTCGAGAGGCCGGCAGCGGTGTTCCTCCGTGACGGATGGGCAGATGAGCCATGCAATTTAGTAGATCGGCTTGTGTGGCGTATCGGACGCCTTCTCGCCTGGATTGACGCAGCAGCGATGGGGACTCTCCTAGAGATGGGGGATGCGCTCGAGCTCCCAATATTTCCGGCGGTTGATACGACGTCGGTGCTTGGATTTCTTGAGACAGCTGACGACCTGAACTGGCGAGTTGATCGTGGCGAGACTTGGGGACTCGCCACGATCTCGCCCATTCCTGGCGCGCGCGGCACGGCTGTGATTTCAGATTTTATGGATCCTCAGCGGCGCAGTATCCGGCGCATTCAATGGAGCGAGGCGATTCCAGTTGATCAGAACCGCGTTGATGCGGTCTGGATTGTGCTGCCAGCACTGGTCGTCTTCGAACCATGGACTACCGCAACAACGTGGGCCGAGCTCACCCAACTTTGCGCTAACGTAGCCATTGACCTACCGCGGATCCTCGCTGATGCCGGGGCTAGGCTCCGGCGAATTCAGCGACCCAAGCATTCCCGCCCAGTACACCTGTTAATCGGCTTCCCATTGGAGGAGCGGATCGGAGAGCCGCCGCAGCGCTTTCATTGGATCGCGGTGCGTAACATGCGCCTGTGCACCAGGGATGACGTCAGGGCCGGCTACTCTGCGAGCGCTGAGGCGCGGCGCCAGCGGGACATCGAACTCGCAACTTCAAGTCGGCCCCTCGAATGGCGGCGAACGGCGAACTGGGCGCCCGACCAACTGCGAAAACGTGGCGAGGCTGAGGACGAGGTCCGATCAAAATCGGTCCTTATAATCGGAGTCGGAACGCTGGGGGCTGCAGTCGCGGAAAATTTACTCCGGATGGGCGTGACCAAAATGGCACTGCTCGACGATGACAGGATGCTAGTCGGGAATCTCAGCCGACATCTTCTTACAATGTCGGATACAGGGCATTTCAAAGCGGAATGCATGGCGAAGCGTCTAAACATGGCGACCCCAGACTCCGCCGTTATTGCGATGCCATTCGCCTTTCCGCCATCTAATACAGAGGACTGCCAATGCCTGCGAGATTGGGATGTCGTGATCGACTGTACTGCTTCTGATGTCGTACTTAAGGCAATGGCATCCTTCCCTTGGCTCACCGAACGACTCTTCGTGAGTCTGGCCATGACGTGGGAGGCGAAGGGGATGTTTGCCTATGCCGCGTCTGAGGCGAGCTTCCCAGCTATAGATGCCATCGAACGGTTCGCGGCTGTGGCGCCGTTACCGGACGTTGATCGTATAGGCGAGATGGAAGGCATCGGCTGCTGGCATCCCGTCTTTCCCGCAACGGCGGATGACGTAAATCTATGGGGCGCAGTCGGCTCGAAGTTTGTTCGCAGATCGATCATCACTAGGCAGACGACAGCTGCGCTTTATCTGCAACAGGAGGATGGCAGCGTTGAGCGTCAAGACGCCTGAACCCGCCGAGTTCGTCGCGATCGGGGACAACACTGTGTCCATCTGGGTCTCGCCAAGCGCCATCACAGCAATACTCGAAGCGGCTACCTTGGCTGGCCGCAAGGAAACGGGCGGCATTCTTATCGGCCGCTATGGGCCCGAGGGGTGGTTTGCTGACATCATCCAGGCTACGCCGAAACCAAAGGGTTCGCAGTCGGGATGGTATTGGTTTCAGCGCTCCAACGCCGGCCTAGCAACCTTGCTGGAAACACGCTGGCGGGACGGCTTGCACTATCTCGGCGAGTGGCATTTCCACCCAGGCGGCGCGCCGTCGCCAAGTAGCTCAGATATCCGAGCAATGGCAGCGATCGCTGCAGATGACGCCTATCGCTGTCCTGCTCCCATTCTTATCATCCTTGGTGGCGCCAGTTCTAATTGGTTGTTTTCAGCAACTCTGTTCCGCGAGGGTAAAGTGGTGGAGCTCATGCAGGTACGACGGAGCTAGTACTCGCGCAGCTGCCCAAGCGCGGCACGTGAACAGGCCGTGCGGCACGATTTGGGCACAAGATTGGCACAGCCCGGAAAGCCACCTAGAAATAATGCTGAGGGCAGTGCTCATCGCAGCCATGACGGCTGGCATGGGGGGAGATTTTGCGGGAGGAACCGATTCAGCGTCCGAATCGGCAAAGCTTTAGGAAAAAGCTTGTAAATCAAGGAGATATGGCGCACCTGGCGGGATTCGAACCCACGACCCTTGCCTTCGGAGGGCAATACTCTATCCAGCTGAGCTACAGGTGCGTATTTGTTGCAGAGACCTATTTGACCACTAGCTTCCGAGCTTCTCAACCCGATGATCACTGCCTTCGGAGGGCAGTACTCTATCCAGCTGAGCTACGGATGCGTTGCGGGGCGCAATCATACGCATCTCGCCTGCGGGCGTCCATGCCGGCGGGCGGTCCGC
>Ga0114983_1001005_pt1 | contig 11389 bp, 12 predicted proteins | sample Shrwel_input2_RT_FD_87182 | JGI IMG/M metagenome (GOLD analysis project Ga0114983, IMG submission 87182) | Subsurface microbial communities from deep shales in Ohio, USA - Utica-3 well 1 S input2 RT | ecosystem: Environmental > Aquatic > Deep subsurface > Shale gas/oil reservoir > Produced...
CATCGACCGGCTGGTGATGCTGTTTACCGACAGCGCCTCGATTCGCGACGTGCTGCTGTTCCCGGCGATGCGCCCCGAAGTCGACTGAGGCGTTGGCATTGTGCGTGGGGCGAGCCGGCCACTGGCTCGCCCTACGTTGCCCTAATATTCGTCATCTTTCGCCGCTAGCCTCTTCGGCAGTCAGCAGGTATGGCAGTTGAAAGGAATGGCTATGAGAAGGGCGGCCGCAGGATTATTCCGCCGCTTGGCGGGGAAGTGTTGGTAAGGTGCGGACACAGCACCCATAATGGGCTGCGTTTCGCCGTCGTGGCATGCAAGTCGAGGAGAGTCCAATGAAACTGCTCAACCGCTCCGCTCTGAGCGTCAAGCCGACCCAGCTGTTCGTGGACTGGATCAACTCGCTGGAACCGACGGTGGGCGACGATGACCTGACCCTTGAGGACGTCGATCGCGAAAACACCGTTTACCTGATTCCCGAGATGGACTCGCCGGAGGCCCTCGAGGGCTTCGTACGCGAGCGCTATCTGGAAATCCTGGAGTCCGAGTTGCAGGCCTGGGAGGAAGACCGGCGTCAGTGGCCCGAGACCCTCGACTGGGCGCTGTTTCAGCGCTTCGTGCGCGTCGAGCACAGCTACCTGGCGGTTGACCTGGATGATGAGGCACCGCTGGAAGTCGCCGAAATCGATGACGAGTTGCTGCTTGAGCACGAGCAGGACTAGCCGGCGGTGGTCCGACTGCATTAGCTGGCATGTCAGGCGGGGCCTAGCGCCTCGCCCCTCGTCTCGAAGAAGACCGGCTGAGGCCGGTTTTTTCGTTCTGGCGCCGTATGGCGGAGCGCCAACCCACCTCGCTTGCATGGCAGATGGCCCATGAATCGACTGTTCGAGACTCGGCCCGAGGACGATGGTCTGCCCGGCCCGCAGCGCCGTCTGGCGATGCTGGTCCTGGTGCTGGGCACCCTGATGGCGGTGCTCGACGGGGGTATTGTCAACATCGCGCTGCCGACCCTGGCGCGTGAGCTCGACGTCAGCGAATCGCGCGCGGTGTGGATCACTAATATCTACCAGTTGGTGAGTGCGTCGACGCTGCTGGCGTTCGCGGCACTGAGCCGGTTGATCGGCCGCCATCGTCTCTATATCGGCGGGCTAGGCGTGTTCACGCTGGCGTCATTGGCCTGTGCGCTGTCGAATAGCTTTGAATGGTTGCTGGGCTCGCGGATGGTGCAGGGTCTCGGCGCGGCGGCCATGCTGAGTATCGGCCCGTCGATGTATCGGGTGATCTTTCCGACGCGCCTGCTGGGGTCGGCGATCGGTCTGGGGGCGCTGGTGGTGGCTTTCGGCATTGCCTTCGGACCGTCGTTGGGCGGTGGCATTCTCTACTTGGCGAGCTGGCCTTGGCTCTTCGCCATCAACGTGCCGATCGGTATCGCCGCGCTGGCGCTGGCGCAGCGCGCACTCCCCCGCGAGGCTCGCGAAGCGGGGCGCTTCGATTGGCCCGGTGCGCTGCTGTCCATGGTCATGGTCAGCGGCTTCGTGGTCGCCCTCGACCGGGTCGGCCACGGCAATGCCAGTACCGCTGTGCTCTTGCCGCTCGCGGTGAGCCTGGGCTGTCTGGTGTTGTTCGTCTGGCGACAGCGTCGGGCGGTGAGCCCGCTGGTGCCGCTGGTGATCTTTCGCGAGCCGCGCTTCAGCGTGGCGGCGATGATCTCGATGTTGGCGTTCATCGCCCAGGGAGCCTCGTTTGTCGGCCTGCCCTTCCTGTTCCAGAGTGGGATGGGCATGAGCCCGATCGCCGCAGCGCTACTGTTCACGCCCTGGCCGCTGGCGTTGATGCTGACCGGCCCGTTCGCTGGCCGCCTGGCGGATCGCTTCAACCCGACGCTGATTTCGTCGCTGGGGTTGGCGATCTTTCTGCTTGGCATGCTGTCGCTGGCGATGCTCGGCGATGCGGTGGTCTCCACGGACATCGTCTGGCGCGTGGCCCTGTGCGGGATCGGTTATGGCATCTTCCAGGCGCCCAACAACCGCGAAATGATCGGTAGCGTGGCGCTCAAGTACAGCGCCAATGCCTCCGGCGTGCTGGCCTCGGTGCGCACGTTCGGCCAGGCGCTGGGCACGGCGATGGTGGGTATGATGCTGGCGCTGTCGGCCGGCTCGCTGTCTCTGGCGTTGTGGGTGTGCTGCGCCTGCGTCGTGGTAGCCCTGATGCTCAGTCTGTGGCGGATGCCGCTGGCGAGATGTGGCCGCGCGGCCTGAGCGAGCCTTATTCAGCGCGCGGCGAAGACGTTACAATGCAAGGCTTGCGACCCGGGAGGAAATACCATGAGCGTTCAGGCGCGCATCGAAGACACGCTTAAGACCCTCGAACCGGCCCATATGACGGTCGAGAACGAGAGTCACATGCACAATGTGCCAGCCAACTCCGAGACTCACTTCAAGGTCACCCTGGTGTCCGAGCGCTTCGCTGGGCTGATGCCGGTCAAGCGTCACCAGATGATCTATGCGCTGCTGGCCGACGAGCTGGCAGGCCCGGTGCATGCGCTGGCACTGCATCTCTACACCGACGAAGAGTGGCAGAACCGCGGCGAAGCACGCCCCGACTCACCCAACTGCCGGGGTGGCGGTCGCTCGTGAACGAACCGCAGCGCCTGCAGTACCTCGAGGCAATGGGCCTGACCGCTTGGGTCGGGCGCTATCGCCTGCCCAATGCCGCCCCTACCGAGGTCTGCGCCTGGGAAGAGCCTGCGGCGCCTGCGGCCAAGGCTCCGGCCGCGCGGCTACAGGCCCTGATCGATGATGTCGCCGCTCCCGCGCGACCTGCATCGGCACCCGGTGCCGGGGCGAGCACGCGGGCCGATCAGCGGCCTGCCGAGCCTCATCCCGGCCAACGTGATGGCAAGGGCGCTGAGCGTGGCGATGAAGCGCCCGCCAGCAAGGGCGTCGGGCGGGCTAGGGCGCTGCTGACGGGAGAGACACCCACTGCGCAGTCGGCTCCCGCCAAGGCCTCGCCTTCTGATCAGGAAAGCGCGGGCGACAAGCGCTCGTCTCACGATCACTTGTCTCAAGCGGCCCCGTCCCAGCAGGGCGTCTCTCAACATAGCCCTTCTCAACATAGCCCTTCTCAACAAGGCCGCTCTCATCAGACCAAGGCCGACGCTGCGGCTGCCTCTGCGGATGAAACGTCCACCTCGGCACCCGCAGAGGCGCTGCGTTTCTCGTTGCAGATCGCCGCCCTCGAGGGGCGCTGGCTGCTGGTGCTACCCGCCGAGGCGCCGCCGGGCGAGATGCAAAGGCGTCTGTTGGCCAGTCTTCTGCGTGCCGCCGGGATTCGTCCGGCCGAGATGCCGGCCTTCCAGCATTTTCGCTGGCCGATGATGGACGAGCTGCCGGTCTCGGCTCCCCTCGAGGAAGCCCGCGACGGCCTGCGAGCCTTCCTCGATGGCCGTCGTCGCCAAGGCTGGCGGCCCGAGCGGCTGCTGGTGTTCGGCGAAGACGCAACCCTTTCCCGGGTGCTGGCCCTCGAGGGTGGTGACTGCACCCTGCTCGAGCTGCCCGCCTGGCAGGGGCCGTCGCTTGAGGCCCTGGCCACCGACGCCGAGGCCAAGCGCGCCCTGTGGCCGTTGCTGCGCCAGTGGGGGAAGGCCTGGCATACGGCTACCTTGCAGCAAGGATCCGAGCAAGAAGAAACCGTGCAGAATCAGGTCGGTCAGGGCGATATGCGTGATCAAAATCAAAAGTCCGGTGACGAGGAGGCAGGCGCGCCGTGAGTGCCGAGCCACAGGTAATGGTCCTGACCCCCGACTGGCATGAGGCCGTGGTGGCCGTGGAGCAGGCCGGTCAGCCTCACCCCTGGTCGGCGCGTCAGCTCGCCGAGGCGCTTGCAACCAAGGATCATCAGGTCGTCGGTGTGGTGGGCAGCAGGGGCAACGGCGATGAGCTTCTGGGTTTCGCCGTGCTGGCCTGCTTGCCCTTTGAAGCCGAACTTCAAGCGATCACCGTGGCACCCGCGGCACGTCGCCAGGGCGTGGCAAAAGCGCTGCTCGAACGGCTGGTCGCCACGGCGACAGACTGGGGCAGTGAACGGCTGTTGCTTGAGGTGCGGGCGAGCAATGCGCAGGCGCTGGGGCTCTATCGGGGACTTGGCTTCATCGAGGAGGGGCGGCGTCGCGGTTATTATCCCGCCGCAGAGGCGTCATCGCTGCGCGAGGATGCGCTGCTGATGGGGCGTGGGCTCTAGGCCCTGGGCTTCAGCTGTCGTGGTGCGGCCCGGTCGGGCGTCACCTGTGCTGCGGCTGACGGCCCACACACCAAGGCGCCGCCTGAGTGGCGGCGCCTTGTGCTATCAAGCATCGTCATCACGCCAAGCGATCAGGAGGCGTTGGTGTCGCTGCTGTCGCCCGTGTCGAGTGCCTGGAACTTGGTCAGCAGGCCGTTCAGACGCTGCTCCCACTCGTCGTGTTCCTGCTTGAGCCGGGTGTTCTCCTCGCGCAGCTCCTCGGCTTCCATCTTCAGCATTTCGATCGCTTCGACGGCATTGCTGACTTGCTGCTCGAGCTGATTGAAGAGTTCGATGCTCATCCTGTATCTCCTGGTGACAGTCTGCCTTCACTGGCAGACGGGTGGTGGTCAGGGCGCAGCGTACGACGGGTGGCGCGGCGCGGCAAGCGTCGTCTAGGGCAGACGGTAGAGCCGTCCGCTGCTGTCGCCGGCACGCACTTCCCGATGCAGTATCCAGCCCTCCGGCACACTGGGCGTCAGCTCGGCCTCGACTTCCAGATAGACCCAGGCGCCAGTGGCCAACAAGCCGCCGTCGACCAGTCGGCGACAGCTCTCTTCGGCCAGGTCCTGGCGGAAGGGCGGGTCCAGGAAGACCAGGTCGAAGGGGTCGGCATCGCCGCCGAGCGCGTCGCCGAGAACGGCCTTGGCATCGGCGGTGATGACGCGGCCATTAGCTCCCAGGGTGGCGATGTTTGACTCCAGCGCCCGCGCGACCGGGGCGCTCTGCTCGATGAACAGCGCCTCCCGCGCGCCGCGTGAGAGGGCTTCGAGGCCCAGCGCGCCGGTGCCGGCGAAGAGGTCTAGCACCCGTGCGCCGGCGGTGGCGGTGGCCAGCCAGTTGAACAGGGTTTCGCGGACCCGGCCCGGCGTCGGGCGCAGTCCAGGGTGGTCGAGCACCGGAAGCGTTCGGCGGCGATAGTCGCCGCCGATGATTCTCAGGCGGCCGGCATCCCGGCGGCCGGCGTTTGAGCGGTTGCTCTGGGCCTTTCCCTGGCGGCGGGAGCGTGATGAGGGGGATCGACGTTGTTTCATGGTCGGCTAATTGTACCCGGGGGCTTGTCCACAGTCATGGTCGGCGATGGTACGATGAGCTAATTCTCCGCACTCGAGACCAGATCACGCCCATGTTCGGATTTTTCAAGCGCAAGAAGAAGCAGGACCCGGCACAGCAAGAGCCGTCGCCGGACCAAGAGGTCACCCCCGGCGCGTCGGAAGACGTCGACGATGACGCTTCCGCGACGAACGCCGATACCGAAGAGCGGCCCGCCGATGCAGCCCCCTCCCAGGCCCAGTCTGGCGAGGCGCCGCCAGAGACACCGGCCGAGCCTGAGGATGCCGCTGAGCAGGCGCCGGACGTCAGCCCCGAGTCTGGTACGAAAAAGTCTGATTCAGTAGGCCCTGATAAAAAAGTGCCTGATACAGAAGAGCTCGAGAGTGACGAGCGTCCGGTCGCCGCCGCGGAGGCGGAACTGACGCCCGAGCCGGAGGCCGCGACGCCGGCACCCGATGCATCGCCTGAGCCTGACGCTGCACCTGAGCCGAGCGCCGACGGCCGCGACGACCAGTCTGCCCTGCCGCAGGAGGGCCGTCAGCCGGAGGCGGACTCGTCAGAAAAGGATTCGCCAGAGAAGGACTCGTCAGAGAAGGGCAAGAAGAAAGGCTGGTTCGCCCGTATCAAGGAAGGCCTGGGCAAGACTCGCGCCAACCTGAGCGAGGGCGTCGCCGATCTGTTCCTCGGCAAGAAGCAGATCGACGACGAGCTGATGGAGGACCTCGAGACCCAGCTGCTGATGGCGGATGTGGGCATCGAGGCGACCACTGAGATCATCGATCGCCTGACTGCTCGGGTCTCGCGCAAGGAGCTCAAGGAGCCCCAGGCGCTTTATGACGCCCTGCAGGATGAGCTGGCCGCGCTGCTCGAACCGGTGGCCAAGGACCTGGTGCTGCCCGAGAAGGGGCAGGGGCCCTTCGTCATCCTGATGGTCGGGGTCAACGGCGTTGGCAAGACCACCACCATCGGCAAGCTGGCCAAGCGCTTTCAGGGCCAGGGCCGCAGCGTGATGCTGGCCGCCGGCGATACCTTCCGTGCCGCTGCCGTCGAGCAGCTCAAGGTGTGGGGCGATCGCAACAGCGTGCCGGTGATTGCCCAGCACACCGGCGCCGACAGTGCCTCGGTGATCTACGATGCGCTCTCCGCGGCCAAGGCCCGGGGCATCGATGTGCTGATCGCCGATACTGCCGGGCGCCTGCACAACAAGGGCCATCTGATGGAGGAGCTCAAGAAGGTGCAGCGGGTGATGGGCAAGCTCGACGCCGCCGCACCCCATGAGGTGATGCTGGTGCTCGACGCCGGCACCGGTCAGAACGCGCTGTCCCAGGCGGCCACCTTCAACGAGGCGGTACCGGTCACCGGTATCACCCTGACCAAGCTCGACGGCACCGCCAAGGGCGGCATCATCTTCGCCCTGGCCAAGCAGCTCGGCACGCCGATCCGCTATATCGGCGTCGGCGAGACGGTCGACGACCTGCGGCCCTTTGCCGGCCGTGATTTCGTCGATGCTCTCTTCAATGCGTCGCGCAGCGAGTGAGACGCTAAGCGATGATCGCCTTCGAACATGTCGGCAAGCGCTACGGTGGGCGCTTCGAAGCCCTGGCCAATATCGACTTCCGGGTCCAGCGTGGCGAGATGGTCTTTCTGACCGGTCACTCCGGGGCCGGCAAGAGCTCGCTGCTGCGCCTGATCATGCGCCTGGAGCGCCCGTCCCGTGGCAAGGTGCGGGTGGCCGGCCATGACATCGCTGGCCTGCACGCAAGCCAGGTGCCCTTCTACCGGCGCCAGATCGGCGTGGTCTTTCAGGACCATCAGCTGCTCTTCGACCGGGATGTCTTCGCCAACGTGGCGCTGCCGCTTGAGATCCAGGGCGCCGAGCCCCGTGAGATAGCGCGTCGCACCCGGGCGGCGCTGGATAAGGTGGGGCTTTTGCATCGGGAGAAGGCGCTGCCCATCGAGCTTTCCGGCGGCGAGCAGCAGCGGGTGGGTATCGCCCGGGCGGTGGTCAACAAGCCGGCGCTGCTGCTGGCCGACGAGCCAACCGGCAACCTCGACCCCCAGCTCTCCGCCGATATCATGACGCTGTTCGAAGATTTCAATCGCATTGGCACCACGGTGCTGATTGCGAGCCACGATCTGGCGCTCATCGCCCGGCTGCGCCATCGTGTGCTGCGCCTGCGGGACGGACGTCTGATCGGCGACCAGGAGGCCACATGAGCGAACGCGAGAGCGGTAAAGCGGCTCGTTCGTCCTCGCAGCGCGGCGCCCGCAGCCAGCGTCCCGTGATGCGCAGCCGGCTCGGCGCCTGGGCTCGCCACCATCGGGCCATGTGCCTGGACAGTGCCGGCCGGCTGATTCGCACTCCCGTCGCCAGCCTGCTGACCATGCTGGCGATCGCCATTGCCCTGATATTGCCGACCGCCCTTTGGCTGTCCCTGGACGGCGCCAGGCTGCTGGATGCCGAGCTCGATGAGAGCGCGACCCTGACGGCCTATCTGGCAAGCGACGTCGATGAGCGCGAAGCGATGCGGGTGGCTGAAGCGCTGGGTGCCTCCCCGGCGGTCGAGGCGGTACGGCTGATCACCGCCGCCGAAGGCATGGCCGAATTCCAGCAGGCGCTGGGGCTCGAGGATGCCCTGGAGCGACTGGAGACCAACCCGCTCCCGGCAAGCGTGGTGGTCTCGCCCAAGGATGCGTCGCCCGAGGCGATGCGCGCGCTGGCGACCCAACTGGAGGCGGTCAGCGGCGTCGACGAGGTGCGCGTGGACCTGGCCTGGCTCGAGCGCCTCAAGCGCCTCGCAGAGCTTGGTCGGCGGGTGACGCTGGCGCTCGGCGTGCTGTTTGGCCTGGGCGTGCTGCTGGTAGTGGGCAACACCATTCGTCTGGCCGTGGAGAGCCGCCGCCAGGAAATCGAAGTGGTGACCCTGATCGGCGCCACCCACGGTTTCGTGCGCCGCCCCTTCCTCTACAGCGGCGCCTGGTATGGCCTGGGGGGCGGGCTGCTGGCCTGGGCGCTGCTGGCGCTTGGCAGGCAGTGGCTGAGTGCCCCGGCCACGGCGCTGGCCGAGAGTTACGGGGCAAGCTTCACAATGCCTGGGCTGGATGGTGCAGGTTCGGCAACGCTATTGATTTCGAGTACACTACTTGGTTTGCTGGGGGCCTGGATCGCGGTTTCGCGCCATCTGGCTGACATTCGTCCCCGGTAAGCTACACTGCGTGGCGATGCGGATATCGCATGGCGATAGACTGGCATTCACCGGAACTTTATGGTCTGGTGGACGTCAAACTTGCGAAACGTTAGTCATCTAATGATCTGGGTTCTATCCCCTAGCCTTGATCATGACGTCCGCTCCCGCGCACAAGCGATTCATCTTTATGTTCTTGTGCGCACGATACTGAGGGCAAACTTGGAGACATCCTGCATGAGCACCAGTCTTCTGCCTGCTGGCCATCTTTCCCCGGGCCATGACCTGAACGGGTACATTCAGGCGGTCAACGGCATTGCCGTGTTGACCGCCGACGAAGAGCGCGAGCTGGCCTTCCGCCTTCATGATGAGAACGATCTCGAGGCGGCCCGTCGGCTGGTCATGTCGCACCTGCGCTTCGTGGTACATATTGCCCGCAGCTATTCCGGCTACGGCCTGCCCCAGGCAGACCTTATCCAGGAGGGCAACGTGGGACTGATGAAAGCCGTCAAGCGCTTCGACCCGCATCAGGGCGTGCGTCTGGTGTCCTTCGCGGTGCACTGGATCAAGGCCGAGATCCATGAGTTCGTGCTGCGCAACTGGCGCATCGTCAAGATCGCCACCACCAAGGCTCAGCGCAAGCTGTTCTTCAACCTGCGCAGCGCCAAGAAGCGCCTGGCCTGGCTGAACAATGACGAGGTCGATGCCATCGCTAAGGACCTCGACGTCAAGCCGCATGTGGTGCGCGACATGGAAGGGCGGCTGTCGTCCTACGACGCCGGCTTCGATGCGTCGCCGAGCGATGACGATGAGTCCTCATCCTATCAGGCGCCGGCAAACTTCCTCGACGACGGCCGCTACGATCCGGCGACTCAGCTCGAGGACAGCGATTGGGAGCAAGACTCCACCCGTCGCCTGCGCGAAGCGCTGGGCGAGCTCGACGAGCGCTCTCAGGACATCCTGACGCGTCGTTGGCTCAACGAGCCCAAGGCGACCCTGCACGATCTGGCAGATGTCTATGGCGTTTCCGCCGAGCGTATCCGTCAGCTCGAGAAGAATGCCATGAAGAAGATCAAGCAGCAGATCGGCGACGCTTTGGTGGCCTAGTCATCCGAAGCTTAAGCCTCGCCGACTGAGTGCGGTCGGCGACATGCGCTGACATGAAAACCCCCGATGCTTTGGCATCGGGGGTTTTGTGTTTCTGGGCCATTGCCTCTGGGTCATGTCACTGAGTAAGCATTATTCGCGTCAGTGACATTGGCCGCCGTCAGGCGCGGGCGAGATCCGGGACGTCGACGAGCAGGCGCTCGGCAAGCAGCGTCCACTGGTCGTCCCAGAACTCGGTGGGGCGGCGCTTGAAGTCGCTCCTGACGTACTGGGAGATCTGGCCCTCCACGTGCACCATCAGCAGGTTGGCACTGGCCGAGGCAGAGACCCGCGGCCGGCAACGCTCGTTAAGCTCGGCCTCGCGCAGCACCTGCTTGAGCTGAGTTTCCAGGCGCTCGAAGAGCTGGTGGATGCGCAGGCGCAGACGCGCGGTCTCGCCGGTCAGGGCGTCGCCGCCGAGCAGCCGGGACAGGCCCGGGTTCTTCTCGGCGAAACCGAGCAGCAGGGTGATAATCTGCTGGCAGCGCGGCAGGGTTTCCGGGGTCTCGTCGAGGATGCGCCGGATGCGCTCGAACAGGCTCTCCTCGATGAATTCGATCAGCCCCTCGAACATGCGCGCCTTGCTCGGGAAGTGGCGATACAGCGCAGCCTCCGAGACACCGACCTGGCGGGCCAGGGCGGCGATGGTGATGCGCTTGCCGCTGTCTTCCTCGAGCATCAGCGCCAGCGCCTGGAGGATCTGCTCGCGGCGGTTGGGTTTGTTGGTTTCCTGCGTCATGAGCTTCTTCTAATAATATTTTGGGATCTTGAACTCATCCTACTGAGCCTCCGCAAGCGGGGCAAACCGTTAAGAGAGACTCGTGATCAGTGCTCGCTTTCAAGAATTTGGGTGCCGACCCCGGCCTTGGTGAAGATTTCCAGCAGGGTGGCGTGGGGGACGCGACCGTCGATGATGTGCGCGCTGGCCACGCCGCCCTTGACGGCCTCGAGGGCGCAGCGGATCTTCGGCAGCATGCCGCCATGGATGGTGCCGTCGGCGATCAGGTCGTCCACGTCCTGGGTCGAGAGCCCGGTGAGCACTTCACCCTCGGCGTTCATCAGTCCCGCCACATTGGTCAGCAGCATCAACTTCTCGGCGGACAGCGCCTCGGCGACCTTGCCGGCCACCAGGTCGGCGTTGATGTTGTAGCTGCGGCCGTTCGCGTCGACGCCGATCGGTGCGATCACCGGAATGAAGTCGCGGGCGGTGAGCATCTCGATCAGTTCGGTGGAGACGTGCTCGACCTCGCCGACATGGCCGATGTCGATGATCTCTGACGCCGTCATCTCCGGGCTCTTCTGTTCGACCTTGAGCTGGCGGGCGCGGATTTGGGCGCCGTCCTTGCCGGTCATGCCGATGGCCTTGCCGCCGCACTGGTTGATCAGGTTGACGATGCCCTTGTTGACCAGCCCGCCCAGCACCATCTCGACCACGTCCATGGTCTCGGCGTCGGTGACGCGCATGCCGTTGACGAAGCGCGACTTGATCTTGAGCTTGTCGAGCAGCTCGCCGATCTGTGGGCCGCCGCCGTGAACCACCACCGGATTGATGCCGACTTCCTTCATCAACACCATGTCGCGGGCGAAGGAGTCGATCAGGGTGTCCTCGGTCATGGCGTTGCCGCCGTACTTGACCACCACGGTCTTGCCGGAGAAACGCTGGATGTAGGGCAGGGCCTCGGAGAGGACCTCGACGACCTGGCGGGGGTCGCGTGTATGTTCACTCATGA
>Ga0114983_1001006_pt1 | contig 11386 bp, 10 predicted proteins | sample Shrwel_input2_RT_FD_87182 | JGI IMG/M metagenome (GOLD analysis project Ga0114983, IMG submission 87182) | Subsurface microbial communities from deep shales in Ohio, USA - Utica-3 well 1 S input2 RT | ecosystem: Environmental > Aquatic > Deep subsurface > Shale gas/oil reservoir > Produced...
AAAAAAAGAAAAAGAAAAAAGCGATACAGCTGGCAGTGTAGGAAGAAATCGTCAACTGCTAAAATTTGCTAAAGATAATGGTCATATTATAGCTGTTGATCTTGGGGCAACTAGTCTAAATGTTGCCCTCTGCAATTTAGATGCTGAGATTATTGAAATGAAAATGAATGATATTTTAGTCAATAATGGACCAAAAAAAATTATGAAAAAAATCGATCAACTAATAGCAGAACTTTTAGAAACCAATCAGCTTAATCAGAAAAAGATTTTCGGAATTGGAATGGGAGTTCCCGGTCCGGTTGAATTTTCAAAGGGATTGCCTGTATCACCACCAATTATGCCCGGCTGGCACCTCAGTCCACTCAAACAAATTTTACAGGAAAAATACAAATGTCCTGCTTTTATCGATAATGATGTTAATGTGATGGCAGTGGGAGAAAAGCATGCAGGTCTTGCTCAGGATGTTTCTGATTTTATTTTTATTAAAATTGGTACCGGAATTGGGGCCGGCATAATCTGTGAAGATAAACTCTACCGCGGCTCTAAAGGCTGTGCCGGAGATATTGGCCATATAGGAATCGAAGGTGAGGAAGAACTCTGCCCCTGTGGAAACCGGGGCTGTCTGGAAATTGTAGCAGCTGGACCGGCAATTGCCAAAAAAGCAAAGGCAGCAGCTAAAAACCGCGAAAGTGAAATTTTGCTCTCAATACTCAATCAAAAAGGAGATCTAACTGCTAAAGATGTCGGAGAAGCAGTTCGCAAAAATGACTTAACTGCCATTAATATTGTCAAAAACAGCGGTCAGAAAATTGGGCAGGTTGCTTCCAGGCTGGTTAATTTCTATAACCCCTCTTTAATCATTATTGGGGGAGGGGTTGCTAAAATTGGAAATCACCTGATTTCTGCAATCAAGGAGGAGGTGCTGCGCCGTTCTACTTCACTTGCTGTTCAGGATTTAAGGATCGAGTTATCACAAAAAAATGACGAGATTGCTGTGATTGGAGCTGCTGCCATGGCGGTTAACGAAATTTATTCTCATGATAATGTAACTGAGATGATGTATTTAGATGGCATCAGTAGTTAAATGAGGTCAAAGGAGGTGTGATTTTGAAAAGAATAATTACTGTAAACTCAAATACTTACCACGGATTTTCTCTAAAGGATGCTATTTCAGGCATCAAAGAAGCTGGTTTTAACTATATTGAACTTACTGCTACCAAAGGGTGGACAGAACATGTTTTCCCGACCATGTCTTTGAGAGAATTATATGAGATCGAGGATCAGCTTATAGAGGCAGGGATAACACCAATTTCTTTAAGTGGTCACACAAATCTGATGGATAAGGATCGCCTTGATGATTTTATTGCCAATATCCGTCTTGCTCATTTTTTTGGCTGTAAATATATAATTTCTTCAATTGGGGAAGCTCACCTGGAAGATCAGGCGGAAACTTCAGATCAGAAAGTTGCAGCAAATATTAAAAATTTAATTCCTTATTTGGAAGAATATAATTTAATTTTAGGTTTGGAAAACCACGGTAAACACGGAACAGGTAAGCGTTTAAAGGAGATTGTTGATCTGATTGATTCTGAGCGGGTTGTAGTTAATTATGATACTGCAAATGCGATTTTTTATGGAGAGCCGGATCTTAACTTAGAAGCTGATCTAAAAACTGCTGTTGCTAAAATTGGACATGTTCATCTTAAAGATAAGGCTGGAGCACAAGCTGAATGGAATTTCCCTGCTCTTGGTAAGGGGAAAATTAATTTTGAACCGCTTTTTGAGATTTTAAAAGAAAATGATAATAATTCACCATTTAGTATTGAAATTGAGTTTAAAGAGGAGGGGCCTCCAGATTTAGCAGAGGTTAACCAGGCAGTTAAGGACTCCTATGATTTTCTGAAAGAGGCAGGTTTTGAAATCTAATTTTTTGTAGTCTGCAGAAGATGAAAAAGTTAATTAAAAGGTGTTTTTAAACAAAAATATTAAAAAGGGGGAATTAAATGCAGAAAATAGCTATTGTTGGGGCCGGTGGAATGGGAACGGTTCATTATAATAACTATCTTCAGATTGAAAAAGCTGAGGTCAGAGCAGTGGTTGGTCCTTCAGGAGCTGACAAAAAGCAGGCAGAAAAATGGGGGATTAAAATTTATCCTGATATTAAAGAACTGCTGGTTTCGGAGGAAATTGATCTAGTTGACATCTGTACTCCAACTTTTCTTCATGTTGAGCATGCTCTTCAGGCTTTAAATGCCGGTAAAAATGTAATTATTGAAAAACCAATTGCTCTGCACCGGGAAGATGCAGACAGGATTTTTGCTCTGGCAGATGAAAAAAAATCTCAGGTTTATGTCGGCCAGGTTCTGCATTTTACCAGAGAAGTAGAAATTCTAAAAGAAGCAGTAAAAAGTAAAACATACGGCCGGATACTGGATGCCTATTTTACTCGTTTAACTGCTGCTCCAAATTGGGTCCAGGGAGGCTGGATGTTTGATAAAGAAAAAAGTGGTCTGCTTCCTTTTGACCTCCATATTCACGATCTGGATCTGATTGTCAGTCTTTTTGGTAGACCTGAAAGCTACAGTTATACAGCTGCCGGGAGAGAGGAGAGTGAATTTAAAGAACATTACCGTTTTAATTATAATTATGAAGATTTAAATGTTGGGGCAGAAGCGGCCTGGTACAATGCTAATTATCCCTTTACAGCCCGCTGGCGTGTCTACTTTGAAAAAGGACTTTTAGTCAATGAAGAAAAGCTGATTTTTTATCCAGCAGAGGGGGAGTCGGTTGAATTTGAAACAGAGCAGGAACCTAAGATAGAAACCGGGATTAATCTACCGCCAACAGCTATGTTTTATAACGAGCTTTCTCATTTCATTGATTGTGCAGCAAGAGGGATATCTTCAGACAGAATAACTAAAGAACAGTTAATTACTACAGTTGGTATTTTAGAGGAGATAGCCGGCCTGGAAGGAGATGATGTTTTACACAATAAAAGATCAAATTCGGGAGGCACAGCAGTTTAAAATACAGATTGCTGAATAATATTTAGATTATAGTCAACTAAAAAAGGAGGAAATTTTTTATGAGAAAATCTTTAGTGTTTTTAGTTATGATTTTCCTGCTGTTAACACTTGTCTTTGCCGGTGGAGTAAGTGCTCAGGATCAGCCTAAGATTGGTATTTTAGCACCTGCTGTCACCCATGGCTGGGTTGCTGCTGTAGCCTATCATGCTGAAGCTCGCTGTGAAGAACTTTCTGATCAGATTGATTACAGAATCCAGACCAGCAGTAATGCTGCTGAAATGACATCTCAGCTTGATGACCTGCAGACCTGGGGAGCAGATGCAGTAGTTGCTTTTCCTCAGTGGACAGGGATGGAAGTTCCAATCAGAATGGCAATTGAAGATGGGCTTAAAATTGTAAACTTCGATATCAAAATTGATGTAGATGGTGTTTATCGAGTAGCTGGTGACAACTATGATATGGGAGTTGAAGGTGCACATTATATAGCAGATAAAATTGGTAAAGAAGGCACAGTTGTGATTTTAGAAGTACCAACAGCCGGTTCAGTTTCTGAACTGCGTAAAGCTGGATTTTTAGATACCCTGGAAGAAATCGGTGCTGACTATGAACTGCACACCTACGCAACTAAATTTACCAGACAGGCAGGTTTAAGTGACATGTCAGATATTTTAATTAGGCATGATCAGATTGATGCGGTTTATTCCATGGATGATGAAACCTCAATTGGAGTTGTAAAAGCAATAGAGGAAGCCGGTCGGGAAGATATTAAAGTAGTTACTGGTGGTGGAGGAATGCAGGAATATTTCGAAATGATGCCTAAATATGAGGACATCTGGCTGCAGTCTGCACTTTATTCTCCAGCGATGGTAAAAGATGCAGTTGATGTTGCGGTTAAATTACTAAATGGTGAGGAAGTACCAAAAGAAACAATTATACCTACAACTATAGTTGACCGCACAAATTACAAGCAGTTCTTAGATCCAGATTCTCCCTATTAAAATTAAAATAAAATGTTTTCTCAAATTTAATTAATTGAGCTTGATCAGTTAAAATTGAGAAATTAAATAAACAACAGAGTCAGAGGTTATGGTTTCCATAGCCTCTGATTTGAATTGATGGGATGTGATTTAATGAAAATAGAAATGAAAAATATCTACAAAAGTTTTGCTGCAATTGAAGCAGTTAAAGATGTTTCCTTTTCAGCGGAAGGTGGAGAAGTATGCGCTCTAATTGGCGAAAATGGTGCCGGTAAATCTACTTTAATGAATATTTTGGGAGGGGTGCTGTCTGCTGATAGGGGAGAAATTTTAGTTAATGGTCAGGAGGTAAATTTTTATAGACCTGCTGATTCTCTGAGTGCTGGGATAGCTTTTATTCACCAGGAATTAAATTTGATTAACGATCTTCCTATTTATGAAAATATGTTTATCGGCAGGGAGTTAAAGAAAAAAGGTGGAATTTTAGATTTAGAAAAAATGCTCGATAAAACTCAAAAGGTTTTTGATGAGATGAATATTAAATTAGATCCTAAAACAATGGTCAGAGAGCTTGATACCTCCTATAAACAGATAGTCGAGATTTCGCGGGCGATTATGATGGATGCTTCAGTTATTATTATGGATGAGCCTACAACTTCTTTAACTAATCAGGAGATTAAAAGAGTTTTTGAGATGATGGAAACCTTAAAAAAGCAGAATGTGGGTATAGTTTTTATTTCTCATAAATTAAATGAGGTAATAGAATTTTGTGACCGTTATTCGGTGCTTAGAAATGGAGAACTGGTAGCTGAAGGGCTGGTTAAAGATGTTGATGTTGATCAGCTGGCCCGGGCAATGGTCGGTCATGAACTGAGAACAAATACTCTGCAGAGAAAAAACGCGCAGGGTAAGGAAGTTCTCAGAGCAGATAATTTAAGCTATAATAATGATTTTAAAAATATTTCTTTTTCTGTGCACCAGGGAGAAATACTTGGAGTTACAGGACTTTTAGGAGATGGCAGACAGGAACTATTCCAGGCTATATTTGGCAGCGGCCAGATTGAATCTGGAGAACTTTATTTAAATGATCAGAAGGTAGAGATAAAAAATACTACAGATGCACTGCAGAAGGGAATCGGGTATCTGCCCCGGAACCGCAAAGAAAATGGAATCATCAAAGATATGAATATTTTTGAAAATGCTTCAATTGTGACCTGGCCCATATTTGATAACTGGGGAGTTATTGATCAAGAAAAACAGAAGCAAAAATTTGAAGAGCAGGTGGAAAAACTTAGAATTAAAATGGGAGCAAAAAGTGATTCAATCAACAGCCTCTCTGGTGGAAATCAGCAGAAAATTGTGCTGGCCAAATGGTTAACTGCCAATCCAGATATTTTTATTCTGGATAATCCGACTCAGGGTGTTGATGTCGGTTCTAAAGAGGATATTTATGATATTATTCTGGAGCTGGCTAAAGAAGATATTGCAGTTGTGATTTTATCAAGTGAAGCAAAAGAGATAATTAGAATCTGCGACCGGGCTCTGGTAATGTATCACGGTGTTATTCAGGGTGAACTGGATAGAGATAAAATGACTGAACATGAAATTATGCGGCTGGCAACTGGTGCCGGAGTGAATTCAGTGCAGGAGGGGACATAAGATGCAGAAAAATAAAAATCAAAATACAGAAGAAGGATTTAAGCAGTGGTTTTTAAAAAAGTGGTCAACTGAGCCACTTTTCAGTACCGCTATTGCTCTGGCAATAATGATTATTTTGCAGACCTGGAGCCTTGGTTTTGATTATGATTCCTTTGGCAGCTGGTTTTTCACCTGGACCAGAAACTGGGTAAATATATTGAGGAATAATTCTGCAGTCGGTCTGATTGCGCTCGGAATGTCCTTTGTAATTATGTCAGCTGGAATTGATCTTTCTGTGGGCTCAACTTTAGTTGCTGTTGGAGCAGCTTTGATGATGCTGCTTGACAGAGGTCCCAATGGGATTTTAATAAATTTAGGTATTGAGGGCATACCGGCAATTTTAATAGCAATTTTAGTTTCACTGGCTTTCGGTTATTTTCTTGGTAACTTAAATGGAATATTAATCACTAGAGGGGGAATTCCTCCTTTTGTTGTAACTCTGGCAACCATGAAGCTCTATCGCAGTGTAACTCAACATTTTATGCAGGGCTATAATCCAAGGGTACCGATGGAGTTTCTTCCTATTTCAAATTTCGAAATAGGAGGCTACCGGATAATGCCTATTTTTTACTGGCTTTTAATTGCAGGGGGACTTTATTTTGTTTCCAAACGGACTACTTTTGGCCGCCAGATTATTGCTGTTGGCTCCAATGAGAACTCAGCCAATCTTTCTGGAGTAAATGTCAAAAAAGTTAAGCGCAGAGTTTATGCAATTACGGGTCTGTTGGTTGCTTTTGCAGCGATTATCCAGGTTTCACGCATCGGGTCGATGGATTATGCCAATGCCGGCAGTGGTTATGAAATGGAAGCAATTGCAGCTGCAGTTGTAGGTGGAACAAGTATGAGCGGTGGTCGAGGTACGGTGATTGGAACAATACTTGGTGTTTTAATTATTGCAGTAATGAATAATCTGCTCAATCTGCTTGGAGTACCTCCATTTTTACGCGAGGCATTTAAAGGGTTGATTTTACTGGGAGCAGTTTTAATGCAGAAAAATCAGAAGACAGCTTAAGTAATTTAAAATTTGAGGAGTGATTTGATGGCCATATTAAAAGCAGGAATCATTGGCACCGGTTTTGTTGGGGAGGCTCATGTTGAAGCTTTGAGAAGGCTGCACAATATCGAGGTCAGAGCTGTTGTAGCTAGCAGCCTCGAATCTTCAAAAAAAGCTGCAGAAAAATTAGGCGTTCCCAATTATTATGCTGATTATAAAGAAATGCTGGAAAAAGAAGATTTAGATGTAGTTCACAACTGTACTCCAAATAATCTTCACTTTTCGGTTAACAAAGCTTTTATGGAGGCAGGAGTCCATGTTTTTTCCGAAAAACCGCTGGTGATGAATAGCAAAGAAGGTAGAAAACTCATAGAGATAATTGAAGGCAAAAATCTTTATGCCGGGGTAAATTATAATTACCGTCACTATCCTTTGATCAAAGAAATGCAGAATCAGGTGCTAGAGGAAGTTGGTGAACTTTTTCATGTCCGCGGTTATTATTTGCAGGACTGGATGCTTTTTGATACTGATTACAGCTGGAGGGTTGATCCTGAAAAAGGTGGTAAATCACGAGTTGCAGCAGATATTGGCTCGCATTTCTGTGATCTCCTGCAGTATCTGACAGGCAAGAAAATAACTAGACTAATTGCTAATACAAAAATTGTTCATCCAGTTCGGAAAAAACCACTTTCAGAAATAAAAAGTTTTGCTCAGGCTGATCAGGAGGCTGAATATGAAGAGTATGAAGTAGAAACTGAAGACTATGCTTCTATACTTTTTGAGTTGGAAGATGGTACAGCCGGTAATTTTACAGTCTCCCAGGTGGATGCCGGCCATAAAAACGACCTGTTTGTAGAAATTAGCGGCAGTAAAAAGAGCCTGAGCTGGTCTCAGGAAAACGCAAATCAATTATTTATCGGTTATCGTGATCAGGCAAATCAGAATTTAGTACGTGATCCGGCTCTTTTAGAAGGAAAAGCGGCCGAGCGCTGCTATTATCCAGGGGGACATATTGAAGGCTGGTCAGAGGGATTAAAAAATTCAATTAAAGATTTTTATGACTGTATTCTTGAAAAGGGAGATCCTGCTGAATATGATTTTGCCACCTTTGCAGATGGACAGCAGGAAGTTAAGATTACAGAAGCTATTTTAAAAAGCAGCCGGGATGAAAAATGGGTTGAAATTGCATAGGTGTAAAATTCAAATTAAAAATTGAATTATTTGTGAGCAGCAAAAATTTATTATTAAAAATTATAAATTACAAGGAGTGTGAAATATGGGCCGTAAAGTGACTTTGTTTACCGGACAGTGGGCAGATATGAAGTTTGAAAAGATAGCCCAGACAGCAAGTGAAATAGGTTATGATGGACTGGAAATAGCCTGCTGGGGAGATCATCTTGATGTGCAGAAGGCAGCAGAAGACAGCTCTTATGTAGAAAAAAAATTGGAAATACTTGATAAATATAATCTTGGGGTCTGGGCTATCGGTAATCATCTTGCCGGTCAGTGTGTTGGAGCACGTTATGATCCCCGCCTTGATAACTTTGCTCCAGAAAAATATGCTGGTAAGCCTGAGGAAATTAGAAAATGGGCGGTAGAAGAGATGAAGCTGACAGCTCTGACAGCCAGCAATCTGGGAGTTGGTGTTGTTACAGGTTTTACAGGTTCTCCAATCTGGAAGTTTTTTTATTCCTTCCCTCAGACCACAGAGCAGATGGTGGAAGCAGGATTTGATCAGATAGTTGAACTCTGGAATCCAATTCTAGATGTTTTTAAAGAAAACGGGGTCAAATTTGCCCTGGAAGTTCATCCGACAGAAATCGCCTTTGATTTTTACACAACTCAGAAGCTCTTAGATAAATTTGACCATCGACCTGAATTTGGGATTAACTTTGACCCCAGCCACTTAATCTGGCAGGGTCTGACACCACATCTATTTTTGCGCGATTTTAGTGAAAGAATCTATCATGTGCATATGAAGGATGCAGCAGTGACTCTAAACGGTAGAGAAGGAATTTTGGGTTCACATCTTCCCTTTGGTGACCGCCGCCGGGGCTGGGACTTCCGTTCTCTCGGCCATGGAGATATTGACTTTGATGAGATAATAAGGGAGTTAAATCAGATGAATTATACCGGACCTCTTTCTGTAGAATGGGAAGACAGTGGTATGGACCGAATTTATGGAGCCAGAGAAGCCCTTGATTTTGTTCGTGATATTGATTTTAAACCTTCAGAACTTGCTTTTGATGACTCAATGGAAAAATAAAATTTTTGGTACCAGGTACAAAACAGCTGTTTTGTACCTGGTTAAAGTTTTTTAATTCACAATATATTTTTAACCTATTAATCGGCTATTTACGATTTGCGATAATTATGTTATAATATTTCACAGAAAAGATTAATTATGCAGAATTTGGAAACATGATTTAGGCTGCGGAGCTGGTTTTGATGTTTTTTTAGCTGCCAGAAAAGTTGGCAAAAATGGTAAGGTAATTGGTATTGATATGACAGAAGCCATGATCGAAAATGCAAAAAATAATGCTCAAAAAAATGAGATTGATAATGTAAAGTTTGTTTTAGGAGAAATCGAAGAACTGCCTTTAGAAGATAACAGCATCGATGTAATTATTTCTAATTGTGTAATCAATTTGTCGCCTGCTAAGGAAAAAGTGTTTGCTGAAGCAAAAAGAGGCGGCAGACTTGCAATTTCTGATATACTTAAAGTAGATGAATTTCCGGAGGCGATCAAGTTCGATTTGGACAATTACAGCAGCTGTGTAACAGGAAGTATTGAAAAAGAAAATCTGTTTTCGATTTTAGAAAAGCTGGAATTTAAAAAAATTGAGGTTGAAAGAAAAAATTAGAGTGATCAAATAGTTGAAGACTGGCTTTCCGGGATTGATATTAATAATTATATCTATTCTGCCTACATTAGAGCAGAAAAGTAAAATGAATAAAGTTGATTTAATTTTAACTTGATACCAATCTTTTTGTCATTTTCTTTAAAAATTTATATTTTTAATGTACAATTAGTTATGTAATCTTAAAAGCCTGGAGTGATTACTATGAAAGAAAAAACAAAGGAAGAAAAAAATAAGGATCAAAATTTTGATCAGCTGGCTCAACTTGCGCGCGGCCTGAGCCATCCGCATCGGCTCAGAATTATTAAAATTCTGGCTGAGCTGCCTTCAGATAATCAGTGTATGGTCAGCAGTATTGTTGATCAGCTGCCTATTGCTCAGTCTACGGTTTCTCAGCATCTTAAGATTTTAAAAGAAACCGGCTGGATAGAAGGTAGAAATGATGGTCCACGTGTCTGCTATTGCATTAATGAAGATGTCTTTTCAAAATATATTATTCAGCTTGATCAATTGTTTAAAACACTGTAATTTTAAAGTAGGGATTATAGTTTAATTGCTAATTAAAAAAATTGTATTTTATTTCACTTAAACCTGGTACACGAAATTGATTTCGGTACCTGGTACAAATAAATGGGGGTGAAAATTATGGATGGAAAAAAGAGATCTAATATCAAAAAAGGTTTAAAAGTTAAAGTAGTTCAGAAAAAGGATCAGAGAAGTGGAAATTTAACTGAGGGTGTTGTTAAAAGAATTCTAACTAATTCTGCAACTCATCCTCATGGAATTAAAGTTATGCTCGAAAGCGGAAAAGTTGGTAGAGTCAAAGAAATAGAATAATAGCTGTAACCATTACCCATATTGCTGAGATATGGGTAATTTTTTTGATTATTTACTTATGTTTTATTGTAATCAGTATCATTTACCTATATAATAGAGCTAAGGAGATGTTGAAAATGGACGAGAATAATTTAAAATTACTGCCTCCAGAATTGAATCCAGAAAAGAGTCAAATTTTAAAGCAATTAATCCATTCACATAAAGCTTTAGCTGAATTGAAGGGTTTTTCAGAAACAATTCCCAATAAAAATATTTTAATAAATTCTGTCATAATAAATGAAGCTAAGGATAGTTCTGAAATTGAAAATATCATTACTACTCATGATGAATTATTTAGGGCAATGAGCAAAGAAAATTATAATAATCCTGCTGCCAAAGAAGTGGTGAATTATAGAAGAGCTCTCTGGCGGGGGTTTGAGCTAATAAAAGAAAAGCAGATCTTAACAACTAATATAATTATAGAAATACAGAGTATAATAGAAAATAATAATGCTGGTATCAGAAAAGTTCCTGGGACAGTTCTCAAAAATCCTCAAAGTGGAGAAGTTATTTATACACCACCGGAATCAGAAGCAAGAATTAGAGATTTACTCAATAATCTAGAAAATTATATTAATGATGATCAAGATGAGGTAGATCCGTTGGTTAAAATGGCAGTTATTCATTATCAATTTGAATCAATTCATCCCTTTTATGATGGAAATGGTAGAACAGGCCGAATCATAAATGTCTTATATTTAGTTTTAAAAGATATTTTAAATAGTCCTATTTTATATCTAAGTAAGTATATTATTGAAAACAAAACTAGCTATTATTCATTATTTCGGGAAGTAAGAGAAAATGATCGTTGGGATAAATGGATTATATATTTTTTAAAAGGGGTTGAAGAAACGGCAGCTGCCAGTTTAAATTTATTAAAAAAAATTAATAATTTAATTGAAAAAACTGCTGAGGATATGAAAGCTAAAACACCTAAAATTTATTCGAGAGAGC
>Ga0114983_1001008_pt1 | contig 11378 bp, 10 predicted proteins | sample Shrwel_input2_RT_FD_87182 | JGI IMG/M metagenome (GOLD analysis project Ga0114983, IMG submission 87182) | Subsurface microbial communities from deep shales in Ohio, USA - Utica-3 well 1 S input2 RT | ecosystem: Environmental > Aquatic > Deep subsurface > Shale gas/oil reservoir > Produced...
GATCGGCGTTGCCTGTCAACCCCTGATCTTTCCCTCTCCACCGCCGGCAACCTGTCCCGTCGCCGGCAGCGGATGCGTACTCTACGGATTTCCCCGGGGCCGTGCAAGGCCTCAATGAAGAAAGAACGGCGACCCGCTCATCCAGTGGGGTGATAACCAGCCAGGACAGCAGATGATCGTGGGCAAAGGCGACCGGCTCCGGCATCTCAAGCCGCTCCCTTGGCAGCGTCCTCAATACCTCAGACATGCCCGGCTCGCCCTGTACCGAGCACAACATGGGCCGGTCGATCAGCTCCACGGCGGAGACCGGCGAGCGCTTGAGAGCGATGGTCGCACGGCAGGTGGCGCCCATATCCGGGAAGCAGGCCAGAGTGCGCAGCGGGTCATTGATCAGCCGCTCCGTCGTCGCCAGCACCGCCTTGAGATCGCGCCAGATATTCGTGGCCATCAGGCACCCTCCGCCTGGGTAGTGGCGTGGCGCACCAGCACCACCAGCGCCCGGGGGCCATGTACGCCATAGGCCAGGGTCTGCTCGATATCGGCGGTCTTGCTGGGCCCAGAGATCAGCAGGGCGTTGGTGGGCATGCCGCCGGCCCAACCATGGGCCTTGACGACATCGAAGAAAGTGTCCTCGAGGGTATCGGCATCCAGCACGGCGATATGGATCGGCGGCACCAGGCTAATCAGGCGCGGCTCGTCCGGCGTCGGCCACAGCCACAGGCTGCCGGTCTCGGCGATGGCGCCACGGGTAGAGGTCAGGCCGGCATCCACGCTCTCGAACTGCTCGCGCTGCCAGGTCTCAATATCACGATCGACGTCGACCAGCTCGACCTCGGCACCGGCCAGGGCGCGGCGCGCCTCCACCGCCACCGAGTGCTGCTTACCCAGCGCCAGGCGTCGCATGCCTTTGTCGGCGAGCACCTTCGTCAGGGTATCGGTCCAGGTCTCGTGGGGAGTGTGGATCACCTCGCCATGCACCGAGGTAATCCAGTGCTCGAAGCGCGCCAGACGCTCCTCGGCACTCCAGCCGCGGTTTGTCACCACGGCGAAGTCGCTGTCGGGCGCACTCAAGGGGCCGTCGGCCCGTTCGCGCAGGCGCTTGAGGATGGCATCGCGGGCACGCATCAGGGCTCCTCCTCGTGGCTCTTGTTGTTCGGCTGATGGCTCTTGCTCGCCTGGTGACGCTTGACCAGCGCATGCAGGGTGGTGCCGGCGGGCTTCGGCGCGGTGCGGTAGTCGGTCCAGACGCCCAACTTCGCGGGCATCAGCGCCCTGAGTTTGCCGGGTACCGAGGTTCCGGCACGCCACACGGCGGGATGGGTGGCCAGCCACTGGAAACCCTTCCAGGCCGCGGCCTCCTTGCGGGTGCGCTTGACGCCGGCGCCGGGTACGTTGCCGCGCCCCTCGCCCACCGACTCGCGGCGCAGCCGCACCAGCAGGTCGGGAATCGGGATCTTCACCGGGCACACCTCGCCACAGGCGCCGCACAGGCTCGACGCCGTGGGCAGGTCCTTCGTCTCCTCGAGGCCCATCAGGTGGGGCGAGAGGATGCTGCCGATGGGGCCGGGGTAGGTGGTGCCGTAGCTGTGCCCGCCCACCCGGGTGTAGACCGGGCAGTGGTTCATGCAGGCGCCGCAGCGGATGCAGCGCAGGGTGTCGAGCAGCTCGTCGTCCTGGTAGATGCGGGAGCGACCACTGTCGACCAGCACCAGGTGGACCTCCTTCGGCCCGTCGTGCTCGCCCTCCTTGCGCGGCGAGCTGATCATGTTGAAGTAGGTGGTGACGTGCTGACCGGTGGCCGAGCGGGTCAGTAGGGCATAGAGGGGCGGCACGTCACGCAGCTGCTCGACGACCTTCTCGATACCGGTCACGGCGATGTGGACCGGCGGCACCGTGGTGGTCATGCGGCCGTTGCCCTCGTTCTCCACCAGGCACAGGGTGCCGGTCTCGGCCACCGCGAAGTTGACCCCGGAGACCCCCACGTCGGCGGCCATGAACCGCTCGCGCAGCTGCTGCCGAGCCGCCGCGGTCATGGTGTCGACGTCGCGGGTGCGCTCGGTGCCGGTCTTGTCATGCAGGATCTCGGAGATCTCGTCGGTATTGAGATGGATCGCCGGCATGATGATATGCGAGGGCGTCTGCTCATTGAGCTGTACCAGGTATTCGCCGAGGTCGGATTCCAGCGCCTCGATGCCAGCTTGCTCCAGGTACGCATTGAGGTGCATCTCCTCGGTGACCATCGACTTGCCCTTGACCACCGAGCGGGCGTCGTGGGACTCGCAGATCTCACGGATGATCCGGCAGGCCTGCTCGCCGTCCTCGGCCCAATGCACCCGGATGCCGTTGGCCTCGCAGTTGGCCTCCAGCTGTTCGAGCAGGTCGGGCAGCTTGGCGAGTGCCCGCAGGCGGATGTTGGCGCCCAGCTCGCGCAGGGTCTCCAGGTCCCAGTCGGCAAAGCTATCGCGGCGCTTGGTCATCAGGCCGTCCATCGCCTTGCGGAAGTTGGCGCGGATCTGCGGATTGCCCAAGGCATCGTGGGCCTGGTGATGGAACTCGCGCGGCGTGTAGGTTTGAACGCCTTGGGGTCGAACATCGTGGCTCTGTAGGCTCATGAGGTCCTCCGCCACAGATAGCTGGCGATATGCTCGCCCTGGACCGGCGTGTGCTGCTGTTCGAAGCGCCCACCGATGTTCATCAGGCAGCCGCAGTCGGAGGTCACGAAGCGCTGGGCGCCGGCCTCCGCGATGGCGGTGGTCTTGTCCTCCACCATGGCGGCGGAGACCTCGGGATGGCGCACCGCGAAGGTGCCGCCGAAGCCGCAGCACTCGGCGCCGCGCGCCTGCTCCACCAGTTCGACCTGGCCAAGCTGGGCGAGCAGGGCGGGACCGGCCTCGGCCAGCCCCATCTCGCGCCGGGCGCTGCAGGAGGTGTGCATGGCGACCTTCTCCGGCGCGCCGCTATCCTCAAGCTTGAGGTGGCAGACGTGGACCAGAAATTCGGTCAGCTCATAGACCCGCCCGGCCACTTCATTGGCCTGCGACTCGCGGTCAGTGCCGGCAAAGAGCTGGGGATAGTGGGTGCGCATCATGCCGCCGCAGGAGCCGGAGGGCACCACGATCGGCCAGGGCTTGGGGAAGAGGTCGAGCTGAGCCGTCGCCACTGCGCGGGCCTCCTGCTGATAGCCCGAGGTATAGGCCGGCTGCCCGCAGCAGGTCTGATCCTCGGGGAAGAGCACCTCGATGCCCTCTCGCTCGAGCAGGCGGATAGCGTCGAGGCCAGCCTGGGGATAGAAGAGGTCGACGAGACATGTACCAAAGAAGTAGACCTTCTCCGACTTCGACGGATAGAACTTGACTGGCGTCATGGGCAGTATCCTGGACAGCACAGGGGCACGGCAGCGTTACGCTGAAGTCGTTGGTTCGGGCTACGGTAAATTGGTAAAACCCATTAGACGAAAATATTGCCGCACACTAGGAAGCGGAGCCTGCAGTGTCAAACGCTCGACGCTCGCTTCCCAGCCCTGACCATTCATACTTTAGTTTATGTCTATCAACGCTTCTGCCAACACCTTGATGCTGATGCAGAAATCTATCCTGCCTGTGACCATGACAAGGTGCTGGAGACCGGCAGCTTGGTATTACCAATTTGACGACGATATGATGCCGGCTTTCACCACCTGCTTCGGAGCCATCACCATGGCCTATCAGCCCGTCCGCCAGCCTCGCCTTGCCGACGTCATCACCGAGCGCCTCGAGGCGCTGATCCTCGAGGGCAGCCTCAAGCCCGGCCAGCGCCTGCCGCCGGAGCGCGAACTGGCCGAGCGCTTCGGCGTCTCGCGCCCCTCGCTGCGCGAGGCAATCCAGAAGCTGTCGGCCCGGGGCCTGCTGACCAGCCGCCAGGGCGGCGGCACCTTCATCAGCGAGGAGCTCAACAGCGGCTACAGCGACCCGCTGCTGGAGCTGCTCTCGCGACACGGGGAATTCCACCTCGACCTGCTCGAGTTCCGCGATGCCATGGAGGGCATCTCCGCCTACTACGCCGCCCTGCGTTCCACGCCCACCGACAAGGCGCTGCTAATCAAACGCTTCGAGGAACTGGAGGCGTGCTTCAAGGGCCGCGACCCGGCGCTTGAGGCCCGCGCAGACGCGGCCTTCCACATGGCCATCGCCGAGTCGGCCCACAACGTGTTGCTGCTGCATACCCTCCGCGGCATCTTCCACCTGCTGGAGAAGAGCATTGTCGACAACCTGGCCCATCTGTTTGAGAAGCCCGAATCGCGCCCGCTGCTGATGCAGCAGCACCGCGCCCTGCTCGATGCCATCCTCGAGGGTCGTGCCGAGGACGCCCGCAGCCGCGCCCACGAGCACCTGGTCTTTGTGGAAGAAGGGCTGCTCGAGGTCGAGCGCGCCGAGACCCGGGCCCAGCGCGCCCTGCGCCGCGCCCAGGCCATGCCCGCCAACGCCCGCTGAGCTCAATCATGCCGATGATGTCACGACAGCGGATTCACCAGCCGCGATGGCGGCTGGCGTCTCTTGAGTTGGAGCTTACCATCTACAGGCCGCCCAGCAGGCCCGCCACCGCGGCCCGCGTGAGCGAGGCCTGCAAGCCGCGTGGCCTGCCGCGCAAGGCCCTCTGCGACACGCTCAGGAAGTATGGCCTCAAGAGCGAGGACTATCGCCAGAGCGAGACCCCCTGGCACAGCAGCTCACGCAGCGGCCACCAGGGGGGAAGCCAGGGCGCCAGGCTCGCTGCCGCCATCAGCATCACCAGGGAGTTGCCTGGCTCGCGCCAGTCGAAGGGCTTGAAGGCCGTGCCGAAGGAACGCTTGAGCCGCCCCCCGGTGAGATCGACGCTGTACAGCTCGTCGAGCAGCAGGTGGATCATGAAGCCCAGCGCCAGACTCATGCCATGGGCCCAGGCCAGGTGGTCGGTCTGGCCGAACAGCCGGTGGCTGAGCGCCGTGGTCACCAGGCCACAGAGCCCTGCCGCCAACAATGAGTGCCAGAGGCCGCGATGCACGGTGAAGCGAGCAAACAGCGCACCGGCCAGGTAGCGCACGCCCAGGTAAATCGCCCCGCACACCATCAGCAGGCTGCCGGTGGCCAGCCGCGACTGCAGCATCAGGGCTCCGGCCACCACCGCGGGAACAGCAAGCAGGTTGAAGATCAGGCGGATCGCCCGCGAGCGGTCGGCATCGATGTCGGGCAGGATACCGCCGAAGGTCACCAGCGCCAGCAGCGGCAGGCTCTCCACGGCGTTCCAGAGACCCGCCTGCCAGCCGCCATGGGCCAGCACGGCGCCGGCGGCGGCGGCCACGCCAAGGTGGGTGCGAAAGTTGGCCATGCCGGGGCGCGCCCTCGATCACTGGATAAATGACCAGATTATCGCGCGCCCCGACAATAAAAACAACAGGTTAGAAAATTACTCCCGCTGAGCGGCCAGGTATTCGTCCTTGAGCCTGACGTAGTTGCCGGCGGTGTAGGAGAAGAAGGCCCGCTCCTTCTCCTTGAGTGGGCGCAGCGCCTTGGCCGGGTTGCCGGCGTAGACGTGGCCGCTCTCCAGGTGCTTGCCCGGCGTCACCACGGCGCCGGCGGCGATGATCACCTCGTCCTCGACCACGGCGCCATCCATGACGATGGCGCCCATGCCCACCAGGATGCGGTTGCCGAGGGTGGCGCCGTGGAGGATCGCCTTGTGGCCGATGGTCACCTCCTCGCCGATGGTCAGCGCGAAGCCGTCAGGATTGAAGTCGCTGGCGTGGGTGATGTGCAGCACACTGCCGTCCTGCACGCTGGTGCGCGCGCCGATACGGATGCGGTGCATGTCCCCGCGGATCACCGCCATGGGCCACACCGAACAGTCGTCGCCCAGCACCACGTCGCCCAGCACCAGGCAGGCCGGGTCGATATAGACCCGCGCGCCCAGCTGCGGCGCCTGTCCCCTCCAGGGTCGCAGGTTGCTTGTTTCGCTCATTGCTCACCTCGTCTTGTCAGATCAGGTCTTGCCAGTTCACGCATCTCAGATCAGTCCGGCCAACAATACGATCAACGTCAGCGGAATCGACACCCAGCGCACCAGCGCGCGCCACACACGAAAGCCGTTGGGGCCGGCATCCAGCGCCCGCCGGCTGGTTTCCTCAGGCATTACCCAGGCGGCGAAGATGGCGATCAAGAGCCCGCCCAGCGGCAGGAAGACCTCGGGTGGAATGCTGCTGACCAGCTCGAAGGGGTTCATGCCGAACAACACTCGGCTCTCGGCCAGGCTCGAGAACGAGAGCACCGAGAGCATCCCCAGCGCCCAGACCACCACCCCCACCACAGCCGCCGCCGCTTTCCGCCGCAAGCCCCAGCCCTGCAGGATGGCGACCATCGGTTCGGCCAGGTTGATCGAAGAGGTCCAGGTGGCCAGCAGCAGCAAGAGGAAGAACAGCGACAGCCATAGCGGCCCTCCGGGAAGGTCAGCGAAGGCCACCGGCAGGGTGACGAACATCAGCCCCGGCCCCTCGCCGGGATCCAGCCCTTGGGCGAACACTACCGAAAAGATGGCGATACCGGCCAGCAGAGCCACGGTGACGTCCAGCACCGCCACCGCGACAACGGCTCTGGAGAGGCTCTGGTGTTCAGGCATGTAGGCACCATAGGCCATCAACGCACAGGCGCCCACCGCCAGGGTGAAGAAGGCGTGGCCCATGGCCTGCAGCATCACCAGGGGCGTCACTGCCGCGAGGTCGGGCAAAAACAGCCAGGCCAACGCCGGCGCGAAGCCGTCGGTGGTGGCGGCGTAGCCCGCCAGCACCAGCAGCAGCAGGTAAAGCAGCGGCATCAGCAGGTTGTTGAGCCTCTCAAGCCCCTTGGCCACCCCGGCGGCAACCACCAGCATGGTCATCATCAAGAAGAGGGTATGGTTGAAGGTCATGCGCCCGGGGTCGGCGAGGAAGGCATCGAAGTCAGCGCCGATCTCCGTCGCGCTGCGCCCCACGAAGTCACCATTGACCGCAGCCACCAAAAATTCGATGGACCAACCCGAGACCACCGAGTAGAAGGAGAGGATGCAGAACACCGTGAAGGCGCCGAACAGTCCCAGCCAGCGCCAGTGGCGGCTCGCCCCGGCCTGGCCGGCCAGATAGCCCAGCGACTGCATGGGACTGCGCCGTCCGGCGCGGCCGATCAGGATCTCGGCCATCATCATCGGCAGCCCTAGCAGCAGCACGAAGGCCATATAGAGCAGCAGAAAGACGGCACCGCCGTTCTCGCCGGTGATGTAGGGGAAACGCCAGATGTTGCCCAAGCCTACCGCTGCACCGGTCACCGCCAGGATAAAGGCGCGCCGCGTGCTCCAGCGCTCCAGTGTCTCGTTCATGGACCCACTCCGCGAGCCTGAAAAGGGCGCAAGCCTAGCACATTGAAACCGGCCGCGGCCGCCCGCATGTAAAACCCATTCCTAGTCTCTACCCGAGGTGTGCATGTCCCGTAACCCGCTGCTCGAATCCCACGAACTGCCTCCTTTCGATGCCATCCGCCCCGAGCACGTGGTGCCGGCCATCGATACGCTGCTGGCGGAGAACCGCACGGCCATCGAGGCACTGGTGGCAGATGCCGAGACGACCGCGCCGAGCTGGGAGAGCCTAGCTGCCCCGCTAGAAGCCCTCAATGACCGTCTGGCGCGGGCCTGGTCACCGGTCTCGCACCTCAACGGCACCATGAACAACCCCGAGCTGCGCGAAGCCTACCAGGCTTGCCTGGGCAAACTCTCCGACTACAGCACTTGGGTCGGCCAGCACGAGGGGCTGTTCCGGGCCTGGCAGGCGCTGCGTGACGGCCCCGCCTGGGAGACCCTCGACGAGGGGCAGCGCCGCACCGTGGAGAACGCGCTGCGCGACTTCCGCCTGGCCGGCGTGGACCTACCCGCCGAGAAGAAGCGACGCTACGGCGAGATCAAGTCACGGCTCTCCGAGCTCTCCAACACCTTCTCCAACCAGTTGCTGGACGCCACCCAGGCCTGGCACCTGGACCTCGCCGACGAGACCCGCCTCAGCGGCCTGCCCGAGAGCGCGCTGGCCAGCCTGCGGGCCAATGCCGAGGCCAAGGGGCTGGCCGGCTACCGCATCACCCTGGACTTCCCCAGCTTCTTCCCGGTGATGACCTACGCCGAGGACCGCGAGCTGCGTCGCGAGGTCTACACCGCCTTCGTCACCCGGGCCTCCGACCAGGGCCCCAACGCCGGCGAGTACGATAACGCCCCGGTGATGGAGGAGATCCTCGCGCTACGCCACGAGCTGGCCGAGCTGCTGGGCTTCAGCGACTACGCCGACTACTCGCTCTCCACCAAGATGGCCGAGTCGCCCGACCAGGTGGTCACCTTCCTCGAGGACCTCGCCGCCCGCGCCGTCCCCCAGGCCCGGGAGGAGTATGCGGAGCTCGAGACCTATGCCCGCGACGAGCTCGATATGGACGAGCTCGCGCCCTGGGACGTGGGCTTCGCCAGCGAGAAGCTGCGCGAGGCGCGCCACGCCATCTCCGACGAACAGCTGCGCCCCTATTTCCCCGCACCGCAGGTGGTCGACGGCCTGTTCCGGGTGGTCGAGCGCCTCTACAACGTCACCTTCGCGGAGGACGAGACGGCCCCGCGCTATCACCCCGACGTGCGCTACTTCCGCATCCTCGAGCACGACACCCCCATCGCCGGCTTCTACCTCGACCTCTATGCCCGCGAGGGCAAGCGCGGCGGCGCCTGGATGGACGAGTGCCGGGTCCGCCGCCGCGAGGGCGATGCGGTGCAGCTGCCGGTGGCCTACCTGACCTGCAACTTCACCCGCCCAGTGGGAGACGCGCCGGCCCTGCTGACCCACGACGAGGTCACCACGCTGTTCCACGAGTTCGGCCACGGGTTGCACCACATGCTGACCCGCCAGACCGTCGCCGACATCTCCGGTATCAACGGTGTGGCCTGGGATGCGGTCGAGCTGCCCAGCCAGTTCATGGAGAACTTCTGCTGGGAGCGCGAGGGGCTCGACCTGATCGCCGGCCACGTGGAGACCGGCGAGCCGCTGCCCGAGGCGCTCTTCGAGAGGCTGCTTTCGGCCAAGAACTTCCAGTCCGCCATGGGCATGGTGCGCCAGCTGGAGTTCTCGCTGTTCGACTTCCGCCTGCACCGTGAGCTCGCCGCGCCGAGCGCCGCCGACATCCAGGCGCTGCTCGACGCGGTGCGCGACGCTATCGCCGTGGTGCCGCGGGCTGACTTCAACCGCTTCCAAAACGGCTTCGGACACATCTTCGCCGGCGGCTATGCGGCAGGCTACTACAGCTACAAGTGGGCCGAAGTACTCTCCGCGGATGCCTGGAGCGCCTTCGAAGAAGCCGGTATCTTCGACCCCGAGACCGGTCGGCGCTTTCGCACGGAGATCCTCGAACGCGGCGGCTCACGCGACGCCGCCGATCTGATCCGCGCCTTCCGCGGCCGCGAGCCCAGCGTCGAGCCCCTGCTGCGTCACAGCGGCATCCGTGCCGCCTGAGAAGGTTTTGGCCGCCGGGTTCCCTCGGCGGCCCATGGTGGAGATGACATGACCGTAACCAAACGCTTTATCGCCGGGGCCATCTGTCCGCGCTGCGCCGAGATGGACCGTATCCGCAGCTGGGAGCAGAACGGCATCCGCTATCGCGACTGCGTCAGCTGTGACTTCTTCGAGCAGCTGCCCATCGAGGATGCAGCCCTGCCGGAGCTCGAGACCCGAGTCAATCGCGAGCGCGAGGAGCAGGCACACAGCGATCTGCAGACCGTGAAGATCCTCGACCCCAAAGGGCACTGATGCCCATGGCCAGGGGTGGACGGCGACAACCTCATTTACAAGCAGTACTACCACATCGGCTTCGCCGCCAACACGCCCCGCTATTGGCAGGGCCCGTTGCGTGGCGTAGCGAGCCGTGTCAGTCGCTGATGTTATCGAGGATGCGCAGGCAGGGAGCCGCTTGATTCAAGGTGTAGAAATGCAGCCCCGGCGCCCCGCCGTCGAGCAGCCGCTGGCAGAGCCGCGACACCACCTCCTCGCCGAAGGCGCCAATGGCCTCGCTGTCGTCGCCATAGCTCTCGAGCTGCTTGCGAATCCAGCGCGGGATCTCGGCGCCGCAGGCATCCGAGAAGCGCGCCAGCTTGGTGTAGTTGGTGATCGGCATGATGCCGGGCACGATGGGCGCCTCGACGCCCAGGGCACGAGCCCGCTCGACGAAGTGGAAGTAGGCCTCGGCGCTGAAGAAGTACTGGGTGATGGCGATGTCGGCCCCGGCCTTCATCTTGCGGGCGAAGTTCGACAGGTCCTGCTCGAGGTTGGCCGCCTGGGGATGGGACTCCGGGTAGGCAGCCACGGCGATCTCGAAATGGTCGCCGGTCTCCTCGCGGATGAACTCAACCAGCTCGTTGGCGTAGCGCAGCTGGCCGACGCCGCCCCCGCCCATGCCGGAGGGCAGGTCGCCGCGCAGGGCCACCAGGCTGTCGATCCCCTCCTCCCGGTAGCGCGAGAGCAGCTCGCGCAGCGCGCCCTTGTCGCTGCCGATGCAGGAAAGGTGTGGCGCGGTGGTGAAACCGGACTCGCGCACCATGCGCACGGTGTTCAGGGTGCGGTCCTGGGTGGAGCCCCCGGCACCGTAGGTAACCGAGAAGAAGCGCGGCGCGCGGCTGGCCAGGGCATCGCGAACGCCGACCAGCTTCTCGCGCCCGGCGTCGGTGTTGGGCGGAAAGAACTCGAAGCTGATCCCCAGCGGGTGTTCCTGCGTGCTCATCGGCTTACCTCATGAAAATGATGCATATTGTGGCTATTCTGACGGCTGGCTGTGCTGCCGACCAATGAAAGATACGCGACGCTGCATCAATCCTGCTCATGCAGAAGCGGCACCAGGGCCGCCATAACCCAGGGAAGGACATGACCCCGATCGACCCCGGCACCCTGATGGGCCCGCTCTGGACCCTGCTCGCCTATATCGGCCTGGGTTGGCTGGCCGCCCGCCGGCTGGCGGTGGACCCGCGCCCCGTCGCCACCCTGCTGATCTACCTGGTCGCCCCGCTGACCTTCTTCCGCGGCCTGGTCCTGGGTGGCCCTACGCCGGGCTACCTGCTGCTCACCGCGGCGCTGTTCGTACTGGCCAGCCTGATCGCCGTGGTCGTCCACCGACTGGCAAGACACAGCTTCGCCCCGCCAGAGAGCGCCCTGCTGGCCTTCTCCGCCGGCACCGGCAACACCGGCTACTTCGGCCTGCCGGTGGCGCTGGTGCTGCTGCCGCCCCAGGGGGTGACGCTCTACCTCTTCTGCGTGCTGGGGGTGACCCTCTACGAGTTCACGGTGGGCTTCTACTTGAGCGCCCGAGGGCAGTTTTCAGTACGCCAGAGCC
>Ga0114983_1001010_pt1 | contig 11368 bp, 9 predicted proteins | sample Shrwel_input2_RT_FD_87182 | JGI IMG/M metagenome (GOLD analysis project Ga0114983, IMG submission 87182) | Subsurface microbial communities from deep shales in Ohio, USA - Utica-3 well 1 S input2 RT | ecosystem: Environmental > Aquatic > Deep subsurface > Shale gas/oil reservoir > Produced...
AAAGTCACATCAGCACTAAAATTCAAAGAATAATAATAGCAACAGAAAAATATCGCGATCGCAGCCTTCGGCTGCTCAAAAATAATAAACCCTGCAAAAAAGCAGGGTTTATCGTCAATCTGAAAGCGCCTAGCGGCGCTTTATGATTCTCTTTTTGGACTCTGTATTTGGGCTATATTAAAACCAGTACAGTAGCGCTAAATTAGTGTGCTTGTTCCCAGTTATCACCTTCGTCAGCTTCAACAATAAGTGGTACATCTAACTGCGCCGCTTGTGACATCAGCTCACAAATCTGTTTGGTATATTGCTCAGTACATTCTTTTTTAATCTCAAATACCAATTCATCGTGTACCTGCATGAGCAGCTTAACTGTATTAGGTGCTTGCTGATTAACCCAAGCATGCACGCTTAACATCGCTTTTTTAATAATATCAGCCGCAGTGCCTTGCATCGGTGCATTAATTGCTGCGCGCTCAGCGCCTTTGCGACGAGCGCCATTGCGCGCATTTATTTCTGGTAAATGTAAGCGACGGCCAAAAATTGTTTCTACATAGCCATTTTCGGCCGCTTTCTCACGCGTTGTTTCCATGTATTCTAAAACACCTGGAAAACGCTCAAAATATTTATCAATATAATGCTGCGCTTCATGGCGTGGTACATCAAGTTGACGTGCTAAGCCAAATGCTGACATGCCATAAATTAAGCCAAAGTTTACCGCTTTAGCTTTACGGCGCATATCTGATGTTACCTCTTCAAGCTCAACCCCAAATACTTCAGCAGCCGTGGCACTGTGAACATCTAAGCCATTAGCAAATGCGCTTAGTAATCCCTTATCTTGCGAGAGATGCGCCATAATACGCAGTTCTATTTGGCTGTAATCGGCAGCCACAATTTTATACCCATCTGCGGCAATAAACGCTTCACGAATACGACGCCCTTCCTCTGAACGAATAGGAATATTTTGTAAATTAGGATCGCTTGAGCTTAATCGACCTGTTGCTGTTACCGCTTGGTGATAAGAAGTATGCACTCGCTGCGTGCGTTCATTGACTATCAAGGGTAACTTATCGGTGTAGGTTGATTTGAGCTTAGATAAACCACGATGCTCAATAATCACTTTAGGCAATGGGTAATCATGCGCTAACTCTTGTAGTACTTCTTCTGCTGTAGAGGGCGCGCCTTTAGGTGTTTTTTTGATAACGGGCAATTCGAGCTTTTCAAATAACAGCACCTGTAGTTGCTTTGGTGAGCTTAAGTTAAACGGTTCGCCCGCGATTTCAAACGCTTCTTTTTCAAGCTCAAGTAATCGCTCACCTAAACGTTGGCTATGCGTGGCCAACATATTGCTGTCGATAGCAACACCGGTGCGCTCAATATCAGAAATAACACTTACTAGTGGCATTTCTATATCTTCAAACACCGATTTTAGTTTTTCATCCGCTTCAAGTTTCGGCCATAACACTTGGTGCAAACGCAAAGTAATATCGGCATCTTCAGCGGCATAAGGCGCTGCTTTTTCAAGTTCTATTTGATTAAATGTAAGCTGCTTTTTACCTTTACCAGCAATATCTTCAAAGCTAATATTTTTGTGGCCTAAGTATTTAAGCGCCAACGAGTCCATATCATGACGAGTACCTACGCTATTAAATACATAAGACTCCAGCATAGTGTCGAACTTAATACCATTTAATTCGTAGCCTGCATTGGCAAGCACGCTTTTATCGTATTTTAGATTTTGACCTACTTTAGCTTTATTTTCGTCTGCTAATATTCGCCCCAACTTTTGCATCACAAATTCAAGGCTTAACTGATCGGGCGCACCGGGGTAATCGTGTGCTATTGGTAAATAAGCCGCTTCCCCTGCTTTAACCGCAAAGCTCATACCTACCAATTGCGCTTTCATATACTCTAAACTGGTTGTTTCTGTATCAAAAGCAAATAGCTCAGCTTCATTAAGCTGTTCTATTAATGTCTCAAATTGGGCCTCAGTTAAAATAGTTTCATAGTGCGCATCTTCAACTTTTGGCAGCTCATTCTCTTGCGTTGGTACTGCTAAATGTGTGCCGGCATCTTTTGGGTTGTCTAGCAATTCAGCTAGCCAACGACGAAACTCACATTCACCGTATAAGGCAATTAATTCGTCTTTATTCGGTGTTTGTAATTTAAAAGTATCAAGATCAGATTCAACCTCAACATCACATTTAATAGTGGCAAGCTCATAGCTTAACGGTAAATGATCAATCGCTTTTGCCAGTTTCTCGCCTATTTTACCTTTTATATCAGAAGCATTATCAATTACGCCCTGAAGCGATCCGTACTTTTGTAACCATTTAACTGCTGTTTTAGGTCCACAACCCTCAACGCCAGGAATATTATCTACTTTGTCGCCCATTAAAGCTAAATAATCGATAATAAGTTCAGGTCCAACACCAAACTTTTCAACCACAGTTTCGGGATCTGAAATACTGTCGGTCATGGTATTAATCAAGGTTACATGCTCATTGACCAACTGCGCCATATCTTTATCACCAGTCGATACCAGTACATGACGTTGTTGCTCAGAGGCAATCCGTGCAAAAGTACCGATTACGTCATCGGCTTCCACGCCCTCAATACTAATTAACGGAAAACCCATTGCTTTGATAATACTGTGCAGCGGCGCTATTTGAGTACGCAGATCATCAGGCATTGGCGGACGGTTCGCTTTATACTCACTGTACATATCATTTCTGAAGGTTTTACCTTTGGCGTCAAATACCACCACCATATGTGAGGGATCATATTGTTTGATCAAACTTTTAAGCATGTTTACCACGCCATAAATAGCACCGGTGGCCTCACCCTTAGAGTTGGTTAGATGTGGTGGTGAATGATAAGCACGAAACAAATATGAAGAGCCATCAACTAAAATAAGCGGGTTTTCGGGGATCTGAGCCATGGTAAAATTGGATCCTAAATACAAAAAAGTAATATGAGTGTAAGCATGCCATAAGGCAGTAAATAAAACGACTGTGAATTAATGTGAGTAATCGCGCTACATTTTTAGTAAGTTGTGGATAACTATGTAGATAACACCCACAAGCAGTTCATCCGAAGCATCTTGAAATGCCTAGATTAACTTGTAATTTACTGATTTGTTTAAAAAAAGATAATTCGAGGTTCTTTTTATTATTTTTTTATAAATGTGGAAAAAGCATTTATATCGTCACTGGTTTTATAATCCACCTTAATTATTTACGTCCATTTAAATAACTGGATGAGCATTCTAGCATAATGGATCAAAGATCATAGCGATCCTTTATAATTTTTTTCATGGCTACTAATCACTAAATGGCATATAGCGCATAACAACGTGCTTTGCGCCTAAAAAACGAGCAAATAAATTTTTAAATCGGCTGATTCATCGTGTTAAACTTTATTTAAGAGACTTTAATGGAGCGAAATGATATGAAAAATATAGCTGTAATTTTAGCAGGTTGTGGTGTGTTTGATGGTAGTGAAATTAATGAGGTGGTACTGACTTTATTACACATTGAAAAAAATAATGCTCAGTATCAGTGCTTTGCACCTGATATAGAGCAGTACCACACCATTAATCACATCACTGGTGAAGAAATAGCACAGCCGCGAAATGTATTAGTTGAATCAGCTCGCATCACCCGTGGCAATATAAAGTCACTCGCTGAATTAGACGTTACACAATTTGATGCACTCATTGTCCCTGGAGGCTTCGGGGTAGCTAAAAATCTATCTGACTTTGCTATTAATGGCACTAACGCTAAAGTAAACGAGGCAATACTTAGCGCTTGTAAAGCGTTTGCGGATGCAAAAAAAGCCACTGGTTACATGTGTATTGCACCGGCTCTATTGCCTTTTATTTATCATAAACCTCAGCTTACTATTGGTAATGATAGCGACACAGCAGAGGCTCTTAGCACATTAGGCGCTGAACACGTAGAGTGTAAAGTGAATGATATTGTTATTGATAAAAGCAATAAACTCGTTACGACACCGGCCTATATGTTGGCACAATCCATTATGGATGCAGATGCAGGAATCGATAAGTTAGTGCGTAACGTATTAGCTATGAGTTAGTCGTAAGGGCTTTGATCGCATTAAAGGCGTGATGATCCCGTTTTATAATTTAACTATGCGCTAAACCATGTAATTTTATTGAGTTAAGACAATCATTAGTCGTATTTCTAAATAAAATCGACTCTGAGCATTTTATAAATGACTTAGTGGAGTTATAATTGGTTTAAATTCCGTCATTTAAAATCGTGATTGATCACGTTCAAATTGAAGTGGGCAAGGCAAAATGAAAAAACTATCAGCTGCAGCATTACTTGTGCTAGCAACCACCGCATACGCACAGCCATATGATAACTCTATGACTGAAGATGCAATTAAAAAACGTTTAGCGCCTATCGGTGCTGTTTACCTTGAAGGTGAAAAAGTAGCGGTTGCTGCACCAACAGGGCCTCGTTCAGGCGAGCAAGTATATCAAGCGGCCTGTTTTGCTTGTCATGGTACAGGTGCTTTAGGCGCTCCTAAATCAGCTGACGATTGGGCTCCTCGTATTGCTAAAGGAAAAGATACCTTATTAGATCATGCAATCAACGGCTTCAATGCAATGCCGCCACGTGGTACATGTATGGATTGTTCTGATGATGAAATAAGCGCAGCAATCGACTTTATGACTGCTAAATAAAATCAGTCAGGCTAAAACTATAAATGAAAGGCTTACTCACAGTAAGCCTTTTTTGTTTCTAATTATCGACTTTTCGCAGCATAATTAAGATAAATATCTACTTGACGCAAAATGTTAAAAGTGGAATTATAATGATTAATAACTATACAAAAAATTATAACTGGTTAAACATCATTGGAAGATAAACTCATTGTACCGAGTAGCGTAGTGCGCCAAAATAAACGACTAAAAGCACTATTGAAAAAGTACAAACATGCCTACCACCTCCACAATGCCCTGATACAGTTATCAGAGCAAGCAAGTACTGTTGCCGAATTAACCTTACTTTACCCAGCTATTCATGACATTTTACAAAAGTATGTCCCGAGTAAAAGCTTTTATGTGGTGCTTGTTGAGCCGCAATCACAACAGTTGGAACTGTCTTATTTTTCTGATGAAAAAGATGGAATTTCTGTACCACTTAATCGGGAGAATAATTTTGAAGAAGGCGCAACGGGTTATGTGTTTAAGCAAGGAAAGACCACTTATTTCACTAAGCAACAAATGCATGATGCTGCACAGCAAGGCTTATTCAAAGCATTAGGTACACCTGCAGAACACTGGGTAGGCGTTCCCGTTTATCAAGAAAAAAATATTATTGGCGTATTTGCAGCGCAAAGTTACGACACTGAGCAAGGTTATAGTTCGCAACAAATAAACCTACTTGAAGCAATGTCACTTTATTTAGCGACAGCTATTGAACGCGTTAAGAAACGAGAGTTGCTCGAATCAGAAGTAAAACTAAGAACCCGTGCATTAACGCAAAGCAATGATGCTTTAAATGTTGAAATACAACAGCGAAAAAGCGCCCTGCAACGCCAGCAAATATTATTTAAAATTTCAGAGCTGACAACTCAAGCTAAAAACCTAGATGATGCTTATTTTCAAATACACGAAATAATAAAAACCATCACTTACGCAAAAAATCTTTATATTGCCTTGTATGATAAAGAAACGGGCTGGATTAGTTTTCCTTACAGTGTTGACGAATTTCAAGGCAGCACCCAACCAAGGCGCTTTGCAAAAGGGTACAGTGAGCTGGTGATCAGCACCGAAGAAACACAAATAATTCACCCGCAAAGAGCACAAGAGTTATTAGATAGTGGCATTGTAGAGCGTGAAAAACCAATTGATGAATCTAGAAGAGCCACCAGCTGGCTTGGCGCTCCGCTAAAAACATCGCAAGGCGTTATAGGTTTAATTGTTTGCCAAGCTTATAATAATGAACACCTTTTCACACAAGATGATGCAGAACTCATAACCTTTGTATCGCATCAAATTGCCACGGTATTACAAACAAAATTAGCCTCACAGGCGCTGAAAAAGAGCCACCAAGAGCTCGCTTCTCGAGTAAACGAAAAAACCAAAGAGCTAAGCCAAGCAAATTTGCATTTACAGATGCAAATTGATGAGCGTAAAAAAATAGAGCAGCAGCTGTATCACGATGCGCACCATGACTCATTAACAAGCTTGCCTAATCGTAATTTATTTTTAACGCAGCTAGAAAAAACGCTAAAGTTTTACCAACGTCACCCTGATGAGCACTTTGCGGTACTGTTTATTGATCTTGATAAATTTAAAGATATAAACGACCAGCTTGGGCACCATGCCGGAGACGAATTTTTAATTAGCGTGGGTCAGTTGTTCTCTCAATGTATTCGTGAGCATGATTTATTAGCACGCTTAGGGGGAGATGAATTTGTAATTTTACTCACTCATTTAACCGAGCCAAACCAAGCTGAAGATGTTGCAAATCGAATCATCAACATCATGCGAAAACCTTTCTGTACAAAAGGTATTTGTGTGCAAAGCGGCGCGAGTATTGGTATCACTTATTCAAAACAAAGCTATAAACATACAGATGAAATTATTAGAGATGCTGATGCCGCAATGTATTACGCTAAAAACTCTGGTAAAAATCGCTTCGAATTATTTCACCCGTTACTCACAGAGCCAATGCTGCAACATGAGTCACAAACATTGCACCATCTTGATGTATTACCTATGACGTTTCGTAGCTCAGATATTATTTCTATGGATGAGCATTATCAATATGCCTCATTATTTGAAGCGTTTGGTGAACACCCTGTACTTGGCTTTACTAGTTTTGATATTTTAAAGAAATTTGCAAGTGATAAAGAACAACATACCAAAGTTGAACTACAACTCATCCAACAAGCTTACCAACAAGCACAAAATGCAGAGATAGCCGTTGCGCTATTGCCTTGCTCCAGTTTACTGTTAGAAGAGCATAAATTTTCTTTACTAAAAGCGACACTAAAACAACCGGTAAACAATGAACAGCTTTGCTTGTTGTTTGATGAGCAGGAGCTGCGTTATGCCAGCGCACAGCAATTAGAGAACTTAAAACAGCTTAAAAAACTCGGTCATTCGATTGGCTTAAACAATTTCGCAAAAGACAAATGCGAGCTTAATTTGGTGACTGAAATAGAGTGTGATTATTTACTCCTTAGCTCCACCTTCAGTAAACGAGTATTACAACAAGAAAGCTACGATTTACAGTTGCAGGGGGTGTTGGCTATTACTAAGCTTAAACAGATAAAAGTGATAGCTAAAGGCCCATCAATATTAAACTTTAGAGCTCTTTTAGATAAACACGGCATAAACCTATTCGTTGCTAAACAGCACCCACTAACCAGCGCTATACCAGCTACACTTAAAAACTCAGAATTAAAATAGCGCTAAACACACCTTATTGTGGCTTTTTCAGCATTGCTCTTAAATTTGCAACCCGAGCTTGGCCTTTTTCCATGCGTTCAGCTTGGGTGTTAGGCGCTTTTTTGTTTTCAAAGGCTAAGTCATCTTGCGGTAACTCTTGCACAAATCGACTGAGCTCTGTTTGTGATGTTTCACCAAATTGACGACGAATTTTAGCATACGTTAAGGTTAGCTCTTGCTGCGCGCGGGTAATACCTACATAGGCAAGGCGGCGCTCTTCGTCTACATTATCCTCATCAATGCTTACTTGGTGTGGTAATAGCCCCTCTTCCATGCCTACCATAAATACATAAGGGTACTCGAGTCCCTTTGAAGCATGCAGCGTAAGTAATTGTACTGCATCTGCTTCATCTTCTTCCTCATTACGCTCTAGCATATCGCGCAGGGTCAATTTACTAACCACTTCAGCTAACGTCATTGGCGGATTATCGGCATCGCCAGTCAGCATATCGGTGATCCAACGGTACAGCTCCGAAACATTTTTCATCCGCATTTCAGCGGCTTTGGCACTCGGTGATGATTCATATAAATAGGCTTCATAATTAATATTTCGCACTAAATCTTTGACCGCTTCTAAGGTATCGCTGCGTACTGCGTTATCCGACAGCTCAACCACCCAACGGGCAAACCCAGCTAACGCATTAAAACCACGTCCTTTTAGTCTGTATCCTAAGTCGTTATCAAAACAGGTGGCAAACAAGCTTTGATGTTTTTCATTGGCTAAGGTGCCTAGTTTTTCAAGCGTCACCGTGCCTATTTCACGCCGTGGCGTATTCACGATTCTTAAAAAGGCATTGTCATCATCTTGGTTCACTAAAAGACGTAAGTAAGCCATGATATCTTTAATTTCAGAACGTGAAAAAAACGACATCCCGCCGCTAATTTTATAAGGTATACGGTTACTCATTAACGACTTTTCAAAACCACGCGCTTGGTGATTACCCCGGTACAAAATCGCGTAATCTTTATAGCTGGTGCGCTTCATAAACTTATGAGAAATAATCTCTGCAACCACACGCTCAGACTCATGCTCTTCATCGCGACAACCAATGACTTTAATTTGCTCACCATAGCCAAGTTCACTAAAGAGCTTTTTTTCAAACTCATGGGGGTTATTTGCAATTAATATATTAGCCGCTTTAAGAATGCGCCCTGCACTACGGTAATTTTGCTCTAGTTTTATTAATCTTAATCCTGGATAGTCTTTACTTAATAGCACCAAGTTTTGTGGGCGAGCACCACGCCAAGAGTAAATTGACTGATCGTCATCTCCTACCACAGTAAAGCGTGCACGTTCACCAACCAGCAATTTTACTAATTGGTATTGGCTGGTATTAGTATCTTGGTATTCATCCACCAGTAAATACCGAAAACGCTGCTGCCAACGTTCACGTGAAGTGGCGTTACTGCTTAAAAGCAGCGTGGGGATCATAATTAAATCATCAAAGTCGAGTGCATTATAAGCGCGAAGTTGGTTTTGATAGCGTGCGTACAATTGAGCGAACAAGGCTTTTTGTGGCTCTCTGGCTTCGCGAATAGCTTGCTCTGGTAAAATGAGTTCATTCTTCCAGCTACCAATTTGCATTTTAAGTAGATTAAGTAAGTCTTTGTCTTTTTTAAGCTCATCTTCGGTTAAATCAGCAAGTAATTGATTCGTATCTTGGTCGTCAAACAGCGAAAAACCAGGCTTAAAACCCAGTGTTTTTAACTCTTTTTTGATGATTTCAAGCCCGAGTGTATGAAATGTAGAGACCCATAAACCTTTAGACTCTTGCTTTCCTAAGGTTTGCAAAACCCGCTCGCGCATTTCTTTAGCCGCTTTATTGGTAAAGGTAACCGCCGCAATATTACGCGCTTGATACTCACACTTCTGTACTAAGTAAGCAATTTTGTTGGTGATAACTCGTGTTTTACCCGAGCCCGCGCCGGCTAATACTAAGCAAGGACCACTAATGTACTTTACCGCTTCATCTTGTTTAGGATTGAGTTTCATAACGACCAGCTGATTGCAAAAAGACGGGCAATTTTAACGTAATCACTACAATACGCCTAGCCAATAAGGTAATATTAGTTATTATCATTTTAGGCAACAGGCAAGGGACGACTATGATTAACCCAGCAAAACTTGAAGAAATTGCGAAACAGATCACTAATAACATGCCACAAGGTGTAAAAAACCTGGCTGATACACTTGAAGGTAAAACCAAGCAAGTGTTACAAAATAAGCTTGCCGAAATGGACTTTGTAAGCCGTGAAGAGTTTGATATTCAAAGCCAAGTGCTGATCCGCACACGTGAAAAGCTAACTGAATTAGAAGCAAAAGTAGCGATACTTGAACAGCAATTATCGGCAAAAACAGACGCTGAATAATAAATATAACGCCATAGACGAACCTGCTTTATGGCGCTAATCACTCAGTTATTCAAATAGCTCGTCCAGCACATAGTAACCCGTTGCTTGTTGTTGCTCTATGCTTACCCTCAGCAATTTATTAGCTACTTGCTCACCGGTAATGGGTCTATACCGTTTGAGGATACCAAAACGCGTTAGCAGTGGAAGTACCACCTCACCGAACTTTTCTGCAATTCTAAGCTCTGAGCGCTCGCCAACTAATAAAGACGGTTGCAATATACTCAAGCGTGCAAAACCAAGCTGCTTCACCTGCTGCTCAAGCTCTCCTTTTATTTTTAGGTAACGGCTCATACTATGTGCATTTGCGCCACTTGACGATACCAAGCAATAATGCGGAACAGCGTTATTGGCCGCCATTTGCGCACAAATAAATTGGTATTCAAAATCAACTTTATGTTGTGCAGCCACACTGCCCGCTTGCTTTAATGTAGTCCCTAAGCAAGAAAAGAACACGTCACCTTTGAACAATTCAACATGATGCGTCAAATTTTCAAAGTCAATAACATGGCTAATTAATTTAGGATGAGAAAAATCTAATTGGCGGCGCGATAAGCTCACTACCTGCGAATAGCTAGAAGATGCTAACAGCTGTTGTAATAACTGGCTGCCAACTAAGCCGGTACTGCCGATTATTAGCGCCGTTTTGGCCATATTAAAGGTGACTGTCCGCAGATTTATTTAGTACATGGTGTACTGCTTTTTTATAGCTTTCACACTCTTCTTCAGCACAACTAACTACCGATTCTAAGTCATGCAAATGACCATTTTCTAAGCCATATACCCAACCATGAACCGTGAGTTCTTGACCTCTTAGCCATGCATCTTGAACAATGCTAGTGCGAGATACGTTACGCACTTGCTCAATCACATTAAGCTCTATTAAACGATCAAGGCGTTGTTTTTCTGGCAGAGCATTAAGTTGCTCTAGGTGTTTTTCTTTTACATCACCAACGTGGCGCAGCCAGTTATCAATAAAGCCAAAGCGGTCCTCGTTTAGTACCGCTTGCACACCACCACAACCGTAGTGGCCAACAACCATAATATGTTTTACTTTTAATACTTCGACCGCGTACTGCATAACCGATAAACAATTATGATCGGTATGTACAACCACGTTGGCAACATTACGGTGCACAAATAACTCACCCGGTAATAAATCAACAATTTGATTAGCTGGCACCCGTGAATCAGAGCAACCTATCCATAAGTATTCTGGGTTTGTTGCATCGATAAAATTTTGAAAAATTCAGGGTTCGCTTCGCTCGTTCTAGATGCCCAGCGTTTATTATTTTCTAGTAAGTTATTTAAATTTCTCATTACATCTCTTTTAGGTTGAGGGCGTTTTTAAACTGGCTAAAATTAAAATATTACGGGGTGTTAATTGCTTCTCACAAAATGTATTAACACTGACGTCATAGCCTTGCTGCTGCAAATATAAAGCACGATCGAGCACAAGCCAAACTTCTA
>Ga0114983_1001011_pt1 | contig 11356 bp, 15 predicted proteins | sample Shrwel_input2_RT_FD_87182 | JGI IMG/M metagenome (GOLD analysis project Ga0114983, IMG submission 87182) | Subsurface microbial communities from deep shales in Ohio, USA - Utica-3 well 1 S input2 RT | ecosystem: Environmental > Aquatic > Deep subsurface > Shale gas/oil reservoir > Produced...
CCCCTTTGCCGTGGTTGTGGCTTTCGGCCCCTGGCTGTTTGGCCTTGTGTTCGGGGCGGAATGGACCGTGGCCGGAGAATATGCTAGATGGCTGGCGATTATGATGTTTTTTTTCTTTATTAATAGGCCAAGTGTAGCAGCTGTACCTGTGCTTGGTTTGCAAAAAGGTCTCTTAATTTATGAACTTTTTAGTACAGGATCAAAGTTAATCGCGATTTATATTGGGGGAGTACTTCTTAAGAATGACCAACTTACGGTTGTCATTTTTTCTCTCTTTGGCGCTGCTGCATATATATTTCTTATTGCCTGGATAATAATATTAAGCAAATTTCACAGAAAAAGGTTTGTTAGTTGATGAACCAAAAACAGGTTGACAAAACCCACTACGAATTCAGCAGGTACGTCACCAAAAAACGCTGGGCAAGCATATGGCAACAGCTTGACGAGGTGATCGGGCTGGAACCGGATACATTGCTGGAGTTGGGGCCGGGGCCGGGCCTGTTTAAAGCACTGGCGGACCATTTCGGTATAAAGGTGGAAACCCTGGATCTGGACCCGGAACTGGCCCCTGATTACGTGGCCTCTGCCACCGCGCTTCCCTTTGAAGACAATTCATATGACTGCGTCTGCGCCTTTCAGATGCTGGAGCATCTGCCCTACGAGCAGTCGCTGCAGGCCTTTGGCGAAATGGCCCGGGTGGCGGAAAAAAACGTGGTGATCAGCCTGCCGGATGCAAAAGCCGTGTGGCCCTACATTGTTCACATCCCCAAATTCGGCCGAAAGGTCTTTCATTTCCCCCGTCCCCGGATCAAAAAGCCGGTCCACCAGTTTGACGGCGAGCATTACTGGGAAATCAACAAGCAAGGCTATCCCCTGCAAAAGATCATGGCCGATTTTAAAACCAGCAATGCCAGACTGCTCCGCACGTTCAGAGTGGAGGAACATCCGTACCACAGGTTTTTCATCTTCGGCAAAAACAGCGCCTGAAATCCATTGACGCCCTTTTCATGAATCAATTCATCCTCCTTGTCGCAGACTCTTTGTATCAGGGTGGTTCCCGCTTCCACTGATGGTTTTGGGAGTTTGTTCCTTATCCAAACCATTGGACCCGCCGCCTTGCGTATTTTTGCCTTCTGTTGTAGTTTGCGGGTATAAGATAGGGTAACATGGCAATGTATCTTGATAAAATCTGATTTAAAGCAGATTCATAAAATTCTCAGCACCCGGAGTGACTGAAATGGATTTAAAGCTGCACAATGCATCCGTGGTTGTGTTATCTGAAGGCAACAACCCAAAGCTGCTCAGCCACGATTTTTTGGCCAGAAACGGCATTGTCCCGGAGGACTGGCAAATCAGAGACATTGTGGTAACCCCGCCTTTTTCCCATATCCTGTATGAAAACGGGGTGCAGTTCGTGGTGGAGATCAACAAGCTTCAGGTCAGGGTGAACAAACCGGATCTTTTCCCCTGGGAAAAGGATTCTGCCGGCAATGGCCTCCAAATACCTGGAGGTGCTGCCCCATGTGACATACCGCGGGGTAGGCATCAATTTTGTCTGAGCAATGGCGGCATCAGGAAGTCAGCAGCAGGATCGACAGGCTGAAGGCGTGCTGCGCATTTGGTATGGGGGGGAGGATTGTTGCCCGGCTCAAAGCCTTGCGAGCCATGATCAAAGAGGAAGAAGGACCGGAAGCAGACATTTCAACGGAATCCCTGCGCGCTTTGCAATTGTTTCTGCAAGCAGCGGGCAACATTCGCCCGCCGGAAATTACCCTGACCCCGGAGGCTGAAGTGTATCTGCGCTGTAAACTTATCGGGGTCAGACCCTGCCTTATTAGACTGCCTTATTAATATTAATCCGGGGTCAGACCCTGCCTTAATCTGCCCCCTGCCTTAATCTGCCACAACAAATGATGAAAGTATTGGAATTGTAATGACAACTTGCGGGTATGGTGGCCTTTATGATTGAAACAATTCATGTAAATGGCTTTAAATCGTTGAGGGATTTTAAGCTTAAGCTTGGGGCCGTGAACGTTTTTATCGGAGCCAATGGAAGCGGAAAAAGCAACATCCTGGAGGCAATCGGGGTGTTGTCCGCAGCAGCCGGCGGACGTATTGACGATGAAAGCCTGATGCGTCGAGGTGTCCGTCCGGGATTGCCCAGCCTGTACAAGTCCTCTTTTAAAAAAGATCGGACTCCTCCACATATTTCTCTTGCCGCCGGTTCATCAAAAGCGGAATTTGGTGTTTCCCTGCTCAATCCGCTGAAAGACCCCAAGCCGGCATGGGAATTCAAGACCGAGTACCTGAAAGCGGGGTCGGAGATGGTTGTCAGCAGAGGGGTGCGCCACAAGAAGGACTATGATCCCTCTCTGGGCCTGGCTGCACTCAAGGCTGTAGATTTTGGTTCAGGGAACCCGGCTGGAGTGTTGCTCAAAGCTTTGCAGAATTATGCCATATATTCGCCTTATACGACAATTCTGCGAGGAGTTGAACCGGACCCTCAAACACGTGAGCCAGTGGGGCTTGCAGGCGGCAGATTAGCCACGGCGCTGAACGAACTGCAGGCATTGGCGGATGAAAATGAGCAAGTAGAGATGGCCCTGGACGATATTCTGTCCTGTATGGACTGGGTGGAAAGGTTTGACACCAGCACGGGCGCCAATGAACTCTTGTCACCATCCATACCCCGCCCGAAACGTATTGTTCGTTTTACAGACCGCTATATGGTCAAGGACCGCAATACCCTGACCGCCTTTGACGCCAGTGAAGGGGTCCTTTATATGCTTTTTGCCGCGGCAATTGCTTTATCTCCAAGGTCTCCGGCTTTTTTGGCCATAGACAACCTGGATCATGCACTCAACCCCCGTTTGGTTCGGAAACTCAGCAGCCTTTTATGCGAATGGATTCTTGACAAGGCAAGTCCACAGATAATTTTTACCTCCCACAACCCGGCAGTGATCGATGGACTTGATTTACAGAATGAGCGCATCCGGCTGTTTGCGGTGGACAGGGACAACTTGGGCCGCAGCAGGGCACAAAGGGTCAAAATGTCTCCTGAATTGGCAAAACTGGCGGATGAAAACGACTGGCCTCTTTCCAGGCTTTGGATGATGGGGCATATCGGAGGCATGCCCAATGTCTGAACTTCGCATTGGACTTGCAGTGGAAGGACCGACTGATGCACTTGTTTTAGAAGCCGGATTGAATGCTTTTCTGGAAAAACCATTTATCTCCGTACTTCTGCAGCCGGAAATTCCTCCTGGAAAAACCGGGGGCGGCTGGGGAGGCGTTTTTGGGTGGTGCAGACAGGTGGGATCCCAAGGATATGAAACACTGAGTAGCAATCCGGTGTTGGATCACATGGACCTGGTTATTATTCAGATAGACGCTGATGTGGCGGGAATGAGTTATGAGTCTGCCAATATTACAAGTTTTCCAAATGATGATTTACCGTGTGAATTTCCATGTCCGCCCGCATCAGATACTGTGCTCGCACTCCAGGATGTGATCCGCGGCTGGCTGGCTCCTTCGCGACCAGGCACAAAGGCGGCACTCTGCATCCCGTCGAAATGTATTGAAGCATGGGTGGCCGCTGCTTTGTACGGTCAGAGTGATCCTCATCTTTTGGAAGATTTGGAATGTTCCTATGAAATTGTGAACTATCTGCAAAACAAACCTGCCAAGGAGCGGCTTGTACACATGAAGTCCGACCCGGGCAAACCACCTCGACTGCGCAAGAAGACAGCCAGATTCCAAAAAGAACAGCCCCGGATAACTTCAAGATGGCCTTATATAACAGAGAAATGTCCACAGGCTAAAGCATTCCAGGAGAGTGTGGCAGGAGTCATTCGAGACGCTGGTTTCGCGTGAGGCGTACTTTCTCCCGCCCTGAATTCGATCTGACAAGCCAGGCTGAAGTTGAGGAGTTCGTTTCCAAAGAAGCGATTGATGTGGTCTATCTGGCCGCGGCCAAAGTGGGCGGCATCCATGCCAACAACAAAAATCTTGCGGATTTTGAAATAGATCAGGGTTAGACCCCCATGGGCATAAAAATTTGTGCACTCTCTCGGGGTTTTGCAGGCTGCCACGAACATTTTTGAAGAGGTCCTGCGTTTCAATCCGGAGCTCAGGCAAGGTGGTAAAAACGACCTGCAGCAGAATCTGCAATTACTTCGATTTGCCGCATTGCTGCATGATATCGGCCATATGCCGTTTTCCCATGCTGCTGAAAAGTTTTTCCTTGGAGAAGATATATCCCACGAGGATATCGGCAAATACATTATTCAAAACTGTACCGAAATATCCGATGAGATCCAAAAGCAAAAGGTTTCCCCGAATGCCGTAGCCAATCTTTTGAAGGGTAAACAGACGCAGGTCCTGGCGATTCTGAAAAAATTCATTTCCGATGAATTTGATGCTGACAGGGCTGATTTTCTGCTAAGGGACTCGTACTTCTGCGGGGTAAAATACGGAGAGTACGATTATATCCGCTATGCAGGCTCCTTCAGGCTTATTGACAACGAAGAAGGGGAAAAGGCCTTTGCGATTGAAAAAGGGAATCTGCATGCGGTAGAGGCTTTTTTGCTTGCCCGGTATCACTATTACCTTCAGGTTCCCTATCACAGGACAAGAAAAGGCTACGACATTGTGCTTGAACGTTACTTCCGGGATTTAACAGAACGGAATCATTTGCCGGATGCCGGTGTGGATGCCGCCGGCACATCCGATACGGAAATCGATTTTGACAGGTTCCAGTTCTTTGATGATTACACAATTTTTGAGCAGATCAAGAATGATATGGCCGGGGGGAACCCGTGGGCGAAAATACTTATGCGCCAGGATCGCCTTCATCCCGTATTTGACACGGAAAAGGAATCAGAAGGAAATGAAAATGATTTTCTGGACCTTCAGGAAGAGCTTGACAATACTGGTTTAAAAGAAGACCAGGATTATTTCACTTTTGACAAAAAGGTTGAGGTCCATAAAATTCTGGAGAAATCCGATGAAAAAGGAGAAAGTGTCTATCCGGTGGTGGACAAAAATGACAATTACAAAATGATCGGTTCTATACTCGACCATTCATCAATTCTGGAATCCACCCGTAAAAAACCGGCGCATCTCAGGCGAATCTACGTGACCACAGCTTCCAAGCCCACGGCAGAAAAAGCCCTGACCCGGTGCAGGCAGAGAATAGAGGCCGCTGGAAAAGGAAAAAAGGGGGAGCATCATGAAAAATTCAGATTATACACGGTCCGCATTCAAGCACGTTCTTGCATGGCTTAAAAACAAAAACAGGCAAACCTCCAAGATTGCCATGCAAAAAGCTCTTTTTTATCTGCAGGAAAAAGGGCTCCCCTTGCGCCTGGATTTCCAACCATATTCCTACGGACCGTTTTCCCGGCAGGTAATGGAGACTGCATCTGATCTGGAACGGGCAGGCGAAATTTCTGTGGACAGAACGGATTACACCCCCGGACCGGAGTTTGCCGATACTCTGCCTGAAGAAGACGGGCGGGAAATCAATGCGCATCTTGAACGGTTCTGCGAACTGCTCGGACATGATTTCAGCTTTGACAACCTGGAGCTTGTCGGCACGGTCCTGTATTGTATCCAGGCCCTGCAGGAAAACGGCCTGGACGCGGATAAGGATTCGGTGATCCGTGAAGTTGAGCAATGGAAGGGTACAAAATACGCAAAATCCGCCATAAACTCTGCATATGACGCCCTGGCGGAAGAATTTGTAAAAAGCGACTGAGGATCTTTCATGCTTGCGAAAAAAGACCTTGTTTTATTAAAACAAAATCTTGAATCGGAACGGGTTGAGTTCAAGCCCTCGACCTCCCAGTCCAGCGCCATCCGGCGTGCGATTTGTGCTTTTGCAAACGATCTGGCCGGCCACGGCAAACCCGGCGTGATTTTTGTCGGCCTTCATGATGACGGGACCTGTGCCGGCTTAGAAATCACGGATGAAGTGCAAAGACGCCTTTCCGACTGGGCCTTTGGCGGTGATATCCTTCCGCGGCCGGATGTCGAGGTTTACGCGGCCGAGGTGGATGATTGCCATGTTGCGGTGGTTGAAGTCCATCCTGCCGCTCAGCCGCCTGTGCGATACAGGGGGCAGGTATGGGTGAGAATCGGTACAACAAACCGCGGGGCCACCCCGGAGCAGGAACATCGGCTTGCGGAGCGCAGGCGGTCTGCTGATCTTCCCTTTGACCACCGTCCTGTGGAGGACGCTGCCACAGATGCACTTGATCTGGATTTTTTTGAAAAGCAATACCTTCCCAACGCGATATCGCCCGAAATTCTTGAGCAAAACCAAAGAGATATAAATCAGAAGCTGGCCTCCCTTCGCTTTTTGACATCCGGCCGGCCCAACTATGGCTCCCTTCTGATATTCGGCCGGGATCCCAGGCAGCGGATCCCCGGAGCATATTTGCAGTTTTTGCGAATTGACGGCGACCGGATGGGTGATCCCATCAAGGATGAAAAGATGCTGTCCGGTCCCTTGCCCGAGATAATGGACCGCGTTGATCAGCTTCTGGAGGTTCATATACAAGTGTCCGTGGATATCGAATCCGCGTCAAGAGATAAAAAAAAGCCCGACTATCCGGCATCCGCCCTGCAGCAGCTTATCCGCAATGCCCTGATCCATCGCAGCTTCGAGGGAACCCATGCGCCGGTGCGCGTTTACTGGTTTTCCGGCAGGATTGAGATCAGTAACCCGGGCGGACTTTACGGCCAGGTGACTGAGGCCAACTTCGGGCAGGGGGCCACCGATTACCGCAACCCGCTGATTGCCGAGGCCATGCGCGTGCTGGGCTATATTCAGCGATTCGGCTACGGCATTCCTCTGGCCCGTCGCCGGCTTCAGGATAACGGCAATCCGTCCCCGGATTTTCAATTTGAAAGCACCCAGACCGCCGTCACAGTGGAGGCCGCCCAATGAGAACCATAGGGTTTTTCAATAACAAAGGGGGCGTGGGCAAAACCGCGCTGGTCTATCACCTGGCGTGGATGTTCAATGATCTGGGGCTTTCGGTTCTTGCGGTGGATCTCGATCCCCAGGCCAATTTATCCACTATGTTTATGGACGAGGAAAAACTGGAGGAACTCTGGCCTGTTGCAGCCGGAGAAAAAACAGTGCTCGGGCCGGTGCGCCCCCTTCTGGACGGCGAAGGCGGAATAGGCGAACCGTATGTGGAGCGTATCGAGGATATCGGATTGCTCGTGGGCGATATCGGGCTGTCCGAGTTTGAAGACGAGCTCTCCCAGCAATGGCCGCGCTGCCTGGATGGCGATAAACGGGCATTCCGGGTGATCGGGGCATTTCACGAGGTGATCCGCAAGGCCGCCCGGATCAGGGAGGCCGACATCGCGTTAATTGACGTGGGCCCCAACCTGGGGGCGATTAACCGGGCCGCGCTCATTGCCGCAGAGCGGGTCGTGGTGCCGCTGGGTCCTGATCTGTTTTCGTTAAAAGGCCTGCAGAACCTGGGGCCGACCCTTCGGGAATGGCGCCGGGGCTGGCGCAGACGCCTGGAAGAAAGCCCCGCCGACATTGACCTTCCCGCAGGAGAGATGCAGCCGGCGGGCTATGTCATCATGCAGCATTCCGTGCGGCTGGATCGCCCGGTCAAGGCCTTTGAAAAATGGATTTCCCGCATTCCCGGAACATACCGGGAAGCAGTGCTGGCCGCAGAAACCGATTCGGATCTTGATGCAAAAAATGATCCCAACTGCCTGGCCACATTAAAAGATTACCGCAGCCTCATGCCCATGGCACAGGAAGCACGCAAACCCATGTTTCACCTCAAACCCGCCGATGGCGCCATCGGCTCCCATGTGCACGCTGTGGTGCAGTGCTACTGGGACTTCAAAAACCTGGCCGGAACAATCGCCCGGCGCTGCGGGGTGGAGCTGTGAGAAGGGAGGAACACAGATGACAATGGTTAAAAAAACAATCAAAAATATCCTGATCGCATGCGGGCTTCAAAAGTCCTTTTTGTATTGGGCCCTGGCCAACAGGCGCTATTTGAAAAACACCATTTCAGGCATGCGGGGGAAATATCCGCGTGAATGTCCAATTTGCGGTTATAAGGGTTTTTTCAGTGCCTTCGGCACCCCCCCCCCGTTTTGATGCAAAATGCCCGGAATGCGGCTCTCTGGAAAGACACAGGCTGTTTTTGCTGCTGGACCGGGAAAACAATTTATTGGACGAAATCAGCTCCATTCTCCATTTTGCCCCGGAACCGATAATTGAAAAATATCTCCGCCACAAGGTTGCCTCCTATACATCGGCAGATCTCTACAAATCAGGGGTGGACCGGAAGGAGGATATTGAAGACATTTCTTTGCCGGGAGCCAGCGTGGATGCCGTTTTCTGCTCCCATGTGCTGGAGCATGTAAACGACATCCGCGCGCTACGGGAAATTCATCGAATTTTAAAACCGGGCGGCCGGCTCATTGCCATGGTGCCCATCTGCGAAGGCTGGGACAAAACTTACGAGGACCCGGACATAGTATCGCCTGCCGGGCGGGAGCTTCATTTCGGCCAAAACGACCATGTCCGTTACTACGGGCGCGATTTTCAGCAGCGGCTGGCTGACGCGGGCTTTGAAACCGCCGCATACACCGCCCCGCCAGTGGACGTTATCAGATACGGATTGTGGCGGGGCGAAAAGGTGTTTGTCGGATCCCGCGTATAAGCGCAGCATGATTTTTCGATCGGGATAAAGGTTATCACAGTTGATTTGTGATGGTTATGAAGTATATGATATCAATTTGAAATTAATTGTTAGCACGCTTGTATAAGGCATTTGTCAATTGAAATTATAATGCGTAACTGCATAAGGTGGCGATGATGTTTACCCGGCTGCGGTTAAAAAACCTTACGGTCTTCCAGGAAGCGGATTTTGTTTTAAGCCCGGGGTTAAACGTTGTTATCGGGCAAAATGCGAGCGGTAAAACGCACTTTTTAAAGGCGCTCTATTGCATTGCCGCATCACTGTCGGTTGCCGGAAAACGGCAATCCCAGGATGCGCCGTCCAAAGCTGTTTTGCAGGCCACAATCGCAGACAAGATAGTCAATGTCTTTCGTCCTGAAAGCCTTGGCCGGATAGTGCGCAGGCGACAAGGCCGGGAACGCTGTGAGCTGACAGCGCGGTTCTCCGATAAAACATTAAATATCTCTTTTTCCTTTGCCACCCAGAGCAAATCCGAGGTCAGCCTCGGGCGGGTGCCCGGCCGTTGGAATGATATCACGCCGGCCTATATCCCCAGCCGGGAGGTGATTTCTCTGTTCCCCAATTTTGTATCTGTCTATGAAAATAGGTACCTGGAATTTGAAGAAACTTACAGGGACCTGTGCCTTCTTCTGGGCGCTCCTGCGATCCGTGGCCCAAGGGAAAATCGGATCAAAAAATTACTGGAACCACTGGAATCGGCAATGGGCGGTTCTGTTTTTCTGGACAAAAACGGCCGTTTTTATCTCAAGATGCCCGGCCAGGGCAATATGGAAATGCCCCTTGTAGCCGAAGGAATTCGCAAACTCGCCATGATGGCCAGGCTTGTCATGACCGGCACGCTCACGGACAAGGGGATGCTGTTTTGGGATGAGCCGGATACGAGCCTTAACCCGAAATTGATTACGCACGTGGCCCGATTTATTATGGCGCTTGCCCAAAACGGGGTGCAGGTCTTTGTGGCCACCCATAGCCTTTTTCTTTTGAGGGAGCTGGATGTTCTGCATAAAAGTAAAAAATACAAAAATGTACCTGGTCGCTTTTTTGCTCTTCATCCCAACGATGAAGGTGTGAAAGTGCAGTCAGGGGATCATCTGGATGATTTGGATACCATTGATGCCCTGGATGAAGAACTCAGCCAGTCGGATCGCTATATGGAGGTTCAGTAGAAAAATGAAGAAGCAGGAAGGGAAACTGGCTTTTAACTTTCCGGAGGACTGGCAAGTCGGCAAGTATGATGAGTGGCGTTTTTATCGTAATCGCTTTGAAAAATGCTGTGGTGGCTGCAAGGCGGTGGACTTTGTAGCGGTTTCTTCCAGGCCGCGTAAAACACTCTGGCTCGTGGAGGTCAAGGACTACAATCAGTATCAGCGCACCAAGGCAGTTGACCTTGCAGAAGAAATCGCCCTGAAAGCACGCGACAGCCTCGCCGGAATTGCTGCTGCAAAATTTCAGGCTGATGATACCGAAGAAAAAAGCCTTGCCGGAAAGGCCATGCAAAGCAAAAAGGTAAGGGTGGCGCTTCATTTGGAACAGCCTGAAAAACATTCCAAGCTTTTCCCCCGAGCCATTGATCCTTCAAAAATTCTGCAAAAACTTAAACCCCTGATAAAATCAATTGATCCCCATCCGCTGGTGGTAGAGCGCACTGATTGCCAAATACGAGGGGGCTGGAAAGCAGAGCCGGCAGGTTCCAAGAAACATTGAAAGTTCTCCCCTTCCATTGCACCTTGTCATTAAAACATCATATTTTTTCTTGAACTCCGGACAAATTACAACTATCCGCAGCTTAGTGCAGGGACGGGCCAAACGGCGCATGGAAAACTTCTGAGGCAGCTTATCAAGACCGGGGCGGAGGGCGATGCAGACGCCTTCCGCCGCGTTTCGCAACAGGTGATTGCCGAGGAGCGGGCCAAAAATCATCACCTGCTCGCCAATGACCTGGAGCGCATACTCAACGGAAGGCCGCGCCAGGCCCCTGCGGCGGAAGCCCTTTTCCGTCACGAGATTCCCAGGGACAAGGAGCAGGGCCTGCCCCTGCTGCGGGTGCTGGAGCCGGTCCGCAGGCTGGAGGAGATGGTTCTCGAAGACACTGCCCGGGAACATGAAAAATATTCACTTGCAGTCATTTGGCGCGATACAGAAAACGCAGACGCAATGCTCTACGCACAGATCAGACAACAGCTAACAGCCAGGGCAAGACAGCGGGCCAGGGCAAAAAGGTAGAGGGCGGAGACGGAAAAACCCGTCTGTCTTCAACAAGGGAAAAATAAATGATCATGTTGCCAGACCATTCACTTTGTTTCTGGTTCGTTTATATATTGATCGGCCTGATTTTTTCACTGGCTGTACGAGTTGTTAATTCATTTTGGCGGGCTTTGGAAAACAGATATGCCCTTGCCAATGCATTCATCCTCCCGACATAAACTTTTAAAGGATCTGTAAACGAAATGCATCATGACCCTGCATGAACACGGAAAACGCCTGCCCTCGCTGCTGGAATACGCAGCCATGCTGATGCCGGCTGACTGGCCGAATGACAATGAGACGCTGCATCATTCAGGTGCTGTTTCCTCCGGCCGGGAAGACGAGCTTTGCCTGGTACAGAC
>Ga0114983_1001013_pt1 | contig 11345 bp, 8 predicted proteins | sample Shrwel_input2_RT_FD_87182 | JGI IMG/M metagenome (GOLD analysis project Ga0114983, IMG submission 87182) | Subsurface microbial communities from deep shales in Ohio, USA - Utica-3 well 1 S input2 RT | ecosystem: Environmental > Aquatic > Deep subsurface > Shale gas/oil reservoir > Produced...
GCTCAGGCGCTCGCAAACCTTCTGTTCAACGGTCAGCGTGGCTACCGCAAGCCTTACGAGGCGATCGACCTCTACAAGCGTTGCCTGAACTACGTCGAGACCAAGACCCGTGCCGAGATGTCGCTCGGTCGCGCCTACCAGCTTGGCATTCTCGGCAATCCTGACCCGCAGGCGGCACTGGAGTACTTCCTGCGCGCCGGACGCGCGGGATCGGTACAGGCCTACATCGGCCTGGCGCGCATGTTCAGCGGCGTTCCCGGGGTTCGCCCGAACCGCGTCAACACCTATGTGTTCGCGCGCCGCGCACGGGACGGCGGTCGCTCGCTGCTGTTCCGCGTCCGCAAGCTGAAGCTGCTGACCACGTTGCCGGTCACCATCGACGCTGCGGAAATGTTCGACATCGAAAAAACCACGCTGCTCGACTACGTCAACGGTGAAATGACACCGCAGGAACGCGAGCAGGCGAAAGCCTTGTATGAAGCGGAGAAAGCGTTCCAGCCCGTGCTGAGGCAACCGATCCCGCCTGATATCTACACCAAAGGACGCGCTTCATGAACAGACCGTCGCTGTTGCCCATCGCTGCTGCAGGCCTTCTTGCAACGGCCAGCATGCCTTGCGCCGCAGTCGAGATCGGGACCGCACTGCGGACCTCGCTCGGCGGACAGGCCGACGGTGCGCGTGATCTTGGCCTCGGTGATCAGTCGAGCAACGAGATCCTCTACGTCAATCTCGCACCGCGGCTGTCCATCGAATTCAGCCGTGACTGGGTCTTCTATCTGCGTGCGCGCGCCTTCATGCCGACCGGAGACGTGCTCGACACCGATGAAGGTCAGACCACGCTGTCGCGCCGGGTCAGCAGCTTCGTCAAGCTCGACGAGGCATGGATGCGTTTCGGCGGATTCACCAGCTACCCGGGCGAGTCGGTGCGTATCGGCCACCAGTTCATTCGTGAGAACGAGCGCGGCTTCGTCGGTCGCGACGTCGATGCGCTGTACTGGGTGCTCAACACCACTCGATTCCAGTCGAGTGCCGGCGTGTTTTACCAGTTCAATGCCTACCGCTCGGACGGCATCGATCTGCCGCTCGATCAGCGCAAGCGCGTCTACGGCTACGGCAATATCTCGACCGACTGGATGCCCCAGCATCAGGTCGGCTTTCGTGGCCTGCACGCTCGCGATGTCGGCGGGCTTCCGGGTTCCGGCCAGCCGATCAACGCCGAGACCAAGCTTGAAGAGGTCAATCTGACCTGGCTGGGCGTCTACCTGAGCAACGGGTATCTGAACCCGCGCAAGCCGAACACCTTCAAGTACTGGCTGGACGCGACCTATCTGGTCGGCAACACGCTGTCGAACACCGTGGCGGCCAATCGCCTGACGGGCGGGCTGGACAAGCAATCGATCAGCGCGGTCGCCAGCACGGTCGGCGTGCGCTGGCGTCCGGGCGTGCTGCCGCTGCTGGTGGGTGCCGAGTACGCGTACAGCGGCGGCGGCACCCAGAGCCAGTACCGGCAGAGCGGCCTGCAGAGCAACGGGACGCCGTTCACCGGCATCACCACGTCCACCTATCGCTACAACGAGGCCTTGCGTGCGCAGCTCGGCAACCTGCGGGTCGCCACGCTTTACACCTCGTACAGCCTGCCGAACGACGAAGTGTCGTTGATCGTCCAGAAGTTCAACAAGGACGACCGCTTCGCGCCGATTCTCACCAACAACGTCTCGGCCGATACCGGCCCGTCCAGCGACATCGGCTACGGCATCGATGTGGTGGCAAGCCACTATCTGCCGACCTTCGGCGTACTGAAGGATCTGTACGAAGACGACGACAGCGTCAGCGAGGATCCGCGTTCGGCGATCCGGCTGCGTGCCTCGCTGTTCAATCCCGGCAAGGCCTATGCGTCCGGCGCGGACATCAACTACCGCGTGATTCTCGAGGCATCGTTGTGGGTGTTCTGAAGGACCGCTGGCCTCGTCAATGCCGATCGCTTGCCGCCGGGCTGTTGCTCGCGGCGGCGTTCTGCGCCATGCCGTTGTGCGCGCAGGATGCGGTCGACGAGGCACTGCTGGCGAAATCGCTGAACGATGAATCGTTCGGCAATGACAGCGCGGAGAAAGGCAACTCTGCAGTCGTGCCGCAGACCGAAGCAGAGATTCGCAACGGCTACACGCTGAATGCGGTCGAGCCCGACAGCATTCCGGCGTTCGTCGCGCCGAAGCTGCCGTCGCTGGCCGACTACAGTTACGAAGCCGTACGCCAGAAGCTGGTCAAGCAAGGCACCGCCAGGATCGTCATCGGATCCTTGCTGAACGAACCCGGCTTTCGTCCGCTGACGTCAAACGCATCCGTCGGCCTTGCCGAGTTCTCGAAGCGTCAGGGCAACGGTGTCCGTGCCATTTACGTCGACAGCGGCGTCGCCACACTGAAAGACCTGGCCAAGTCCGTGCCGAGCAGTGACTTTGCCGAGGTGCAGCCCGGTGTGTTCATCGCACGCCTGCCGATCCTCGTGCGCCACGGCGCCACGCTCAACCTCACTGGTGCCGTGAAGGAGTTGCGTCTGTCGGCCGAGCGCGGAGCCGTGCTGGTGGTCGAAGGTCAGCTGAACGCCGTCGACAGCGCGATCGTCGGCTGGAGCGAAACCGCCGGCGCCGCGGCCAAGCTCGGCAGCGTGGCGACGTTCCGCCCGTTCATCGTCTGCTGGGGTGGCGCGCAGTTCAATGCCGCGCGCATGCGCTTTGCGAACCTGGGCTACCCGGCGATCAAGGCCTATGGCCTGACCTTCAGCCATTACAGCGATGTGCAGCTGCAGGCGCAGATCTGGCCACGGCCAATCGCGATGGTCACCGAGTCGACGCTCGAAGACCTCTGGTACGGCGTCTACTCGTGGAAAGCCGGAAAGGTGGTCCTGAATGCCAACACGATCCGCAACAACCAGATCTACGGCGTCAACATCCGCGACCGCTCGACCGGGGTGATCCTGGCGAACAATGAAATCACCGGGACGCGCGTCAAGTACGGAATCTTCATTGCCAACGATGTGGTGGGTAGCTGGATCATCGGCAACAAGGTCAGCGGCAACAAGCGCTCCGGCATCGTGCTCGACGGGCGCAGCCAGAAGGCCGTCGTGTCCGGCAACGTGTCGGCGAAGAACGGGACCGATGGCATCGTCGTCTCCGAGAGTTCCGACGTGCTGGTCTGGGACAACGTATTGTCGGGCAACCAGAATCACGGCATCCGGGTGCGCAACAGTGTTGGCGCCCGGATTCAGGACAACACGTCGCTGGCCAACGGTCTGAGTGGGCTCTACGGTGGCGTAGTCGATGCCCGCACGGCCGGCAAGCGCGGCGCGGCAAGTGCCGGCGGCGGCAAGCGTCTGGAGATGACGGTGGTCGGTGGCGCCTACACCTCCAACGGCGCGGGTCCGTTCGGCCTCGATTACCCGACCAGGGTCGCTTACTACAACATCGATCTGCGTACTCCCCAGCGTGCGCTCGGCTACCGCCTCGGCGGCACGCTGCTGCCGCTGCAGATCCCGTTTCTGGACATCCTGATGGCGCAGTCGAAGGTTGCAGTGCTGCAGGCGAAGTAATCGATCAACACCGTTGTTCAAGATCCAACCGTCCCCTTCAAGGGACTCGCGAGGCAAACGATGAACAGTTTGAAGAAACTCCTGACGCTGATGGCCGTCACTCTGGTGGCGTTGATTCCGATGCAGGCAGCGGCGCAGCTGTACACCAAGGGCGCACCGCCGGGATCGGCCTTCATTCGCGTGCTCAACGGTACTGCCGCGCAGAGTCCGCCGGGCTTCATCGGCGAAACCCCGCAGCCGGCGCTGGCCGCGTTCACGGCAGGGCAGTTCACGTTCCTGCCGCCGGGCGAATACCCGGTGCAGATCGGCAGCCGCAAGGAAACCTTCAAGCTTGCCGCCGATCGCTTCTACAGCGTTGCCTATCTGTCGAACGGGCTGAAGAGCTTCGAGCTGGAAGGCTTCAAGAGCCAGCTGAAGGCCATGATCGTGATGATGAACCTGCTGCCCGAGCAGACGCTGTCGCTGAAGACCGCCGATGGCAAGGTCACCGTGCTCGACGCGGTGGCGCCGTTCAAGGCGGGCCAGCGTGAAATCAATCCGCTGTCGGTGTCGCTGGCCATCTTCGATGGCGACCGCAAGATTGCCGACGTGCCGGCCACGGTCTTCGAGCGTGGCAAGGCCTCCAGCCTGATCGTCGGTGGGTCGGCCGCGGTGCCGATCCTGACCTGGGACGAGCAGAAGTAAGCCAACTTCATCCGGACCAGAGCGCGGTTGATCATGATCATTCCTCGGACTCAGGGCATCGCCGGCGTCTTGCTGGCGACGGCCGCGGCCGTCGCCACGACACCGGCGCGTGCTGCAGCGGCGGCTCAGCCGGCAACCCCGGTCTACCCGGCCGAAACCTGCTGTTCCGTGTGTCCGAAGGTCTATGACCGTGATGCGTACATCAGCGAGTACATGCGCGGCTACCGCATCATCGTCGAGGGCACGGACGGTTGGCTGTTCCGATCGGAAGCCGAACTGCAATGGGTTGAACCGGCCGACGACACGATCTGGCCGCAGCTGCGTCGCCTTGCCGACGCGCTGAAGGCGCGCGGCACGCAGGTGGTGATGTATCCGCAGCCACCGCGCGGTTTGATCGAAGCCAACAACCTCAACCCGGAAGATCTGAAGCAGTTCGATATCGACCTGCTGCAGAAGCGTTACAGCGACCTGGTGGCCAAGCTTCGCGGCCTCGGCTTCATCGTCGTTGATGCGTCCGTGTTCAGCCGCCACAGCGGCGATCCGTACTTCTTCAAGCGCGATGGTCACTGGAGCCCGGCCGGTGCGCGTGAAGCGGCGGCGGTGATCGCCAAGCAGATCAAGGAATCCGGATTCGAATTGCCGCCGGTGGCTTTTCAAACCAAGCAGATCGGGGTCGGCGGCGCGCGAGGCACGCTGTCGTTCGTGATCAACAGCCTGTGCGGCCTTAAGTACCCGATGGAGTTCAAGCCTGCGTTCCGGACCACGGCGCCGGCGTCTGACGACCTGTTCGGTGACGCCGAAGCGCCGCAGGCAGCGCTGATCGGCACCAGCTTTTCAGCAACGCCGAACTACAATTTTTTTGGCTTCCTGCGCGAGGACCTGCAGGCGGACGTGCTGCAGGCAGCGTTTCCAGGCGGTGGCTTCGATGGCTCACTGACCCAGTTCCTGGCCTCCGATCTGTTCCAGAAGTCACCGCCGAAAGTGCTGATCTGGGAGTTCCCGTACCAGCAGCTGCATCGCACCGATACCGCCGTGATGCGCCGCATCTTGCCGCTGGTCAACAACGGCTGCACCGGCAAGGAAGCGCTGCTTACCGGCAAGACCACGCTGAAGACGGGCGGTCAGTTCGCGGAAGTGCTCGTCAACGGTGGCAAGTCCTTCAATTCGGTACCGGCCAAGGATGTCTGGCTGGAGCTGCAGTTCTCCGATCCGAACATCCGTTCGGTCAGTGCGGAAGTCTGGTACGGCAACGGCAAGGTCCAGACGATCAACAGCGAGTACAACGTCTACACGAAGATGAGTGGCCGGTACGTGTTCGAGACCAACTATCTGCCGGACACCGAGGTCGAGCCGATCGTGTCGGTACGCGTCAAGAGCGTGACCGAAACCTCGGACAAGACGACCGTGACCGGCACCGTATGCAAGCGCGTCTGATGCCATGAATTACGGCCGCCTGACCATTGCCGGCTTCGCGATCACGATCGCGGCAACCACGGCTTGTCGCTCTGATCAGCGGCCGACCGAGCCGCTGCCTGCTGCAGCAACCAGCCCGGCTTCGTCGGGATCGGCTTCCGATGCGCGCCTGCGGGCGCCGGGTCAGTTTGCGATGGCGCCGGTCGGCAGCAAGAAGCGCGGTGGCGGCGATTGCGACGCCTCACTGCGTCCATTCACGTCCGCGCTCGATTTCCCCAGCAAGTACGAAGGCTCGGGCAAGTCGCGAGACACGCTGAATACGGATGCCGATCGCCGCTACAAGGCTGCAATGGCGGACTTGTCGACGCTCGAGACGACATCAGTCAAGGTGGTCGGGCGCTACCTGCAGAACGGCGATGCCGCAGGCCTCGCCTGCATCGTCAAGGTTCTCGACAACTGGGCGCAGGCCGACGCCCTGCTGGGCCCCGCGCCGGAACACACCGGCCGGGCCGTCCGCAAATGGGTGCTCGCCAGCATCAGTGCGGCGTACCTTCGCCTGAAGCTTTCGCCGACCGCGCCGCTGGCAGAATTTGCCGACGAGGAAAAGCACATCGACGCCTGGCTGAGAAAACTGGGCAACCGCGTGGTTGCCGAGTGGCCGACGGATGTCCCGCTGAACAAGGTCAACAACCATTACTACTGGACGGCCTGGGCATTGGTCGCCACCGGCACGGCACTCAACGATCGCGCGCTGTTCGAGTACGGGCTGCGCATCTACCGGATATTCGAATCGCAGGTCGGCAATGACGGCGTGCTGCAGAACGAGTTGAACCGGAAGTCGCGTGCCCTGGAGTACCACGTCTACGCCCTCGGTCCGCTGGCGATGGTCGCGGCATTCGCGAATGCCAATGGCTATCCGGTCGACGTCTCGCCGACCGCGCCGCTGTCGCGGCTGGCGGCGCTCTCGTTTTCCAGTCTTGGCAATCCGGACATCCTCGCCGGCCGCGCCGGCGCGCGACAGGAAACCTTTGACAGCGCCGCCACCAACTATGCGTGGATGGAACCGTATTGCTACGTCGCGCAATGTCCCGACGCGATGCAGCAGCAGCTGGCCAGCGTCCGGCCGCTGAGCAGCACGCGCATGGGCGGGAACCTGACCCAGATCTTCGACCGGCGCACGACACCGTGAACAGAACACTTTTTGCGCTTGGCCTCATCGGTCTGCTGGCCGCGCGACCTGCGCTGGCGGACAACCAGGCCGATGCACTGCGTTACGTCGCCATCTGCCAGAACGAGATCAAGCGCGCCGCGGATCTGCTGAACGCCGCGAAGATCTGCAAGGAATCGACCGAAAACATTCGCGTGCTGGTCGGCGAGTCACCGCTGTACGTCGGCAACCTGATCACCGAAGCGGACAACAAGGTCGCGCTCGGCAACTACCCCGCAGCGTTCGATCTGTACTCGCTTGCCGCCAATGCCGCGGACCATCTCGGTGATGCCGCGAAGGTTCGTGCCTTGCGTATTCGTCAGGCCGACGTCCAACTGTCTCGCGGCAAACCGTTCCACGCCGAAATCCTGTTGCGCGATGCATTGACAAGGCTGCGAGCGCTCCCGCGCAGCCGAGAACTGGCGACCGAAGAAGCCGACCTGCTGAGCCGTCACGCCGCAACGCTGACCGCGCTCGATCAGCTGCCGGCTGCCATTGCAGAGTTTCAGGAAGCCTTGGCCCGTCTGGAACTCGCACCTCCTTCGGCGCGACCGGTGGCCATGGCCGTGTGGTCGCGTTACGGCGACGCGCTGGAGCGGCGCAATCGCTACGGAGATGCGCTCGAAGCTTATCGGCGCGTGCTGACACTGGCGCGGATCAACCCGGTGGATCACGTTCAGTCGAGCTACGCCTACCAGCAGATCGGGTGGATGCATGAGCTGATGCACAACCCGAACGACGCAATCGCGACCTACCGGAAGCAGCTGCAGGTGCTGAAAAAGCTTCCCGAGCAGCAAGCGGTCGCCACCGAGATCACGCGTCGACTCGCGGCTCTGGGTGCTGCGCCGGAACCAGGCTGAGCGCGCAGCGCGCGGAATACACAGACATAGCAGTCGAACGGCAACAGGATCGAATCAATGACGGACAAGAGTGCACCCGGCGCGGCATCGGGGACGGGTATGAAGGGCGGCTACGCAATCGTCGGCATCGTCTTTGCGCTGGTCGTCGGCGCACTGTCTTTGTCGAGCGTGAAGGCAGTCGCAACTTATCGCGCGCCACCGGTGACGGTGCTTGACGGCGCGCTGGTCCGCAACTTCGAACAGCACTTCGACAAGGAGTTCCCGCTGCGCACCGCCAGCGTGAACTTCTGGACGGCGCTGCAGCTCGTGCTGTTCCGTGAGGGCAAGATCGGCGTGCTGCTCGGTCAGGACGGCTGGCTGTACTCGAACGAAGAGTTCCATGTGCTGCCGCGCTGGGAGCAGATCATCGAGCAGAACCTCGAAGTGATCCGCTGGACCCAGACCACATTGTCGGAGGCCGGGATTCCGCTGGTGGTGGTCGTGGTGCCCGAAAAGGCGCACATCTATCCGGAGCATGTCGGTGACCATCGCCAGGCGACGGCGCATGGGCAAGTGATGGCGCGGCTGCGCTCGGCGATCAGCGAGCAGACCACGCTGATCACGCTCAACGAGACCTACGCTGCCGCCAAGGCCACGCAGCCGTTGTTCTTTCACACCGACACCCACTGGACGCCGACTGGCGCACGAATCGCGGCACGCGCGGTGACCGATGCGATGAAGGCCAAGGGCCTCGCAACCAAGGTCGATCAGCCGGCGGCGTTCGTGACCACCGAGCAGCCGGAAACGAGCTTCGCCGGCGATCTGCTGTCGTTCCTGCCGCTGGAGCCGATGTTCCCGAGCCTGATGCCGAAGGCGGATACCTACATTCCGGTGGCAACCAAGGCCATCGAGAAAGAGGCCAGTGCCGATGCGCTGCTGGGTGACGAGTCGGTGCCGGAAGTGGCCGTCGTCGGCACCAGCTACACCGCCAACGATCGCTGGAATTTCCAGGGCTACCTGAGCGAGTTCCTGAACGAACCACTGGCCGACTATTCGAAGGAAGGCATCGGCCCGTTCCCCCCGATGGCGCAGTTCCTGACCGGTCCGGACTACGCCAGCCACAAGCCGCGCGTGGTGATCTGGGAGATTCCGGAGCGTTCTCTGCTGGGCAAGGCCGCACTGGCGGGTATCCCGCTGCCGGAATCGCTGAACACCAAGCTGGCCTCGATCAAGCCGAGATAAGCGCGTGGTCTTTTCATCAAACGCGTTCCTGCTGCTGTTCCTGCCGCTGTTCCTGCTGCTGTATTACCTGACCCCGAACACCCGCCGGCTGCGGAACTATGTGGTTCTGGCCGCCAGCTACGTGTTCTACGGCTGGTGGCGGCCGGACTTCCTGTCATTGCTGATCTCGGTCACGCTGTTCAACTTCGTGATCGGCCGGCAGATCGGCATTGCCGGCGCGCGGACCAGCGAAGCACGGCGCTGGATGCGGCTCGGCGTGGCTGTCGATCTCGCTGTGCTCGGCTACTTCAAGTACCGCGACTTCGGCATCGAAAGCTTCAATTCGATCATCCAGGCCACCGGGTTCGAGCCGTTCACGCTGTCGGAACTGCTGCTGCCGATCGGCATCTCGTTCTACATCTTCGAATCGATCAGTTACATCATCGATGTCTACCGCGGCAGCGTGAAGCCGACGCGGCATCTCGCCGATTTCGCGACGTTCATCACGATGTTCCCGCATCTGATCGTCGGCCCGCTGTTCCGTTACAAGGAAATGGCCGCACAGCTGGAACACCGCGTCCACTCGATGGACATGTTCGGGCGCGGCGCCGTGCGCTTCATGCAGGGCTTCGTCAAGAAAGTCGTCATCGCCGACACGCTGGCGCCGATGGTCAACTACTGCTTCGCGCTGCCCGATCCGAGCACGGCTGACGTCTGGATCGGCGTGCTTGCCTATGGCGTGCAGCTGTACTTCGATTTCTCCGGCTACAGCGACATGGCGATCGGCCTTGGCCTGATGATGGGCTTCAAGTTCGTCGAGAACTTCAACAAGCCGTTCATCAGCCAGAGCGTCACCGAGTTCTGGCGCCGCTGGCACATCAGCCTCAGCAACTGGCTGCGCGACTACGTGTTCTATTCGCTCGGCGGAACCGCCCGCAAGACGCGCATGCGGCTGCATTACATGACGTTCATGACGTTTCTGATCGGCGGCATCTGGCACGGCGCGAACTGGACGTTCGTGCTCTGGGGCGCGTTGCAGGGAGGGCTGCTGCTGTTCGAACGGATGTTGGGCGTGAACGGCAATCCGACGCGCTTCAAGTTTCAGCACTGGGCACTGACTTTCATCGTTGCGGTTGCCATGAGCATGGTGCTGTTCCGCGCTGACAACGTGTCGCGCGCAGCCGAAATGTACAAGTCGATGTTGTTCTTCCAGAACGTCGGCTGGATCAGCGAGCCGTTCGCCGGCGCCATCAGCACCATGCAGATCGCCACCCTGATCCTGGCCTACGGGCTGGTGATCTTCGAGGGCCTGCGCGAGTACGGCCCCAAGATCCAGCTCGGCAGCGAGCGGGTTCGGGTGGTGTCGTCGGTGCTGCTGCTGACGCCGCTGTTCTTTCTCGCGATCACAAAGTTGTCGGCTCAAGGCTACTCGGCGTTCCTGTACTTCCAGTTCTGACAGGCACCGCCCTTTCCTTGAGCCCAATAAAAATGAATCCCTGGTAAGCCCCCATGGTTTTTTCTTCGAACGTTTTCCTGCTGCTGTTCCTGCCGCTGTTCCTGTCGGTGTATTACCTGACACCGAACAAGCGCAGGCTCCGCAACTACGTGATCCTTGCCGGCAGCTATTTCTTCTACGGCTGGTGGCGGATCGACTTCCTCGGCCTGTTCGCAGCCGTCACGATCTTCAACTACTTCGTCGGTGCCGCGATCGGCAATGCCGGTGTCGGGAAGCCGCTGGCGCGCCGCTGGATGAAGCTCGGCGTGGTCGTCAATCTGCTCGTGCTCGGCTACTTCAAGTACGCCAACTTCGGCGTCGCCAGCTTCAACGAGCTGATGGCCGGATTCGGCTTCGAACCGTTCGTGATGGCCAGCGTGCTGCTGCCGATCGGTATCTCGTTCTACATCTTCGAATCGATCAGCTACATCGTCGATGTCTACCGCGGTGATGCCGAAGCCACCAAGCATCCGGTGGACTTCGCGACGTTCGTGTCGCTGTTCCCGCACCTGATCGCCGGCCCGATCTTCCGCTACAAGGATCTGGCCGATCAGTTCGAGCAGCGCGACCACTCGGCCCAGCTGTTCGGGCTGGGCGCGACGCGCTTCATGCAGGGCTTCGTCAAGAAGGTCATCGTCGCCGACACGGTCGCGCCATTGGCCGACTACTGCTTCTCGCTGACCAATCCGTCGACGGCCGACGCCTGGCTCGGTGCCATCGCCTACACGGTGCAGCTGTACTTCGACTTTTCCGGCTATAGCGACATGGCGATCGGCCTCGGCCTGATGATCGGCTTCCGCTTCATGGAAAACTTCAACGCGCCGTACATCTCGCAGAGCATCACCGAGTTCTGGCGGCGCTGGCACATCAGCCTGTCGAGCTGGCTGCGCGACTACCTGTACA